>Ga0307517_10006260_pt1 | contig 17685 bp, 21 predicted proteins | sample 23_EM_MG_FD_194515 | JGI IMG/M metagenome (GOLD analysis project Ga0307517, IMG submission 194515) | Populus trichocarpa ectomycorrhiza microbial communities from riparian zone in the Pacific Northwest, United States - 23_EM | ecosystem: Host-associated > Plants > Roots > Unclassified | place...
CGTCTGGAGGCGCTGGAGCCGGACGGCGACGAGAGCTCCCCGCTGCGGACGGCGTTTTCCGCGTCGTACCGAGTTCTGACGCCTGCCGCGCGCCGGCTGTTCCGCCTGCTCGGCCTGTTCCCTGGAGCCGAGTTCACCGCCGAAGTCGCGGCAACCCTCCTGGACGCACCGCTACCGCAGGCCCGGCGCCTGCTCGGCGCCTTGGCCGCCGCCCACCTGATCGAAGCCGCGGCAGTGGGCCGGTACCGCTTCCACGATCTCCTTCGCGAGTACGCGCAGGAGCGTGCGCGGTTGGAGGAAAGGGCGGAGGACCGCGGCGCCGCGTTGAAGCGTGTCCTGCTCTGGTACACGCACTCCACTCGTGCCGCCGCGGGGACTTGGCTCTTCCCGGAGCTGCCCAGCAGCCTCGACCCCGGTGAACAACCGGGCATGCCCTCCGCCGCCGGATCCGCACAGTGGCTGGAGGCGGAGCGCGCCAATCTGCTCGCCGTCATCAACCACACCGCCCGCCACGGTCCTCGCCCCGTCGCCTGGCATCTGACCGGCGCGCTGTTCGGCAACTTCTGGCTCCATCTGCCGCGGGCGACCTGGCAGGCCACCGCACAGACGGCACTGGACGCGGCCACGGCCGAAGGCGACCTGTACGGCCAGGCGGCCATGCACACCAGCCTCGGAGTGATCCGGTGGGACCGGGGCCATGTCCGGCAGGCGATGGATCACCAGACGCGCATACGGGACATCAGCCGGGAACTCGACTGGCCGACAGGCAAAGCAGCGGCCTCCGGCGTCAGAGGCTTCGCGGAATGGAGCATGGCGCACCTCGACAGTGCGCACGAGCATTTCACCGCCGGCCTGGACCTCTTCCGGGAAACCGGAAATCGCTACTTCGAAGGCTTTGGGCTGGTCGGCCTCGGTATGACCTGTCGCGACCTGGGCCGGCTGCGCGAGGCCGCCGAGCACCTCGAACGCGCCATCAATCCCACGGAGGAGATCAGGTGGTGGAACGACAGCCTGGCTCTGCAGGTTCTGGGCGGGGTGTACTGGGAACTCGGCCGTCTCGCCGACGGACTTGACGTCCTCGCTCCCGAGGTGACCTCTGACAAGCGAGCCGGTCTGCGCGACGGCCGCGCGATGATGCTTGACGCCATGGCGAAGATCAATATCGAGCTCGGCCACCAGGATGAGGCGCTCATACAGGCCGAACGTGCCATCGCCATGGTCAAGGACGCGGGACGGCGCTGGGTTCAGGCCGGCATCCTCAACACGGTCGCCGCCGCCCATCGCAAACTGGCACATTTCGACCTAGCGGCCGAGGCCGACGGGCAGGCTCTCGCCCTGGCCCGCGAGACGGGGTTCAGACGCGCCGAGACGGACAGCATCCTGGGCCTCTCCCTCACACAGAAGCACCTGGGCCACCACAACCAGGCCCGCAGCTACGCGGAGCAGGCACTGAGCCTGGCGCGCGATCACGGCTTCCGTGTGGTGGAGGGCCAGGCACTGACCGTCCTGTGCGGGATGGCGGAGTCCGAGGCGGACCACGCCACAGCCGTCACGCTCGGCCGTGAGGCCCTGGCAATACACCGCCAGACCGGTCACCGGCTCGGCGAAGCCCGCACCCTCGTGGTCCTCAGCCGCTCTCTCCGAACCCGTGAACATGCCGTCGCCGCATCCATGAGGCAGCAGGCATTGGACATTTTCACCGGCGTCGGCGTGCCGGAGGGGGAGTACCGAGAGCTCGACCGGTAACGCCTGCATGCGGGTTCGGCCCGGGCGGGGGAAGGATGCGGTCCTCCAGCCAGGACATGCCCATGACGATGGCGAGGAGGACGAAGGGGGTGAGGGCAGGGAAGAGCAGCAGCGCGGACATGGGTACTGCCTGTCGTCAGATGCGTGAGAAGCCGACGGGCAGCGGGTTCATGCCCGTGGTGTGCGCATCGGGACCGGCCGGGCCGGGTTCGCGGTGCGCATCGTGCGCCTCGGGGGGAGGCGGTGGCTTTCGACGCTGCCGGGGGCCGGAGCCGCGCTGGTTCGCACGGTAGTCCTGTGCGCGGGGGCTGAACAGGTGGCGTACGGCATCCGGCCACGCCGCCGTTGGGCGGTCGTGGGCGGCCGTGGGTGGTCAGAGCATGAGGCCGGTGAGGAGCTGGGTGCCGTTGACGAAGTCGCGGGCCACGTCGGACAGGCGGAGGTTGTTCGAGCGGGCGTAGCCGCGCAGGGCGGTGAAGGCCTGTTCCATGTCGATGTCGAGGCGTTCGGCGAGTTTGCCTTTGGCTTGTTCGATGAGCACGCGGCTGTTGAGGGCGGTCTGGAGCTGCTCGTTGAGGACGTTGCTGCGCAGGGCGGAGCGCTGCTGGAGGAGGCTGATGGTGGCGACGTCGGCCAGGGCCTGGGCGATGGGCGTGGCGACCGGGTCGAAGGGGCCGGGGGCGGCGCGGAAGAGGTTGAGGGCGCCGACGACCTCGTCGCGCAGGCGCATCGGCAGGGCTTGGACGGCCGTGAAGCCGCTCGCGCGGGCCTCGGCGACGAAGCGCGGCCAGCGGTGGGCCTCGGTGGCCAGATCGGGGACGGTGACGGGGACGCCGTGGTGGAAGCACTCCAGGCAGGGGCCTTCGTCGTTCTGGAGCTGGAAGAGCTCCAGCAGGCGTACGCGTTCGTCGGAGGCGGCCATGACGCGCAGTTCGCCGTCGCGGTCCGCGAGCAGGACGCCGGCGGCGCTGACGCCGAGCATGCCGACGCAGCGGTCGGTCAGCAGGCGGAGGAAGTCGATCAGGTCGAAGTCGGCGACGAGGTTGTCCGCCAGTTCGACGAAGGTCTTGGCCAGGAGCCGCTCATCCATCGTGCACACCCTCTGTTGAGCTGTCGGGATCCGGGTCCGGGGCCGGGTCCGGGGCCGGGTCCGGGGAGAGCCGGAGCCGGCGGGCCACCACGTCGGCGGCCACTTCGGCGAGCCGGCGCCCGTCGGCGTAGGCGTACGCGCGCAGTCGGACGAAGGCCTCCTCGATGCCCACGCCGAGCTGTTCGGTGAGCATGCCGGTGGCCTGGTCGATCTCGGCGCGGTAGCCGCCGAGTTCGGTGTCGGTACGGGTGCCGAGCAGCAGCAGGGTCGCGGTGTCGGCGAAGGCCATGGCGTCGGCCAGCTGCTCCGCGTCCAGTGTGCCCGGCTCGCGGCGGTACAGGTCGAGTACGCCGGGGCTGATCGCCCCGATCTGCAGCGGGAAGGCGAAGACCGCCCCCGCGCCGGCGTCCGCGGCGGCGGGGGCGAACACGGGCCAGCGGGTCTGCGCGTCACCGCTGTCCAGGTCGGGGGTGAGGACCGCCATCCCGAGCGCGTGGGCGTCCAGGCACGGCCCTTCGCCCAGGGTGAGCTGGAGTTCCTCCAGGCGGCGGCTTGTCTCGTCGGTGCCGCACAGCGGATGACCGGCGGTGGCCGGGGACATCGCGGACACGCCCGCGCCGCTCACCGGCAGCGCGGCCACCGCAGCGGCGCACACGTCCACCACGCCCACCCGGGCGCCTCGTCGGGCGGCCTGCTCCGCCACCAGCCCCTGGACCCGGGACGACCGGCTGCCGGGAGTCCCAGCGATCACGCGGGGCCACGGGCCCGGGTCCGGGTCCGCCGTGCCGGGCCCGCCGCCGTACGCTCTCCGGCGCGCAGCACCAGCGCTCGCAGCACCGTGGGACCGGGCGGCCGGTGGACCTCGCCGATCTCCTGCCACCCCCAGGACCAGAACGCGCTGCGGGACGCGCGATTGACCCCGTCCACCAGGGTGGCCCCCAGCGCTGCCCGGTGATCGGTAAGCAGCCGCTCCTGCATACGGCGGGCGAGCCCGCGGTTGCGCTCGTCCGGATGCACGACCATCCCGGTGATCGCGAAGACCTCGCCCGACGCGGTGAGCCGCGCGACGCCGGGCGGCAGTTCGCCCTGGAAGCCGCTCCACCAGGAGCCGTCGGGCCGCACGGGGAATCCGAAGGCACATCCCGCCAGGACCGGCGTCTCCGCGACCAGCATGGCGAACTGCGGCCGCCGGATGTCACCGGCGAGGCGGAGCAGGAAGTCCTCCCGGCTGCGGTGTTCCCACCCGGGCGCGGTGGCGCAGGACCGTACGTACAGATCGGCCAGCTCGTCCCGCCGGCCCTCGGTCTGGCCGCGGTTCAGCCGGTTCAGCCACACCCTGAGGGGGTCGGTCACAGCACACCGCCGGCGACGGCGGGCCAGGCGGCGGCCGGTACGAGCCGGAACACCGACTCGTACACGGGAACGGGCGGCAGGGCGTCCGGCGCACTCCCGTCGAGGGTGCCCGGCAGCAGGTGGAGGAGGGAGCCCGAGCCGGTGAGGGCGAAGAGCCGGGTCAGTGCCGGACGGGGGTGGTGCAGCCGCAGGGATCCTCCGGCGGAGGCGGTGCGAAGTGACGCGTACAGGAAGGCGTTGAGGCCGCTGCAGTCGCAGAAGGTGACGTCGGAGAGGTCGACGTCTATGGCACGTATGCCGTCGTGCAGGCACTGCGCCAGCGTCCGGCGCACCTGTGGCGCCGAGGACAGATCGATCTCGCCGGAGAGGCTGATCTGCGAACCCTGTTCCGTGTCGCGCCGGTAGACGTTCAGGATGTGCGGCATGCGCGATGTGGCCATGATGCCTCGGTTCACGAGACCGCCCCGGTTTCCCGGTACGGTCGGTCGTACATCGGGTAGGCGAATGACCTGTCCAGCAACCGGAGTACCTTGGGCACTCGCCCGGCAGAGAGTGAGCCGCCGGGGTCTGGGACGTCTGCACAGGATCATATCCCGCCTGTGTGTCGGGCGAGGGCAACCCGGTGATCGGCGGAAGAGATGAGCTCTTCCCGGACCGGCGCTTTCCCGGTGGGCGGGGATGGGGTTGTCTCAGGACTCCACTAGTACTTTCGTTCGACTGTTGTCTGGAGTCGGTCGGTCATGGGCATCATCGCCTGGGTCATTCTCGGTCTCGCGGCCGGGATGATCGCCAAAATGCTGGTCCCCGGCAAGGATTCCGAGGGGCTGATCGTCACCACCCTGATCGGTATCGGCGGCGCGCTCCTCGGCGGCTTCCTTGCCACGAAGGTCTTCCATGTCAGCGGCACCCAGGGCTTCTTCAACCTCTCCACCTGGGTCACCGCCATCGCCGGGTCGGCCGTCCTGCTGTTCGCCTTCCACACGTTCGGCGGGCGCCGTTCCGGCCGCAACTGATGAGACGTCAGCTCACGGCCCGGTCCGTGGTGACCAGCCAGCCGAGCCGCGCGGACATGGCCCGGGCGCAGTCGACGATGGCGCGTACGCGGTCGGAGTCGTCGCTCGCGCGCCAGAGCACGGACCACGGGTAGTACGACGCCGGCTCGGTGAGCGGCCGCCAGATGGTCCCGGGAAACGCGGAGATGCAGGAGGCCGGCACGCAGTACAGGCACCGTCCCTGGGCGACCAGGTCGGCGGCGGCCCGGATGCTCTCCACCGTCCCCTCGTACACGGTGGGAGTGAAGCCGGCGGCCCGGCACATCTCGACGGTGAACTGGTTGAACTCCGGTGCCTGGACCTCCTCCGCGAGCAGCAGCGGCTCCTCGGCCAGTACGGCGACCGGTATGCCGTCCATCGCCGCGAAGCGGTGGTCGCCGGGCACCATGACCCCCAGCGGGTCATGGCGGAACAGATACGAGGCCACCTCGGGCGGGGCGTACGCGGCCCGGCCGATGCCCACATCCAGGCGGCCGTCGATGAGCTGCTGGTACTGCTCGGGTACGCCCGTCTCGACCTGGTGGATCACCAGCCCCGGGTAGCGGGCCTGGGCCTCGTGCAGGATCTGCGGCATCGAGTCGTAGCCGGAGTCGATGATGCCGACCCGCAGCGCGGGGGCCGTGCCGACCGCGCTGCGGGCGACCAGCACGGCGCGCTCCACATGGGCCAGGATCTGCCGCGCCTCGACCAGGAACACCGCTCCGGCCGTGGTCAGCGCGACATGGTGCGTACTGCGCTCCACGAGGCGGACACCCAGTTCCCGCTCCAGCCGCTGGAGTTGCTGGCTCAGCGCCGACTGCACGATGTGCTCGCGGGCGGCCGCCCGGCCGAAGTGCAGTTCCTGGGACAGCGTGACGAAGTAGCGAAGCTGGCGCAGTTCCACGCTGTGCCACCCCCTCGCCGGCCGGGCCGACTGTGCTGGTACACCAGCCTACTTGCGTACGCCGGGCCCTGGAAGACGGGCCGAAGGCGGGTCATCGGCTGCGGTGATGGACCTTGCTCGGGTTGCTCGTTTCCGTCACCGGGCCACCGGCGTTGACTGATGCCGACAGGCCGGGCCGCGCCCGGCGTCCCCGCAGCGGTAGAGAGGTTCGCCATGATCTCCGGCCGGCCCATGGTTCAGGGAACGCCTGTGGCCAGTGTCAACGGGTCGGCGCCCCGCTGCGAGCACCTCGACGGCCTCCCGCCGGTCATCCCCAGGTGGGACGGCTGCCGGGACTGCCGGGCCGGTGACGACGACTGGGTGGGCCTGCTGCTCTGCCTGAGCTGCGGCTGGGTGGCCTGTTCCGACGACTCACCGGGCCGGCACGCCAGGGCCCACTACGAGGAGACCGACCACCCGGTCGCCCGCTCGCTGCGGCTGGGCCCGGGACCGCGCCAGTGCTGGTGCTACGTCCACCAGCGTGCCGTCTGATCCGATGCGAAGGAGCCAGCGATGACCCTGACAACTCAGGGGACCATACCCACCGCCGACTACGACGGCACGGGGCCGTTCCCCGCCGACCTCCCCGACGACATCGAGCCCCAGAGCGCCGGGTGGCGGATCCAGGCCGCGGTGACCGGGCTGTTCGTCGTACTCCCGTTCGCGGGCCTGGCGGTCGCGGTGTGGCTGCTGTGGGGCCACGGCATCCGGCTCGCCGACGTAACCCTGGCCCTCGGCTTCTACGCCCTCACCGGCCTGGGGGTCACCGTCGGCTTCCACCGCCTGATCACCCACCGCAGCTTCACCGCCCGCTGGTGGCTGCGGACCGTGCTGGCGGTCGCGGGCTCGATGAGCTTCCAGGGCAACGTCATCGACTGGGCGGCCGTGCACCGGCAGCACCACGCCTTCACGGACCGCCCCGGCGACCCCCACTCGCCCCACCGGTACGGGACCGGCCCCCTCGGCCAACTGCGCGGCCTGGCCCACGCCCACCTCGGCTGGCTGTTCCGCTACGCCCCCACCTCCGCCGCCCGCTACGCCCCCGACCTGCTCGCCGACTCCGCGATCGTCCGGGTCGCCCGGGCGTTCCCCGCCCTGTGCGCCGCCTCGCTGCTCCTGCCGGCCCTCGCCGGCTGGGCCATCGGCGGCAACCTGTGGTCGGCGCTCACCGCTTTCCTGTGGGCCGGGCTGGTACGCGTCCTGCTGCTCCAGCACGTCACCTGGAGCGTCAACTCCCTGTGCCACATGATCGGCGCCCGCCCGTACGCCGGCCGCCGCTTCGACCGGTCCACCGACCTCTGGCCGCTCTCGCTGATCTCCTTCGGGGAGAGCTGGCACAACGGCCACCACTCCGCGCCGAGTTGCGCCCGGCACGGCGTCGGGCGGCACCAGATCGACCTGTCGGCCGGCCTGATCCGCGTCTTCGAACGCCTCGGCTGGGCCACCGCCGTCCACTGGCCGGACCCCGGACGCCCCCTTCGAACCCCAGAACCGAGGTGACCGGGTGCGTACCGGACCGCAGCCGTCAGGGCCGTCCGTCGCGCGGCTGCGGCGGCTCAACCGCTGGCAGGCCGAGGGCATGCGCGAGGACCTGGCCGACCTGTACGTGGAGTCCACCAGCACCGCCTCCGGCGCGGAGTACCGGGGGCGGGAGGACTTCCTCACGCGGCTCGCCGCGGACGTCCGGCAGCCGGGGTTCAGCATGCTGGTCGCGGAGACCACGTCCCTGGCCGGGTGCGTCTTCGGGTTCCCCGTGGGCCGTGACGGCTCCTGGTGGCAGGGGTTCCGCGGGCCCCTCCCGCAGAATCTCGAACAGCTCACCGCCTCCGGCCATGTCTTCTCGATCACCGCGATCGTGGTCCATCCGCACGAGCGCCACCGCGGCCTCGCCGGCCGCCTCCAGGAGCGACTGCTCGGCGACCACCACGCCTCGCTCGGCGCCGCCCTGCTGGACCAGGACGACCACGCCGCGTACAGCGCCTTCCTGTCCTGGGGATGGCAGCAGATCGGCGAGGTCCACAGGTCACCCGGCCCGGCCGTGCTCCGGGCGCTGATCCTCGTCCTGGGCGAGCGGACCGCCGCCGTACCGGACGGGCTCGCGCACGACGACCGCACGCAGCGCCCCGAATAGCCGTTCGGAAATTCGGGAATATTGTGGAGACATGTCCGCTTCCGCAGGGGGCAAAGGAGGGCACCGTGTTCGAAGCCGGCGACATCCGGGAGTGGCGGGGCCATGCGGTCGTCGACGCGGGCGGCCACAAGGTCGGCACGCTTGAGGCGATCTACGTGGACACGCGCACCGACGAGCCCTCGTTCGCGACGGTCACGGTCGGTCTGCCGACACGGCACCGGCTGGTGTTCGTGCCGCTCGCCGGGGCGACCGTGGGCCCGGCGTACCTGAAGGTCGCCTACGACAAGCAGCAGGTCAAGGACGCTCCCTCGATCGGTACCGACGGGGAACTGCTGGCGGACGCGGAGGAGAAGGTCTTCGCGCACTACTCCGTCGACTACCAGCTCGGCAGCGGGGGCGAGCGGCGGCTCGCCCGCCGCTGAGGTATCGGGAGAGGAGGCCAAAGATGGCGCTGTTCCTGCTGCTGCTCCTCGTGGCGGTCGCCCTGGGCATCGTGGGCGCGGTCGCGAAGGGTCTGCTCTACCTGCTGGTCATCGGGGTGGTCGTCTTCGTCGCAGCCCTCGTCCTGGGGGGCGTACGGCTTCGGCGGAGCGGCAGGAGCCCGGGGCGCTGAGGCCCGCGACGGGGACGTCAAACGGCCCCGGCGCATTCACGCAGGCACACCGAGGCCGTCCCTTCCGGGCCGTCCCACGTGAGGGTGGTCGACCCACCTTCCAGGCTACTGCTCCACGCCGCGTCCGCCCCGGCGCTTCCGGTGCCGTCGGCCGACTCCCGGCAGGGCGTTGCTGTAGTGGAAGGCGGTGATCCGCTCCTCGTGCTGCAGGTTGAGCCGGTGGATCAGGATCGCTCCCACGATGATCGCGGCGACGATGACGGCCACGGCGACAAAGGCCTCCATGTCCTCACATCCCTTACATGCCTTACGTGCCTTATATGCCTTGGGTGCACAGCAGCCGCCCGAGGTCACCGGGGGCGTCCTCGCCCGCCATCAGAGCGCTGGCGGTGAGCAGGTCGCCGGGCGCCGCGGCGGCGGCCATCAGCCGGGCCGCGGCGGCGGCCCCGGTCTCCGGGGGGATCACCAGCAGGTCCCAGCGGCCCACGGTGTACGAGAACAGCATCAGCTTGTTCTGGTCCTGCTCGGCGGCGAACCAGCCCACGCGCACCGTGTGGCCGGTCACGGGCACCTTGTGCGGGATCACGGGCCAGTGCGTCGGGTTCACGGTGACGTGGGTGATCCGGCCCCAGCGCGCGTCCAGCGCGTCCGTAAGAGCCGGCAGCTCACGGGAGAGATCGCGCGACCGGGGCCACCAGGCTCCGTCGAGGAGGCCCGGACCGGACCCCGCCGGAGTCAGGGAGAGCCGGGCCGCTGGTGAAGGTACGCGCTCGTTGACGATCGTGCGATTGACGTTCGCGGTCGCGGTCATGGCGCAGACCTGTCCCCGGTTCGTGTTCGACGTCCCGGCGTTGTCGCTCACCGAGAACGACACCGACGCAGGAGCCGGTGCGCGAAGTACTCCCGGTGACTTCACTCTACTCCGGAGCGGGCTCGGGGCCGGTGCCTGCGACGGGTCCGCCGCAGGCACCCGGAGTACCGTGAAATGACGAGATCGATTCCTTCGGCGGACCCCATCCCGAAGACGGGCGGACACACGATGGCCGACTCCGACACCCCCCACGACCTGCGGCTTCTGCCCGACGCGATCAGCCATGCCGTGAAACCCGGGACGGCTCTCCTCAGGCTTGAGACGACCCATACCCGCGCCAGGATTCTCGACGGCGCGTGGTGGCCGCATTCCCGCGCCATCGGCGCCGAGCTTCCCGGTCTGATCACCGCGCTGACCGAGCATCTCGGACCCGTCACGCGCGTCGGCCTGGACGCCAGTGCCTGGGAGGAACTGCCGTCACGTCTGATCGTCGACGACCGGGTCGTGCACATCGACTCCTTCCCGGTCGGTGACGACACCGTCCTCATCACCCGAGGGGACCGGGACCACTTCTCCCTGCTGGTGATCCCGCCGGGCGCCACGCCTGATGCGGCGCGCGCCGCGATGGCCAGAGCCCTCCGGGCCGACAACGTCACCCAGCCCGAACAGATCCTCATCGACACCGGCACGCGTTGAGGACGCATGTGCCAAGGGGCGCCCCCGTTTCTTCGGGAGCGCCCCTTGGGTGAGGAGGAACGAGCTTCTGTCAGTTGCGGCCCGTCACCACCCCGGCTACCACATCGGGCTCCAGTGGTCCTGTTGCTTGAAGGGCGGCTTCACGTCTTCAGGGCAGTCCTTCTTGTGGTCGCCCTTGTGATCGCCCTTGTGGTCACCGTGGTCACCGTGGTCACCGTGGTCGCCGTGGTGGTGGTCCTCGCCCGGACCACCGCCAGGCCCGGCAGGGCCCTGGTCCCCGGTGTCGCCCTTGGGCCCCTGCTCTCCGGTGTCACCCTTGGGGCCTTGCGAACCGGTGTCGCCCTTGGGGCCCTGCTCTCCGGTGTCACCCTTGGGGCCGCCAGGGCCCGTGGGGCCTTGCGAACCGGTGTCGCCCTTGGGTCCGGCGGACCCGGTGTCGCCCTTGGGTCCGGCAGGTCCGGCGGGTCCCACGCCATAAGGTCCTTGATCGCCCTTGGGCCCGGCGGGTCCGGCAGGTCCAGTGGCTCCGTTGGGGCCTTGTGCTCCGGTGTCGCCCTTGGGCCCGGCGGGCCCAGCGCCTCCCATGGGTCCGGCAGGCCCGACGGGTCCGACGCCCCCGGCAGGCCCGGCGGGTCCAACGCCCCCGGCAGGTCCGGCAGGTCCGGCAGGTCCACCGGGTCCGACAGGTCCGACCCCTCCAGCGGGTCCAGCGGGTCCGACAGGCCCGACACCCCCAGCGGGTCCAGCGGGTCCAGCGGGTCCGGCGGGTCCGGCGGGTCCGTCACCCCCGGCGGGTCCAGCGGGACCCGCGGGTCCGGCGGGGCCCTCCGGGCCGGTGGTGCTGCAGATCGAGTTCGTGATGACGTTGTTGTCCAGCGTGACCTGGGCGATCCTCGCCAGGGCTCGGCCTTCGATCGTGGCGCCGTTCTGTACCGCGATCTGCTGGTCGGCCATGATGGTGCCCACGAACTTGGCACCGGTCCCGATGGTGGCGGAACTGCCCACCTGCCAGAACACGTTGCAGGCCTGTGCACCGTTGACGAGCTTGACCTGGATATCCGAACCCGTGATCAGCGTCGTTCCGGCCTGGAAGATGAAGACGGCGTCCGGGTCGCCCCCGCCGTTGAGAGTGAGGGGGATGGGTCCGGTGAGTGCCATCGCAGAGGTGGCGTTGTAGACGCCGGGCGCCAGTGTCTTTCCGCCCAGGTCCACGCCCGTGACGTCGGCTCCGCCGGTCCGTCCGGCCGCATTGCCGAAGGCGGTGGTCAGATCGTTCTGCGCAATACCGGCCGGGGCGTCGCCGAGGTGGACCGCGCCGAAGACATGTCCCGCGCCGGGAGGCGTCGAAAAGTCGAAGCCCGTCGTGGCGGTGCCCGGAGAAACGCCCAGGTCACCGTTGATGACGGTGGCGCTGAGGGGGGTGTTGGTGACCGTCGGACCGGCCAGGACCGCGTAACTCTTGGCGGTCCCCAGCGGGACGGGGGCCGTCGCGGCGTGCGCGACGCCGGAGGTCATGGTGGCCGTTGCCAGCAGCGCTACGCCGGGCAGCAGAGCGAGACGTGCCATGAGCCGATTTGTTATACGGCTTTCGCGTGGTGGACGGGACGAGGTGGCATCCACTGCCATGGGACAGGCCTTTCTTGTCGCCGTTGAGCTCAGCCGCCCCGGCAAGGGGACCCCGAACTGGTGATGGATCATCACCTGACTCACCAAAACCTAGGCAATGGGCACATAGGGGGCATACATATAGACAGCCAATGGGGTTACAGGAGGGCCTTCGTTCACTCGGCCGGTGGTGTCCGGGGCGGATCGGACGGGCCGTCAGCCTGGTGATCGGCCACTGAGATGGGCTGTTGCCGGATCGGTTCTTTCCCGTCCGGTGCTGCCGGGGTTTGCTGTGGGGTGAACGAGTGCGACGCGTCTGCGGATGGCAGACCTGGGTTCACCTCTTGCTTGGAGTCGGCCATGGGCATCATCGCCTGGATCCTTCTGGGGCTCGCGTCCGGAATGGTCGCCCAAGTGCTGGTCTCCGGCCGGGACTCCCACGGAGTGGTCGTCACCACCCTGATCGGTATGGGCGGAGCCCTCCTGGGCGGGTTCGTGGCCACCAAGGTGTTCCACATCGACGGCACTCAGGGGTTCTTCAACCTCTCCACCTGGGTCACCGCCATCGCCGGCGCGGCGGTCCTGCTGGTCGCCTTCCACCTGCTCGCAGGCCGTAGCAGGGGCGGGAGCAAGGGCCGTAGCGGCGGCGGCAGTTCACGACACCGTTCGGGCAGCGGCCGGCGCGGCTACGGCCGCCGCTGACGCCCTGCGCACGGGGCGCATCTATCGGGCGCGGCCGGGTACACGAGCGCTGGCACCTGTCACACGGGGAAGGTCCTGCCTATGGAAGGTTCTGCACATGACCGCAGTTGCGGGTTCGGCTTTACGGGCGCCGGTTGAGATCAGGTCGGCGGAGGACTGCGCCGCGGCCGGCCGGCTTCCGTGGATCGAGGAAACGGGCAAGGTCGCTCCCATGGACGCGCGGGTGCTGTCGAAGCAGTTCTTCGTACGGCTCCGGGTCCTGGAGGAGGGCACGCCGGAATACCAGTACGCGCGGAACACCCTCATCGAACTGAACGTGTCCATGGTCAAGTTCGCGGCGGCCCGGTTCCGGCACCGAAGAGAGGGGATGGAGGAGCTCGTCCAGGTCGGGATGATCGGCATGATCAAGGCCATCGACCGCTTCGACCTCTCCCGCGAGGTCGAGTTCACCACCTTCGCGATCCCCTACATCACCGGCGAGATCAAGCGGTTCCTGCGCGACACGAGCTGGGCGGTGCACGTACCCCGTGAGCTGCAGGAGCGGCGCCTGTCGCTGGCCAAGGCCACGGAGGCGCTGTCGCAGACCCAGGACCACATGCCGACGACGGCGGAGCTGGCGTCGTACCTGGACCTGAGCCCGGGACAGGTCCTCCAGGGCGTGGTGGCGGGCAACGGCTACACCGCCGGATCACTGGACATCCCCACCGGCGAGGCCGGCGACGCGCCCGGCGCCTACTCCTCCTACGCCGACCGGCTCGGCGCGGACGACCCGGGCATGGAGAACGTGGAGAACCTGGAGGCGCTCAAGCCGCTGCTGGCCCGGCTCGGCGCACGCGACCGGAGCATCCTGCGGATGCGCTTCGGAGCGGAGATGACGCAGTCCGAGATCGGCGCCGAACTCCACCTCTCCCAGATGCACGTGTCCCGCCTCCTGGCCCGGATACTCAAGACCCTGCACGCCGGGATGTTCACCCAGTAAGGGGTATCGATGGGTGACCCGGAAACGGAAGAAGAGCCAAGCGCGCCCGAGCGCAGGGTGCTCGACCTGAGCGTCGTCCAGGTGGCCGCGAGCACGCTCGCGGCCGTCGTGGGCGCGTTGATGGCGTCCCTGCTGGGGGTGCACGGGACGATCGTCGGCGCCGCCGTGGTCAGCACCAGCGCGACCACCGGCGCCGCGCTCTTCCAGCATCTCTTCCACCGGACCGGCGAGGGGATCCGTGGGCGCATGCCGGCCGGGGAGCGGGCGGTTCAGACGTTCGATCCGCCGCCGGACGCCACGGCCAGGAAACCCAGGGGCTGGAAAGCCAGGGGCTGGAAGACGTACGCCCTGACGACGGGTCTGGTCTTCGTCCTGGCGATGGGCGTGGTGACCGCGGCGGAGCTGATCGCGGGCAAGCCGGTGGCGGCCGTGGTCAGAAGCGAGCCGGGCAGCGGCACCTCCCTGGGCGGCGGCTCGACCGGCACCCCGAGCCCGTCCCCCAGCGGGACGCCCACGCCGGGCGCGTCCACTGACGTGGCCCCGCCTGCGGACGCCTCCGCCTCGCCCGACGCAAGTGCCACTCCCGACCGCACGCCGAGCCCGAGCCTGAGTCCGAGCCTGAGTCCGAGTTCCGGTGTCAGCGCCCCGCCCTTGCCGGTGCCGTCCAGCGGGTGACCAGTGGTGCGACTGGTGCGTGTGTCACAGGAGTGACCTGCTGTGTCACGGCCGTGGAACAGCGAGAGGCGGCGCCTTACCGCGTATGTACGCTGCGGAGGTCAACAAGGCCCACCGGGGGGTTTCTGGCGGGCCGCCTCTTTCATCGTGGGGATTCATGCGTATACGTATCGCGGTTCCGGCCCTTGCCTGCGCCATCGTTCTCGGCAGCCTGGCCGCCACCCCCGCCTTCGCCGACACCGCCGTCAAGCCGACGATCGACAAGGCGAAGGTCAGCTCGCTGGTCTTCGGGACCACCGGCACCAAGAAGGTCTCGGTCTCGGTGACCGTCTCCGACGACTCCGGTGTCAAGGGCGTCAAGACAGCCCCCTGGCCGAAGCTCATCGACCCGCCCACCGAGGCGGACGCCGCCGACTTCACGCCGGCCACCTGCACGGCCTCCTCCGCGACCACCTCCGTGTGCACCTACACCGAGAAGCTCAACGTGACCGACCTCGCCAACGAGCTGGCCGGCACCTGGTACCTCGCGGTCCAGGTCACCGGCAACGACGGCGGCACGGCCTTCAAGCCCAAGGCGACCAGCTTCTCCTTCAAGCGGCAGGACAAACTGGCGGCCGCCAACGCCACCCCGGAGCCGGTGAAGAAGAACGCCACGCTCACGGTCACCAGCAAGCTCACCCGGGCCAACTGGGACAACCACAAGTGGCAGGCCTACACCAAGCAGAGCGTCAAGCTGCAGTTCCTCAAGGCCGGCACGACGGCCTGGAAGACCGTCAAGACGGTCAAGAGCTCCACCACCGGCGCCGTCAAGGCCACGGCCAAGGCCACGGCGGCCGGAAAGTGGCGCTTCGTGTACGCGGGCAACAGCGTCTCCGGTGCCGTCACCTCGGCGGCGGACACCGTCAAGCTCAAGTAACGCCGGAGCAGCAAGTCCCACCCACGGCCTGAACCCCACCGAGCACGACGCCGGTGGGGTTCAGGCCGTCGTGGGCGGGGCCGTGGTGCCGCGGGTGATGAGATGCGGGGCGATGACGGTCTCCGTCCCGGGCGCGGGTTCGTCGGCCGGTTCGCCGTCCAGCCGGGCGATGGCGCGGCCGACCGCCAGTGCGGCCATGCGCGGGATGTCCTGGCCGACGGTGGTGAGGTCGATGTGGGCCAGGCGGGCGAGCCGGCTGTCGTCGAAGCCGATGACGGAGATGCCGCCGGGGACCGGGACGGCGGCGCGCAGGAAGGTGTCGAGGAGGCCGGTGGCGCAGCGGTCGTTGAAGGCCAGTACGCCGGTGGGCCGGGGGCGGGTGGTGAGCAGGGTGCGGGCCGCGGCGGAGCCGTCGTCCTCGGTCAGTCCGCCGGGCAGTACGCGGACGTGGGCGGCGAGGCCGTGGCGGACCATGGCGGTGCGGTAGCCGCGCCGGCGGTCGGCGGCGCCGGGGGCCCGGCCGCCGTCGACGTGGGCGATGTCGCGGTGGCCGAGCGCCACCAGGTGGTCCACGGCCTGGCGGGCGCCCTCCTCGTCGGCGGTCCGTACGACCTCGACGTTCCCGGCGGACGCGCGCAGCCGGCGGGCCAGGGAGACGACCGGCAGTTGCGCGGCGAGTTCGGCCAGGCGGGCGGCGGGGGCCTGCGGGCCGAGCAGGATCAGGGCCTCGCAGCGGTCGGCGAGGAGGGTGTCCACGGCCTGCTGCTCGCTGCGGCTGGGGGCCACGGCGCTCAGGGCGATCTGGTAGCCGGCCGGTTCGGCCGCCGCGTAGATGCCCTCGACCAGGTCGGTGTGGAAGGCGCTCTGGAGCTCGAACTGCACGCCGAGCAGGCGAGAGCGGTGGCTGCGCAGCAGCCGGGCCCGGGTGTCGGGCCGGTAGCCGATGTCCTTGGCGGCCTGCAGTACCCGTTCGCGGGTGGCGGCGCTCGCGCCCTTGGTCCCGCGTATGACGATCGAGACCAGAGCCGTGGACACGTTGGCCCGTGCGGCCACGTCGGCGAGGGTGGGCCGCTTCCCGTCCGGGACCTCGTGGGTCGGTGACACCGCTGCCCTCCCTGTCGTGGGGTGAAGTCGCTGATCCAAGGTACTGCAACGTTCTATTTTTCGTGGCGGCGGACTCTTGACAGGCCGAGTGGGTGGCTGGCGTACTACTAGGGACTAGAACGTTCTATACGTGGAGGTGATGGCGATGATCACGCTGGCGGTCTGCGCCGAGATGGTCTTCCGGGACCGGCCGATCCAGGAGCGGGCCCGCCGTATCCACGACGCGGGCTTCCAGGTCGAGATCTGGGACTGGACCCGGCACGACCTCGATGCCCTCGCCCGTACGCCGGCCGACTTCTCGTCGATGACCGGCTACATCCGCGGCACCCTGACCGACCAGGACGGCGCCGACGAGCTGCTGCGCACCGCCGAGGAGTCGGTGAAGGCCGCCGAGCAGCTCGGCTGCCCGCGGCTGAACCTGCACGGCACCGGCCTGGACGGCAAGGGCCTGCCCGTGGTGCCGGTGACCGGCGAGCCCGACGGCCCGATGCGGAGCATGGCCCACCGCACGCTCACCCGGATCGCCGAGCTGGGCGAGAGCGCCGGTGTCGTCTTCACCCTGGAGAACCTCAACACCGCCGTCGACCACCCCGGAGTGCCGTTCGCCCGGGCCGCCGACACCATGGCGCTGGTCGAGGCCGTGGACCGGCCGGGCCTGCGGATGAACCTGGACCTGTACCACGCGCAGATCGGCGAGGGGAATCTCATCGAGCTGGTCCGCCGGGCGCACGGGCTGGGCCTGATCGGGGAGATCCAGATCGCCGACGTACCGGGCCGCTGCGAGCCGGGCACCGGGGAGATCAACTACCCGGCCGTCGCACGGGCTCTCGCGGACATCGGCTACGACGGCACGGTCGCCATGGAGGCCTGGGCCTCCGGCGACGACGACCTCGCGCTGGAACGTTTCCGCGCCGCCTTCACCCTCTGACAACGACGTACGGAGAACTCTCATGACCCCTCAGCAGCCTCAGCAGCCGCTCGCCGTCGGCCTCGTCGGCGCCGGACGGATGGGCTCCTTCCACGCCGAGTCCCTCGCCCGCCGCCTCCCCGGGGTCCGGCTCGCCGCCGTCGCCGACCCCGCGCCGGGCGCCGCGAAGGGCCTCGCGGACCGGCTGGGCTGCCCCACGTCGTACACCGACATAGGCGAGCTGCTCGCCGACCGGGATGTCGACGCGGTGGTCATCTCCACCCCGGCCCGCACCCACGCCGGTCTCGTCGAGGCGGCGGCGCGGGCGGGCAAGGCCGTCTACTGCGAGAAGCCCATGGCGGTCACCATCGCCGAGGCCGACC
>Ga0307517_10006261_pt1 | contig 17681 bp, 17 predicted proteins | sample 23_EM_MG_FD_194515 | JGI IMG/M metagenome (GOLD analysis project Ga0307517, IMG submission 194515) | Populus trichocarpa ectomycorrhiza microbial communities from riparian zone in the Pacific Northwest, United States - 23_EM | ecosystem: Host-associated > Plants > Roots > Unclassified | place...
GAGGAAGAATACGACTTGCGTTCAGACCTCTATATCCTCTTTCATTACCTTAACCATACCGTCATCTTTGGGGTAGGTCCGTGTTTTTCAGATCGCGTGCCACATGGCCGACGGAAGCTTTTAACAGGGAAGCTACGCCGGTGGTGCGGAGCAGAAGATGGACAAGCTACTTCGTGCATTTCCACAAGAGTGAAAGGTGGGTCGTGTTTATTTAGCACGTTTAATGAGTGTAATGAACGGAGGTTGTATGTTGATTAATCAGGAAGAGGTGGGTGTAAGAGCTTGAGTGGTGACAGTGGGGTCAATGTACACGATGGTGAATTGAATGATGGTTCGGAGGCATGTCTATGGAAGATGGTTGATAACTCGATAACTACTGAAGATGTTTCAATTGTGCAACAGACGGTCCGGGATTTAGAACTTCCTCTTAACCCTCCGTTGCATCAGATCCTGTCAACGATACGTTAATACAGCACTAGCCGGCGTGAGGTAACGTATGCTCACAAGGACGAGGTCGATGAGGCTCGGCTTTCTTTTGAGGGTCTTGGGTGATTCCTTGGGATGCGGAAACACGGCAGAAAGCGTATTCGCCGTCTCTTCTTCCTCCTCTTCATCGACCTCCGGCACGATTGACTGCAACGCCGTGATTAGATGTCTGCCACGGTGAATAACAGGCGTGTGACCGACCAGGGTGAGGCTCTTCCTACAGTAGTCTTCATCTGGGTAGACCGTTTTCTATGAATAACGATGACGATGAGTCGTGTTGTCGGTCAAGAGACCGAGAAACGGAGCTTACCATCAAGTCCACCTTCTCGACCGGGGGTCTCTGGTTGGCACCACGAGGTTGAAGCGGGTCCCTCGCCCTCCTAGCGTTGCACCTACCGCCGATTTGTCTCCTGTGGTGGGCCATCGCGAATGGACTGTCGAGAGTGACGGAGACGAGAGCCACGGGGAAGGGGGGTGTTGTTAAGGCGCCCAGTTTCCCTACGGGACAGTGATTGCCCGATCCGCGCATTGAGTGCCCTAATAAGGAAACCAGAGCGCTCGTTTACGCGACGAGTACGTGATGCCGTACCTTTAGTTAGGAAAGTTGACTCGTCGGGCGGTATAGTCGGGAGAACGTTCGTCCAAGACGTTGAGAGACTCGTCGCTGAACCAAATGTTGCCCTTCTCTCCTCGTCCAGTTGAGACGACACACGCCGATCTGAGACGAGAAAACTGCTTCCTGCACTCTCGTCGGCCCACATCTGTGGCTCTGTGTCTTCAAGGCGTCAAGACTGTCCAGTCTGAAGACAGGCATCGGCAACGACGGCCATGGACATTAGGTCCAGGGTCATTCCTGCGGTGGTCTAGGGTGGTTCAACAACCAAACAAGGTCCCAGCTACGCAACGATACGACTCTCTGGGTCCCAAGCCTCACTAGAATCGGACTCTGTAAGTGATGAACACCCTTCACCCGATCACTAAAATTCCATGAAAAAAATCCTCAAAAATGAATCGTAATACAACCACCGCACTGCGACCAGGGGCAAGCCCCGAGCAGACACGCCATTCAGGCCGTGTAGAACTATTCCTTGGTCTGCCACTGGCGATTGTCGGTGTGGGGTTGTTGTGACCAATAAGCCCCACATCCGATGGGGACGCATCGGCGGGACATCAAACCCGACCACCCACCCTGAACATGGGACACAGCGCATCAAGCCGGAAGACTCGCTGGGGTGCTCCGTTTCTTAAGATGAAAGACACACCTTGTCGCGCTGTTATTCAACTCCTCTGGAACTTTCACCCTGATGCTCCGTATGTCGACTCAACACCCCCCTCAAGTTCTGAAGGCTCTCTCCAACGGTCCGGAGCGAAGGTAGCAAATCCCAAGACGTGCTCAACCGGCTAATGACAAAGCGTATGGCTTCAACATCGTGTGTATGATCGTTGCCAGGTCCGGTTCGGTGGTGGCCCTTTGGTGGTAAGGAAATTTAGAAATTGATTGGGCGTACGGTAGGTCGGTGTGCGTGGAAGATAAATGGGAGGATAATAGCTGACGGCTGACGGAGCGGAGAACAAGGAGAGAGTGTTGAGTTTTGGCGGAACAGCCTGTTTTTCGCATGTGACCCCCTTGGCCCGAACGCAACCAGCGGATCCCACGACACTCCTCCCTCCTTCCCCTGCCTATGGACACCCGCCAGCGACCCCCAGGAATATATCCACCTAGTCCACAAACTTTTTTCGAGTGATTTTCCATCCACAATATCGACGACTCCCGCGCACACAACCTCCTTCAACCACGGCCACAGCTAGAATGTGGCCTCGCTCACAAAATTAAAAACTTCCACCAGCGGACAACGCTACGTCCTCTCTACTGCCCTCCCCCACGACGCCACCCTACCCTTGGCATCAGGGTGTCCAGTGTCCGCGACCGCAGTCCAGCCCACACCCAAGCCCCAGGACGCCGCCGCCGTCCACCGACTAATCAACCGCTACGTGAGCCGTGCATCTAGACCTTTATTATAGACATCAGTATCCTTCTATCTACCTTACGCCCACTGCCACCAGACCCTCAACGCAAGCACCTGGGTTGCACGGCCCAGACATCCACTGAGGTTTGAAAATTCTGCGCAAGGAATTTCAAGATTATTGTATCGCCCTTTAAACCGCACTTGCTGCCTCGGCCTGAGCCTCCTTAGGCCTGGTTTAACCTCCTCCCCCACCCCTATTTGCTGCCGCTATTTTAACTATATCCCCGTGTTCCAGGCCGGGTCAGGTGGACACGTTACCAAGAGACAAATCTAAAGTTACGTCATACGTCGTCACTCGATGATGCTCTGAGACATCAAGCACATCGAATATCGATTCACATTCACCTCTTCCTCCTCCCTATTCCCACCACCAGACCCCCGTATCGTTTGACATTACCAACTCAACCGCTATCAGAACCTTTACTCCCCCCCAAATCCCTGATCGGATTGATGGCGTCAAACAAGGTCGTAGTTTGTGGAGCAGGTTTCTTGGGTACAGGTTACTCCTGAAGGTCTCTAAACATCGAACCTGACCATCTCCTAGGATCTCACTTCGCCCGCGCTCTTGTCTCTTCAACCAAAGCGAACTTTCAAGTACAGATATCTTCTCGTCGCCCCAAAAGGATCTACGACTCTATTCTTCGAGAGTCTCCCGAATTGGACCAGTCCGGACGCCTCCTGCCACCTGTTTCGGCAGATATCACCCGCCCGGATACTCTCATGCAAGCATTCAAGGATGCATCTACCGTTATTTCCTTGGTCGGCTTGATGCACGGTTCTCCTGAGGACTTTGATAGAATTCAACATCACGGGGCCCAGAACGTGGCCAGAGCGGCACAGGAGATTGGCGCAAAGCTAATTCATTTCAGTGCTATCGGAGCGAATGTCAGCAGCGATATTCCCTACTTCAAGACGAAGGGTCTAGGAGAAAATGCTGTACTCGCGGAGAACCCAGGGTCAACAATTGTTCGTCCTAGTCTGGTGTTTGGGCCTGGCGATGGATTCTTCTCGGTATGCAATTGCACTCTACAAGCGGTTGCGGGGTCAGTCACCAAGCCTAACAGAAATTCGCCACGATGTCATCTTTCATGCCGTTCTTGCCGGTGTTCGCTGGTGGGGCTACCAGATTCCAGCCCGTCTACGTCGGAGACTTGGCAAGCCTCGTCGAGATTATATCCCGCAATGACCCTGCCATGAGGAGTATAGTCGATGGGAAAAAAGTCGAAGCAGGCGGCCCGGATGGTAAGAACCAATTCAGCGGAACTTTGCTAGAACTCGACTCCCTTGTTGACCTTTCACACGTTTCACCCAGTGTTGACATATTACGAAATGATGCAGATCGTGCTCAAATGCAAGAACAGGTACCGGCCCGTCTTGTCTCTTCCATACGCCTTTGGAATGGTCCAAGGTTTCTTCATGGAGAAGCTTCCAGAAAACATATTTACGCTATCCCAGGATCAAGTCAAACAACTTAAACTGGACAACATCGTCAGGTCATACGACCCCTCGTTCAAGGATATCGTGGAGGAATACACTGGTCGAAAGCTTGCTTCGGTTCATGACGTTCTCCCAACATACCTAGGCTAGCCCATCGCTTGTCACCCCCTGCTTCCCTGGTATTCCGCCAACAGCATAATGTTATAACGCCGGTGATTTAACTATACAGTACAAGGTATTATACGCAGTACGTTTGAACGCTTTACTTCTTCTCGGAGTCGGAGCCTGCGCCAGAAGCACCGGAAACACTAGATGGGAGGTAGCTCTGAAGACGGAAAACGATACCCTTTAACACAACAGATGATGTGGGGACCGGAAGAAGGAACCTACCTTGACGGTGTCGATGGCGGCCCCCAAGTATGAGCCTCCGATGGCGGTAGCCTCTTGAACATCCCTCTTTCCCTCATCAACCGCTCCCTGGGTCTTCAAGCTCGCGTCGCGTTCGAGCTGATCGAACGCTTGAGACGTTTGGGAGGTCTTATCGGTGGTGCCAGGGGTGAAATTCTGGTTCGGAGCAACCATATTGCCGTTTTGAGACGTAAAATTATAGAATGATAGCTAATGAGCAAAACAGAAAGTCGAGGTGTAGGAAAAGAGGGACGTACGAGAGCAGCGTCCGCGGCTTGCTTAGCAGCCTCAGCTTCCCTACGAGCGTTCTTGTCCACTTCATCGGAGAGCTCGAGGGTCGACGCTTCGGCCTTGGCCCACTGGGCGGTTGTCTCCCAAGCCTCGTTAGGGGCGTCCGGGCGAGATTGAATCGGTTTCTCGGAGGACATGATATGAAGATTCGAATGGAGGTGGTTGCAGGTGAGGTCGATGACAGAAAGTGACTGTGGTTGTGGATGAAGGGAGGTAACGTTCGAGCTCCCCTATTTATACGGCAGTTCCAGAGAGGAGCTCCTCACTGACAACCATCATCGAGCTTCCGCACTGTGGTTCAAGGAGCGGAGCAAAGGTCAAGTCATACCTATGACGTCAGTGGCGGGCGGGATGACGCACGAGGCGGATGAATATAAGATTATCGAATAGGTAAAACAGTCGGGAGGAGAATGAGGGGGTATCACAGGGAGAGAGATACACGACTACAATGAAAGGTCAGAAGAAGAAACCGATGATGGGGGTAGAGTACGAAAACACGAAGTACACACAGGGTTTCCTTGGGCTTGAACCAGACAAAAAAAAAGAATAAGAAAATGATGCTGAAAAATTAATCCTCCGAACGACCCTAAAAACTGACATAAACACAGAGGAGAAAAATGAAAAGTTGTGAGATGATGGGAGGGGGTTTACGGAAATGGGGTGTGAGAAAGGAAGAGGGAAAAGTGAACCGACTCTACTGTTCTACGACGGCGAAAATGATATGTACCAATGGATGGATAACGTGTTCGTTTTAATGGAATTGTGGCGGGGTCACGCTTCCCTCGTCGAAGGATCCCATTCGAAGGAACCTCGAAAGAACTTCTTCCGAACCCTTCTTGAAAATATCCACACCGCGAGCGGGATCCCACACACGAGTCGACTTGGTAGGAGTCGAGGCCATCTCTGGAGAAGGGGGACCAACGGATGAAGATAGCGCTGTCTCGTTTGATGCCGACCTAGCGAGCGCCGGAACAGAACGTATTGTCGTCAGTGGTGACAGCACTCGTTCTCTCATCGGTGACGATGCGCTGGAACGCCGGCGCGGGGTCTGGACTGGCGAATATTTCGGAGACAGGATGGGAGGCGTGTTGTCTCTTGGTGGATGTGTACGGTGTGATATCAGCACGCGTGGAGAACGAAGAAGAGGAGGAGAGTCGGTCGACACATGTCGGGACAAAAGGGAAGTAGACTGTGATTCCCCATACGAGGAGCGCCGCGAAGCGGCATTCCGAGGCAAGGTCGTGACCCTGGGCGAGGAGGTATGGGTTGGATATTCCTCGGGGTAGTCTTTCGGAGTGACCTGGATACCCATGTTCCGGCGTTCCGGAGGTTCAGTTTGTATGCCACGTCCGCGGTACTTCCCTTTGTATGTGAATAGGTTCCCCTGTGGGGTTATGGTGCCCGACCCAGCCCTCGAGCGCTGCCTGGAGTGTCTCGGCGGTCCTGCATCGTCACTGTCGTCTTCATCATCCCCGTCCATACTCGTTTCTTCCTCCTTCACTTGCCACGGGCTAAATTTTTCGCTTTCGTGTTTCTTCCATTCTTCGTTTTGGAACAAGACGGAATTGCGTGGGGCGGTCTGATCGGATCGTGCGAGCTTCGAGGCGTACTTCTGAATGGTTGGCTCCACATCCCACGCATTCCTATACGCCAGCGAGACGGGGATACTAATGGGTGGAGATCCATATGAACCAAACCCAGGGGGGGAAAGCGAACCAGGGAGATCTCCGCTCAAAAGAATGACGGGACTCCCGGCCTTCTGGACGAGGAAATCACCAGGAGGTGGCGTATCTGTTGACGGGAACACCCTCCGGGGAATAACACGGGGTTTCTCCTCCCACGGGAAGATGGGGACCACTTTTGAACGGTCCGGTGTCGGTAAATTTTCTCGTCCGGTTGTGGAGCCAATGATGTTGAGGTAATGGCCCTCGCGGACTAAGTTCTCCGGAATCTCTCCTGGCGAGGGGGCCCTGAAGAACGGACTTGGCGTAGACGACCCGCTCTCGCTCGTAGACACCGAAACATCGACGTATCGATCCACCGGGTACTGGTGTGTCGCATCACCAAGTTTGCTCGGTGCCTTGTCCCATATATTAGGGTAATATGTATCAGGTAAGACTGAGGACAGCACCGGTTGTGTCTTGGGAGGTGGCTCCACTGCAGGATTCCATGCGATTACAGGAGGTGAGACAGGTGCTTGGCGCTTGCGACGGGGCGGAAATGGGTGCTCCTCCCCTGCGACACCCCCCTCGGCCTCGGAGGACTGCCCATTATCACGAACATGGTTGAAAGCGGTAAGGAGATTTGTAGGCTGGAAATATTCATCTCCGGCATCACCATTCTGATGGCGTCGGTTATCATCGTGAATGTGCCTGTGACGATGAGAGATGTGATGTCGGTGCTGCCTACTCGAGTGATACGGCCAATGAGATTCCCGAGTATCGGCTGCATGCGCATCGAACTCGTCGAACTGATCACTATCCGGAGCACCGTATTGAGGAGGGGTAACAAGGAAATGGCCGAACCTAGTCCGCTGTTGAGATTGCTGCTGGTCAAGAGAGAAAGGAGAGGGTGGTAAAGAGAGCGGCTGGTGGTAAGGAGCGGGAGGAACTTGACTCGGGCTGGGAGTGGGAAGTGTAGTCATCCTGACCGGCGAGCCAGCGCGGGGTGTCGACGGGGAGTCCAGGTCGATGTGGAGTGGTTGGGGAGAGGCATCTGCCGCGACCACTATCTCTGGCACAGGTTGTTCCTCCCAGACAGGCTGTAGTTTCCTGGGTCGCATGAGGTCAATGCGTCCCTCGAGGGGCATGGACAAGTATTCTCCTTCGCCAGAACGATTGACAGAGGTCGAACTGAGCCGGGACCACCCATCAATAGCTATCTTCCGAAGTTCTTCCATATTGAAGCTATCCTTCGGCGCAGCTGTCATGGAAAAACCGGCCCCAAGATCTCCATCTTGATTCCAGACCGAATCGTATTGTTGAATCTCGAAAGGGGTGGTTGTGATCGTATCGGAGCGATAGTGCCGGTCGTAAACTGCGTGATTAAGTGTCAATCACGGGACAGACCAGTGAAAACCCCAAATCAAAACAGACCTGAATACCAACGGTCAACAAGTGAATCGTAGTTGTACACCTGGCCGCCATCCCCCTGGTTGTCTAGGGAGTGCAACACGCCGGGTGGACGGGAGAGAATAGAATGCCAAGGTTTGTTAGACCCAATGAAGTGAATCGCGGATATTTTGGGGCCAAATCGCTCATAGGCGGGAGCGTATCTGTTTCCAAGTGGGATTACGTTCTTTTCTCGAGCAGAAAAGCATAAGAAAAGAGCAAGGACGTACGTGTAGGCGGCTGTTGGAGTGGTGTTATACGTAAAGCTGAGCCTATTCCAGTTAGTTCCTCGCCATTCATTCAACAAGCCTTGGTCTGCGCCATCCCAAGATCCCCTCTCCTTGAGCAAATCCATAATCTCCTTGAACTTGTCTTCTCCGGGTGAGAAGACCATCACTCCAGAATTGAAGATATCCGGCCAGCCGACGTCTGGTACGGCAGAAAACTCGTGGTCCAAAGCGAACAAGTGGGAGATGGGACGGATGGGTAAAACATCGGAATCGAGGTAGATGACCTTGGTGAACTGAGTGAGCCGGAACGCATGAATTTTGGTGAGAGCAATGCCAAGATCAGGTCGTCCTACAAGAGAGGGTTAGAATTGACTCGGAGGGAACGGTTCGATATCAGTTGAGTTGGGTTTAGAGGCAAAGTTCCATTGGCCCTCGGATTCTCGAACGTTCTGATGGGTTGTCGTCGCAACACACATCGGGTGGAGAAAGCCACAAACGGGGGTATCATCCCATTGAGAGACCTTGGAAATCCACTTCGCAGTCCACCAGACCGCTTGGCCGCCCCGCCCAACCGCCCTCGCCTCTGAGATAGAACAGCAAGACTCACCAAGCAGCTCTAGCCTCTTCCTATCCTCATCGTCGATAACCTCGACCCCAATGACGACGTCGAACGCACCCCTGAGGAGTTTAATAGATGAGACATCGACGGTTTCAGGGGTGACCAAGCATGCTGTTTGAAAGTCGACTTCCGGTTCGGTAGTGGGCTTGGGATGGATATCGCGTAGGGCGGCTGCGAGAGTGAGTGCGCCTGGAAGATAGGAGTCTGAGGTAATAAGCGTTACAAAGGCGTAGCGAGTAGCCATAAGGCTGCAGGCTGGGCCGTGGAGGTTGAGTGCAAGGTCCTGCTCCTTGAATGTGCTGGGTGGGAGTGCAAAGAAGTTCGGGACAACCGTTGAAATCGTACGAAATTTTGATTGGAGTCGGACGCGTCGCTTATCAAACCCAGGCGCGTGGCCCTCCGTGGTTCCGCGAATTACACTCGCACACATCAGTCAGCACATCCATATATTAGCTATTAGGTGTAAACACGCGAGCGTTCTATGAAAATCAACAAATCTAGGGGGAAAGACAAGAAAGAGGCGTCAAGAAACCTATACAGCACTCGTCGGGGTAACCTTCTCCTTCGTCGGCGCTCCAGCGTTCTGTGGTTCTGTTGGGGTCTGAGTTGCACCAGCCTCAGCCGCCCTGTTTGGTATGAGCTCGCTCGGGAGTAGAACTGCGGTGGGGTCAGGTCGCTTCTCTGGGGTCTAAACGAAGGAACGCACTAGCTCGGTCGATGGCGACGGGCAATCCGCGGTGTCTTCCGCGGAGCATGATAACGCATACAATAAGCTTAGACAACGGCTTGAATGCGCCGCTGAATGAGAAATTATCTGTGGGTATCCCTAGTGTCAATCCGATGCCTCCGAAAGCGGAGACCATCTCAAAAACTGCCACCCCGTAAGTTTTACAATAGTCAAGGAGGATAAATAAATCGACTTACTGATCCGAAAAAGATTGAACCACGGGGCGTTCTCATCGTCCATGATTTTGCCCCGTTCTATGATGCAGACAAAGAAAATTCCCCACACCTGATGGCAGCGGACTCAGTAGGAAGACCGGAGAAAAGTGAGGATGTTTCACTTGCCAGCCACCAGATATCAAACGAGACTTGGCGCCGAAGATGCCAATGAAAGTACTTGCCGACCCTCTCGCTTCTGGATCCCCCTTCCTTCATTGCGGGCTCCTCATCTTCGTCCTCAGTGTCAACCTCGAAGACGCCGAGACTCTTTTCTTCGTACCTATGACGTAGAACGATGTTAGATGACAAGTTTCCAGACGTCAATGGAGGAACGGACACATTAGTTGATCGAATGCTCATCGCAACCTGTGAAATCGATCGTCAATACAGATTCCGATCGTTATCGTCTGTACGGATGCTCTTACCGGGAAGACCGCGATATACATCATGATAACACAGAGGAATCTATTGGTAAAACATGAGGATCCGCACAGATCCTAAACAGGGCACGGGGGAGACGGACTGGAATGATGGCGCCAATGAAGCGATGGATATGATGGGGAAACCAGACGCTCGCACAGCGAAGGACTGGAACAGACCCGCAACTGCTTGATCACCTGGCGCCAGTGCTTCTAGAGCCGGTAGTCCAATATTGAGGACCTTGAATGAGGACCATTCAATCCCCCTTGATCATTGTTAGTCGGCATCACGGTTAGTAAACAGTTCAGTATCAACACACGTGAGCAAGACCAGAGTCGCAAGCAAGAACCAGGTGACATGAGATGGGAACAGATAAATGAAACACCTTAAGGAAGTAGAGTGGGGCGTCAACGCTAGAACCAGGAGGACCAAATGAAGTGCTTACCGTCGAGGGTGATCCAACAAGAAATGCAACGTTTGGTCGGCACGTGAATTCTCTGGGACGACCTTGGTAAAGATCCAGCTACACGCCATCCTTAATAACATCAAAGGAAGGCATCTGAATGGGAGACTAACATGAAGCATCTGAGGCTAAAGTAAATGGGGCAGTCAGTCCGAGATTCGCTGCCGAATAGCAAAAGCGCGTACAAAATGGGCTGATCCATACAGACAGGCGGTTAGCGTCAATTGGGGAATAGTGAGGCAAAATAACGTACCAATCCATGATTTCCGGCAAGGATAGTGAAAATCATGGTGACTTATGTGACAGAGGTTAATGTACACCTTTTGGAGAGCTAATCCCGACTCACAAATCATCAGGTAGGCCTTCTGGAAGGGTACCATCCCCGCGTCCACCAGGGACATTCCTCCCCCCGTATACGCACCAATCATCTGGCTTTATGGGGGTAAGGAAGTGGCTGGGAAGGGAGACGGAAGTTGAGACTCACAAGGCAGTGAACCACGCCTTAGGAATAAGCCTGGGCTGGTTCAAAAAGACGTCATCGTACGTGGACGTTGTTTGTAACCAAGGAATAATGATTATTGTGGGTATCAGGTTGAACACCACGAAATACTTTAGTTTTTTAATGATTAGCGAGAGCTAATGTCAGCTGGTTTCTGCACTCACAGCAAACACGAAGTAGCTCAAGAAACGAAGAGCACGGTATTCAATACCGCCAAGCCGCTCGAGTTGTTCGTCCGTCAGCTCATCAGTGTAGAATTCCGAGTTCCGCCCGATGATGAGCCCGTCAATGCTGTCCGGGAGCCACGACAAGTAGCGACGCTGCCGATGATTTCGCCAATGCGTTACAATCCTGTTCCACGAACGGTCGATGGAACAAAAAGCGTTCGTATGCACAAGTTGTTGGAAGAGTTCGACCGGTCCGGGAAACCCTCCCATGTCTTGGTCCTTCCGCCTCGGAGGGCCCGAAACCGTGGTATTCTGTGTCATAATTGTGAACTGACGGGCTGGTATTCTCATCAGTCCGGGTCCGAAGCAACCGTAAGGATCAAGAAGGCGTACTCGCTCGCTTCCGGACGTAATTCCTGTCTGTCCTAGCCTGGTGTGGCTTGAATGGTTGTTCCTCCCACCTGACGCCAGGATCCCCGTTTCCGGAGGTAGGGGACGCTGGCTGAATGGAAATGACAAGAGATCGAGGGGAGGACGTGAATGAATGGGCGTCGGCTACAATGCCATGTTTAGCGCTCTCTCCGTCTGACGGACTCCCCACTTCGGGGGGGTCCTGAACAAGATGACCCTCCAATGCCCCATCTTGAAACGGCCTATGACCAAGACCAACACCTAAACCGACTCCTGCCCCTGCAACCAACGCGGCAACAATGCCCTCGTGGGCGGCCACGATGGGTTCTTCCGGGGACATTGGTTCCTCTTCAACTGTCGGGCCCTTGACTTGTAGGTCGGGAGCTTTGGACACATTCCGTCGGAATGCACGTTTCCCAATACTGTTCCAAACCCTGCGTGTCCGATGCTTCTCCTGGTATTCGCGCATTATCATCTCGCAGTGTTTCTTGAAGTACTGTTTGCGAATGAGGACCATAATCCATGAAACCGTCGTCTTAAGCGTGTCACACTTCAGTATCGCAGGGACCGTGCAGCCAGAGGCGCGAATACCCACCATATTCCCCAGACCCATCTGGATGAACAGCAACGCCTGCTGAAAACCAGTACATGTGCTCAGGTTGACAGTTGAAAGGCCGGTCACTGTCAATGCGGAATAGCAGAGGAACAAGCAATCTATGTAGGCTACGGTCCCATTCCCCGAACTTAGCGTCCTCCACGAGGGAAAGATCTCTGACACTCACGTATGTGGTATTCCCCATTGGCGGCGTAGAAGATTCCGCTGAGGATAAACGGGACAAGGGTGAAGAGAAAGAGGTGGATGCGGTAGAAGTTGGCTTCTCTCTTGATGAGTTCCTTCGCTGCTGCATAAGTGGAGGCCATCCTGGAAGGGCCCCTGCCAGATGGGGTCCTGCTAGGTAGGTGTTACCAAGGTTGGAAAGGCTGGAGCTCTCTTCGCGGGGGGTGCGGACGCCATGTGTTCCAGCAACTTAACTCGAGCGCACAACGTTGATTGGCTGAGCGGAACACCAGTCATAAGTTTACACATTGCCACAACGGCTAATCGATACGAGAAACAAGTCCAGCACGTCCGCGTCGTAACCTCTCCCCTAGGTCTCCAGAACCACCAAACACCCTCTTCTGCTCTTGGTTCAAGAATCCGCCCGTCCCCTTGGATTTGGCGCGGAGCTCTTGCTCCAGCTCCAGCTCCCGCTTCTCCTGTTCGAGGAGCTTCTTCAGGTGTTCCTGGCGCTTGCTTGACATCTCCGTCGCGTTCGACGACATTGCAGCCAACCGCGCCGCGCGGTCTTCCGCCGGTTTGGTTTGTGTTGCCGCGGGAGGTGGGCTAATCCTCGACCTCTTCAGTGGCGGTGGTGCCTGTCGGGGTGGACTCTGGCTCCGTCGCCGCTTCCGGTCGTCGTAGCTTGATCGAGGCCTGTCACCATAACTTCGGGAGGGAACATCGTCAGACTCGTCAGACCGTGGCCATTGCCGCACATCGTCTTCTGATCTTCGCCGCCGGGGGTAATCATCAATACTGCGATCTCGCCTGCGTCGGCTGTCTTCTCTAGGCGGGGATGAAGGGGACCTTCGCCCCGAGTGGCGAGAATAAGGACTGGGTGAACGCCTGGAACGCGAGTAGTCATCCCGCGACCGATGATGGGGTGAGCGTGAGCGTGAACGATAGCGAGTTCTCTCCCGACTCCGGGAGCGGTCGTCTGATCGATGTTTACCCTTGTCCTTGTGTTTCTTTTTATCCTTCTCGTCCTTCCCCGCCTTCATTCCGTTCTTCTCCTGAAGTTGCTTGAGTCGTAACGGGTTGGACATGAGCGCTTGGTAGGCAGCCTGTTCCTGTTGCTTAATAGCGAAGAGAGGATCTTCCCGGACTTTGGCGGCGGTATCTCGCACAGTGTTTGCAAACTGCGTGGCAATGAAGGTCTTGTGCGAGGCACCAACCTTTGAAAAGCGAATTATTAAATACCCTGCGAGGTCCAGGAATTGAACTCACCTTGTCGTTCTCGTCCCCCGTAAGAATCTTATCGACCCTCTTCTTTCCCAACAAATAGTCCTCGAGATCGTTTGATGAAGGCCCGTTCCCTATTGCCGGCGTAGAATACATCCATTCTAGTTTCTCCTGCCGTTTCTTCCCCGTCTGTTCCTCTTGAAGCCGCTGGAGCTCCTGGAGCTGTCGTTCCTCCTCCTTCTCCTTCCGGAGCTGGTCCGTTTTCTTCTTCTCCTCGAGCTACAGCAATGGCCATGAGTCGGACGGAGAGGGGGAGAATGAGAGTAGAACGTACAGCCTTCTTCTCCTCGAGCCAGACCCGCTCCTGGTTTTTCAACAGGAGCGGATGCCAGGACTTTTTCATGTTCAAGTCGCCGCCACCCATCTTGGATTATTGTCGAAAGGACGAGAGGTACAAAGGGCGTTGAGTAGAGTGGCTGAGATGAAGTCCGCAGTCGTGAAGAGTCGTGATGACGGTGGTTGGCGAAGGTGGCGAACCACGTGCCTCGTGTTTACCGGTTACCCCCAACATCCTCCCCAACTCAAGGTCGAGCGGCGACCAATAATGTCCACGGATCCGAACAGGGAGCCACTTTTCAACAGCGATGAATTGGATTCGTCGTCAGACCCAACGTTCGTATCCGCTCTCTTTCTATCTGCGCATGTCATCCCCCAGTTGACCAACATCAGGACCTTGGCAGCCCAGCTCGGTCGATATACGCCTTGACAAAGAAGGAGATTACCCAGGGCATCGCCAACCGATTTGTGCATTCAAGAGTGTACATCATCCTCTATTTGTCTATGACTGCCCTCTCCGTGACGACCATCGCTCTAAGCATAACGGATGGTTGCCCTGGATTGGCGTTCTACGTTCTCGAAATACTCATCAACACCAGCATGATCGTTGAGGTTGCAATACGTTTCGTCGCGTTCGGACGGGTGAGTTGGATCACTCAGAACCAGCCTGCTTCTCGCTTATCAACAATACTTACGTGCCTTGTGGTCAACCTCGGGATATAGCAATTCTGGAAGTCTCCGTTTAACACACTGGACCTCATTATCACGTTGATATGTGCGGTTACTATCCTCGTCATATTTTTTGCCGGCTGCGGCTCCACGAGCAAAGAAGAAGAGTTGCTCGACACGCTGCTACTTGTTGCACGGAACGTGCTCCAATTCGTCCGGCTGGCGTCGGTGATGCGACAGTGAGTGTCTTTGATCGGCAAGGTTATAGCCCGTGAGGTTGGCCGCTGAACGCTCGGCACGTAGATCCGGGCAATCGATATTTTCTCGTCCCAAGCCGATCGACCTGAGGAGCGGTCGGGTGAACCTGGATATCGACATCGAAGATGATGACGAGAGTGAATTGGGAAGGCCACTCATCAGAGATGGTGTGCTCTTTGATGCAACGAGCCGTAACCCAACTTCGGATGCTGCCAGTCCGATGCCGCGGGCAGTCCATGCGGCACAGGAGAGGGGCACAGAAGATGTGTGGGCCGAGCTCGGGTGAGTGAGTCGTGAGAAGAGCGGGCTGGGTTGCACTATGTGGTTTTTGACCGTTTGTCGTCCCACACTATGTGGATATTGACACCGTCGTATGTATTGGATTTGCTTTTCTGGATGGGGTAATTTTCCAGCGGACGCCCGCAACTACGGTAGTTTCTGTCACCCTTAGCGAGTTGATGGTAATCAGAAACCCCGCACGTAACCCGTCATTCGCAGGTTGTCCCACCCCCTTCTCTCTCCCCAGCAGGAGCAGGGGTCGACACCCATGTCCCACTCCCCTTCCACGTAATTTCCGTCACTACGTTTCCGACACTTGTCTGTACAGTCTCCTAGCCGACAGCGGGGCCTCTTGAGAAGCTTCCGCCGTCCCTTCCCACCTATCTATGAACTCCCCATACTACCACCTGTCTACGTCCAGTTACTGGTGGACCCGCCCCAAGTCCTCCTCGAAGTCAACCAAGGATAAATCCCCAGAGGCCACGACGTTACCCCGCACGTATTCCGGTTTGCAGGCAGATGGACTCGCCCCCGATCAGCCGTCGAAGCCGTCCTCCATGTTCGGAAATTTCACCTCTGCCATCCGCCTCAAGCCAAAGAAGAATGTCCAGGCAATCGCAATCCAAGAACCACCAAAGGTCCCCAGTCCACTCATTATCCCACCACCCAACTCTGCCGAGCCCTACGGCCCGCTAACGTCGAGACCGTTCTCGAAAGCCGTATCTGCTGTCACCATTACCGACGAGGATTCCATCGAACCGAGGACACCCCCGGACCTGAAGTTGCCGCACCAGAGGTCTCTTATGGGCACAGACCCATTCGCCGCCACGACCGGGGTAATATTTTCTCCTAAAGAACCTCGGGATTTGGACCAGCTCTTCGTCCCTCCCGACACACATGATACCCCCGCTTCACTTCGGACAACACACAGACGACCTAACACCGCTAATTCTTCGCCCATCCGAGAACGGCTTGTGTCCGAATCGACTCCATCGAGTCCGCGGCTCGCGGCTAACAGACCCAGGATGACCATACGGTGAGCTATTTCACCTCATCACATCACATCTCGATCGCCCCTTCTCATATTCGCCTCACAGAACGCAGCTGGATGTACTGAATACCCGGGCACGGAAGGTGTCCATGAACGACATCCCTGCCCCCCTCCCGGTTATCAGCCCAATTACCGCGACAAAACCTGCTACCTACGGTCGATCAATGAGCAAAGGCACCGACGGACCTCGTCCCCACACTCGGCCAAGGGGTATGACCGACAACAGCGGCGTACGGCCCTCCCTGGGGAAGGATGTAGACCGACCTTCGCTAAGCCGTCAGTCCTCACTCTCGCGATCCGTCATCACACCTCCCGAGACATCACCTCCATCGCAAACGCTACCTCCCGTCCCTTCCCTCAAACACCTCGCCGTGTTACCTAATTCTGATGGGTCACCTTTGGACCCGGGGTCCTCCTCCTCCTCCAGCCTTTCGTTTCCCTCTAGCATATCTGAGTCCGAACTGATGTCCAGGGGTGTCTGCGTAGAGGATAGGCGTTTGCGGAGCATTCGCAATCAGGCCAAAGTTCCTTCAGAGCCGAGAACGAAGTCTCCGACTCGGGTTTTGCGCGAAGCACTCAGCCCAACCCTTTCTCGACGGCCGGGGACAGCTGATAACCACCCACAGCTGCTCAAGAAGATGCCCTCGCAACCATCCATCCAGAACAAATTCACGGGGCGTTCTTCACCGTATCCTGATGATCAATCACTTGGGGTGGACGATATCTTGGGGTCGACTAAGCCCCTGAAGAAACAGCGGTCCTTCCATCATTCGCGAGTTCCTGTGCCTCCCCTGCCATATCCGAGACACGCCCCCTCGTTCACCCCAAGCGAAGGCACCCTTCCACAGTCAGTGGACCTATCAAAAGACAGGGAAAAGGAGAAGCGGGAAAGTGCGGCTTCTCCTTCGAGGCGACGGTTCTTACCCGGGTCGATGCGCCAGATTTCTGCCTCCCATCTGGCCGCCTTCACCTTCGACGATGACACCGGGTCCCTCATCATTCCGCCCGCCGAGTTTGATAGGCTTGATAGAAATTCGCCGCCACGGTTCACCAATCCTTTCGGATCTCCGGGTGTAGAATCAATGATGTTGCCCGCTACGTCGACGTTTTACGACGATCTCGCTGGCAGTCCTACGGCTGGATCCCACTTCCCGCAATCTGCGGAGATTCAGCCACAGGATACGGGGCCACAGCGGATTTTATCTGCGGCCCAACTCCTCAAGCTGGAGGAAATGCTGGAGAGTGACGAACCAGATATGTATTCAGACTCTTCCAACCGCACTAGTCCTGCAGAACTCGGTTCACCCAATGATCCGTCACCTGTCAACCCCCCACCATTTGAGGAGTTCGGTTTTGGCAATAGGTCCCCGCCGAAGAAGCACTCGTGGACGGATTCCATCGTTTCGGCATCTACGGTCTTTTCCAGCACACTCTCGGACAAGATCATGCTTTCCGACAGGGTGGAAACTGGCTCAACGCTCTCGTTTTTTGATCAACAACAGCACCCAGGGTATCGCCCACGGACGACCTCTAGTAATCTTCCCCCTCTAGATTTCTCGATCAAACGCAATCACTC
>Ga0307517_10006262_pt1 | contig 17680 bp, 10 predicted proteins | sample 23_EM_MG_FD_194515 | JGI IMG/M metagenome (GOLD analysis project Ga0307517, IMG submission 194515) | Populus trichocarpa ectomycorrhiza microbial communities from riparian zone in the Pacific Northwest, United States - 23_EM | ecosystem: Host-associated > Plants > Roots > Unclassified | place...
ATATATATATAAATATATTTATATACAGATATATATATATATATATATATATATATATATATATATATATATATATATATATTTGTGGTTATGAGTATTGTGGTCATTAAATTATAATTTAGATCATAAATTTCATCAAGTTTAATAAAAAATATTAAAATTAATTTTTACTTACTTATCTAATAACAAAAGTATACACTCAACATCAACTAAATATTGAGATATTTATTTAAAATTGTAATAACTTCATTAAAAGAAAAACAAAAAAAATCATGAAAATCAATTCAAAATCAATCAAGTGTTGAAAAATAAAATAAAAAATAAAAAAATAAAATATTCAAGGATAAAATTGAAAGAAAAAAATATCAAATGACAAAAAATAACTAAAAAGCAAAAAAAATAACATGAACGGCTGGGTCTTTTTTTTTTTAGTAATTATTAACTCTTTATTATTATCAAATTCTATGGCAATATAATATTCCCATACACTCTTGAAAATTAAAAGGAAAAAACAGGTAACTTTTGGTCATTGAAATTATATGGAAACCTTTTGGATTCATAATCTAATATTGAGAAAAATTGAAAGAATTAATAAAAAGAATGAAGCCTGAAGATATTGGAAAAAATAAAATGAGATGGCCAAAGAAAAAGAGTGAACCACGGTGGGGTTCGGATTGCAACATTTCTTTTGACACAATACACGTTAATAATATATATTATATTTATACGGTTTGAAAGTAAGAGGAAAAAAAGAAAAAGAAGAAGTAATTCACTTCTCATATATAAACAATGAATTAAGTACTATAAATTTTTCTATTTCCATAAACTTTCCCAGCTGTTTTAGATGTATTTAGGTAATATATCATGCCTTTTGGGTTAACTCCATGACTTAATGATAGAGGATTCAAACTTTTTTTCAGATTAAACCTAAATGATTTTATGAGTTAATCTAATAAGTTGATGAGATGATATATCATTTGATTGATTCAACCTTGATTTGTAATCTAATTCATTCGACTAAACTCAACCAATATTTATTTTAACATTGAGTAATTCTTTTCATAACACATACACGATATATGAAAATAAAATTCATAACAAATCCTAATATATATATATATATAGGTGAACAAGCATTTTTTTGTGTGAGTAGTAACCGCACTTCATTTTTCTATTTTATGTTAATTTTTTTTTTGTTAAATTTATTTTATGCCTCGTTTGTTTATTTACTGCAAAGTAGTTTTTTTTTAAATGATTTTTTTTTAAAAATAAATTATTTTCTGATGTTTGGTAGTGTCATAGAAAATAAATTGAAAAATACTTTTCAGTATTTGGTTATGTAATGAAAAATGAGCTGGAAAATAACTTATTAATATTTTTTAAAATTTTATTAAAATAATAAGGAATAAATCTTACAAATTAAAAAGATGAATGAGAATAAAATTGAAAAAAAAATCTAATTTCATAAATTATCTCAAATAAAATAAATAATAATAAAAATAATGGAGATCAAATCTAACAGATAAAAAAATTAAAAGATGATCAAATTAAAATAATAATAATTATAATTTCATAAATTATTTCAAATAAAATAAGTAACACTAAAAAAAATGAGGATCAAATTTGATAGATAAAAAATTTCAATTAAAAAAATAATAAGAGAAAAACAAATAACAATCATGAAAATAAAAACCAAAGTTAATATAAAAATCAAATTAAATCAAATTCTAAAGGGTGAAATTGAAAAAAAACTCAAAACAAAATAATATGATATTTTGTTATAATTAGCAAATAATATGGTATTTCTAAATTTTTCACAACTTCTGGAAAGTTTTTCTATCAAAAATAAAAGGAAAATGGTATATTTTCCCATAAATTAAGCTAAATTTTTCTTTAACTGGAAAATATTTTTTATTGATCAATTTTTTAATGACAAAAAAATACAAAAAAAATTAAAAAATAATTTATAAAAAACCACTTTCCATTAAAGAAATATGTCTTCATCTCAATCCAAAAGGGTCACTCCCACTACAAAAGCAAATTATTAATTGGAGACGTTGAAATTAAAAAAAAAAAAGGAAGGAAGAAAGTCTGATAATCTGCTTTGGAAATCTACTTGTAAAGGCTTGGTCTTTTGTTTATATTACTTTCACCCGATTTCATACAAAAGGCAACCCAAATGCGGAAGCTCCAGCGTGATCCCACTGGTGGTCTCAGTAAGCAGCCCGGCGTTTGATAAAGAAATGACCACTATCACTATTATACTATACTTTAAAATATATGGAAAAAATATTATACAGGTACTATAAACATAAATTTATTGCTCCACTACACAGTAAATATAGAGTATTTATATCATGAACAACACTATAACATCATGGAAGCGTTATTAGATTTGGTATGATTATCATATCCAAGACTGTTGGGTCTGAATTGGCCACCAGATACAAGAGATTTGGATCTAGCTTAGCCGCCGGACTCAACTATCTTGGATTTAGTATGACCGCCGGACTTAGGGCTATTGGGTCTAAATTGACCATTAAATCTAACTGTCATGGGTGTGGCATGACCACCAGACCCAAACCTATTGGGTTGGGTTGGTCGTCAGATCCAATAATCAAAATAATAAAAAAACTATTTTAAAAAATATCAATTTAATATTTTTTCAAACTAAAAATACTATAAAACATATTTAATAACAAGCTTGCGAATACATCCAAATTCCTAAAAACAAAAACAATGAAATATTAATTTCTAAAAGTCAATTCATTCACATCTACTTATTAAATATCTAAATAACTTTTGGAGGTTACTCTAAAATATTTTTTACACCAAACATTCAATTATTTTTAGTGCATAAATGAATAGTTATGTTGATCCAAACTTTTTATTTAATATAAAATAATTCTTTAATCTTGTTATTATTATTATATTGGTTAAATTTGTGAATTAAATGAACCATGGTAGTTCAAGAATTTTCTCCTCCATCCTTTACGTTCTTTTTAATCAAATTCATAATCTAAATAGTAAATACATTGTCCCACGAGAAAAATGAAAGTGAAATTCATTTTCAAACCGTATTAGAAGTCTCAACAAAATTCATTTGATTTGTCTTTGGAAACAAATACAAAAGGTTTGGACAATCCAATTCATTTGATTTGTTAATGCAATTTGTCACATTATCGTGCACGATGTTTTTATCATTTATAAAAAGTTATTAGATTTGGTTTAGCCGTCAAATTTAAGGTCGTGGATTTGAAATTGTTGTCAAATCAAAGGCTATTAGGACTCAAGACATTTAAAATATTCTTTATATTTTTAAATTTTTTTATATTTTAAAAAAATTATTATTAACTAGCTGCGGAGCGCATATCAGTATGCTAATTAGGATTAATAGAGTGTTTGGTATTGAGATTTTTTCTTCTTTTAAATTATTTTTTATCTTAAAAAATAAAATAAAATAAATGTTTTTTTTTTTTAAGATTTCGATATGTTGATATCAAATATTAAAAAAAAAATATGAAAAAACTTATGTTTGAAATTGTGATGCAAAATGTTTTTCAAAATAGTTTTTCACTTGAAAATGTATTAAAATAATATTTTTTTTTATTTTTTATGTCGACACATCAAAATCATTAGAAAGTACTAGAAAAACATCAATTTAATATATTTTTAAGCCAAAAATACTTTTGAAAATCATCCAAAAAACAAAAACAAAAGCACCCTCAAACACATCTTTAATATATTTTCAATTAAAAATTACTTTTAAAAAATATTATGCATCACATTACTGAACAAACACTTAAAATACAACTTCGCCTTTTATCTCCACCATCTTCTTCCTTTCTAGCCACCTATTTTTTACCAATTTTTTGAGAGAGCTATTAGTTATTTAGAATTAATTTTATCTTATAATTGATTTTAATTATTTAAGTAGATCTAATTCATTTGATTTGATTTGATTTGATAATTGATTGTTTTTGTTTGGAATATATATATTAAAATTATGGAATTCTTTTGATTTAAGTACCATCATTTACAAAATTTATTATCGAATTTAAAAAACCTATTCAGAGCATATGGGAAATAGAAATGCGTTGATGATATTAATTTTTAACCAGTCAATTTTTAAGCAAATCACACCATTTTTAGAGTGATTTATGAATGTATAAAAATCTATAATTTTAATGGATCACAGAACTCGTTTATATTACTTTAAACTTCTCGAACACTAAAATCGAGTAAATAATGTTGAGATAATTTTATTTTTACTGAAATCTGAAATTTTCAAACAGCACGTGAAAGAATTACCATGCCACTACAATATATGCCAATAATAATTTTGCTTGGCAAGGAAAACATGACAAATTTTGGCAGTTTTTTTTTTTTTTTGTCTTCTCGAACTTCACTTTATTATATATTAATAGTGCTTGATTACCGAATAACATGAATTTATTACAACGTGAAACACGCTTAGAGCAAACTAATTAATAATCAACAGAAACTGCAACAACATGACTTTTGCTGAATACAAATTAAGCAGGAGACGATATCGCAAATTAATAAGATCATAACAAGAGCAAGAGCAGGAAGTCCTCCCTCTATCGAAATAGAGGCGCATCAGTCTGGTAGAAAGCAGCCAGTCTTTGTGTCAACTGTTTAGATTTCTCAGGTTCCAGGTCATTACAATAGAATCCATGGTGCCCTCCTTGTGTCTCAAATATCTCAACCACACCCATCCACCCACTTCGGCTCAATGCCTCGTAGTAAAGCCAGCCTCTATCTTTCATCACATCATGCTCGGCCACGCAAACCAGCACCCTCTTACACCCCAGGCCCACTAGGCGTGGTGCACCTTCTGCCACTGGATTAACCCGTGGATCGTCGTTCTCCGGGTTAGATGGACAAATAAATGGCCAAACTCGATCCACGTAGTCTCGATTAATTACAGACTTGTCATCTGGATAATCCGCCTCCGATCCAACAGGCACCGACCCCCAAAAATAAGGGTGTACCAAAGCAATCCCAAGAAGCCCAATGCTAAGCCCCGTCTCAGGATTCCCAGCAGTCATAGCCAAATTGTGAGCAATATTAGCACCAGAACTATCACCACCCAAAAAAACTCGTTGAAAATCAGCATGGTTATTTAACCAAGGCTCAGGTCCATCTCCATTAGAATGGGAAGCAACCCATTTGAGTGCAGCCATTGAGTCTTCGTATGCAGCTGGGATAGGGTGCTCCGGAGCTTTCCTATAGTCAACAGAAACAGCAACAACATTGGCTTCAGAGACAAGGTTGGTTACAAATTTATGGAACGGAGTAGTGAATGGCGTGTTGATAACAAAGGCTCCTCCGTGGAAATAAACAAGTAGAGCAAGTTTTTTGTTCGGATCTGTGATTTTAGGTAGGAATAGGCGAGCAGTGATGTTGGATTCTGGAACTACTACAATATCTTTCGATGAAACTCCTGTAATGGGATCGGTTGAAGGTGGGATAAAATCTGTGGGTCTTAATCTCTCTACATGACCATCCTTGTGAACTCGGAGAGTCATTGTTAGCTCAAAGACTACTTCTTGTTTGCTGGACTCCATGGAATTTGGAGAGAGATTGAGAGGGAAGCTATGGTTGTTCTTTGTATTCTTGAAAACGTGTGTTTTATAGTAGAGTTGATTATAATTATTTTTCAGAATTGTATTCTTGAAAACGGCCTTACAAGAGAATTGTTTTTCAGCTTTTTTTCTTAACAATATTTATAAAAATAATTAAAATCTTAGCCCCTTTAATTTTATTTTCTAGCTCAGAAGCCATAATTGTCTTGTATTGGGTCCATCAAATATTTAAAAGTCAAAAATGTTTATTTCCAAAGATATTTTGTACCGAGCTCAAAGGAGACCTAAAAAGAAGTGCCCTGAGTTTCAGTGCTTATCACGTTTTGCCCTTTATTCCTCTCAACAAAAATTCTCATTATAGCAAAAACAAATATAAAAAAAATGGAGAAGATAGGAGCACCGACACCGAGAACAGGGCAGCCCGCTTTAGATCTTTAAGTTCGGCTGCTATTAAACCCTAACCAGCTCTGTCATAATTTTGCTTCCAGTGGATTGTAATGGTTTTTATTTTTTTTTATTTTTTTAAAAAGTATATATCACTTAAAAAAAATATAAAATTAATGTTTTTTATTTTTTTTAATAATTTTAATATTATAAAAAAATTATTTAATATATTTTCAAGTATTCGTTACATTAACAAACTTTCAATTTCAACCGCTCCAAAACATATTCTTTGCAATAATTAATACCTTGTACATTGCATTTTCATATTTTTCTATTACTTAGCATCACTAATATCATTAAGAACTGGCACGTATCATATTTCTATAATATGAAATTTTTATTAATATATATTATGATACTTGTAATTTTTTTAAAAAAACTTACTCTGGTCTCTATATTTTATTTTATTTTTTAAAAAGTCCTTAATTAAAAAAAATCTTATTCTCGTATTTTATAATAAATAAATTTTATTCCCTAATGTTTTTTAATCAAATGGATTCCGCGTGAATCATCATTGCCCGGGTTGGATGAACAAATAAAAAACTACTTTTATATTTTAAAAAATATTTATTTATTTATACTTTTAATTAATTTAATTATTTTATATACTAATATTAAAAATAATTTTTTAAAAATAAAAAAATATTATTTTAATATATTTTTAAATAAAAAATATTTTAAAAAATAATTATTACAAACTTCGGAACCAAACATATACACAAAACCTGGTTAATTACGAAACCCTGGTTAATTAAAGGAGTGTTTGGTTTAAAAGTATGGCTGATTTGTTTTAGACTCATATAAAAATTATATAATTTTTATTTATATAAAGTATAATTTATATTTTAAAAAAATTATATATTTTAAAAAAAACCACCTCACATTCAAATCAAATAAAAAATAAGCTAAAACCAACCATCTAGGTAGTGGTCTAGTGGTAAGAGCTTGAGACCAAGAGGTTTACTCTCTCTGTGGTCTCAGGTTTGAGCCCTGTGATTGTTCATATGATGATAACTGAAAACTTACATGATCGTTAACTTCAAGATCCGTGAGATTAATTGAAATACACGTAAGCTAGCCCGAAAACTCACATAAAACTAAAAAAAATTAAAAAACTAAAACCTTTTCATCTGGATAAATCGCCGTTCCAAAAGGCACCGAACCCCAAAAATAAGGGTGTACCAAAGCAATCCTAAGAAGCCCAATACTAAGCCCCGGCTCCTGGTTCCCACCAAACATGGCCAGATTGTGAGCCATATCAACACCAGAACTGCTACCACCCAAAAAAACACGTTGAAAATCAGCATGGGAAATAACCAAGACTCAAGTTCATCTTCATTAGAATGGGAAGCAACCCATTTGAGTGCAGCCCATAAATCTTCATATGCAGCTGGGATAGGGTGCTCCGGAGCTTTCCTATAGTCAACAGAAACAGCAACAACGTTAGCTTCAGAAACAATGATGGTTACCAAGTTATGGAACCGAGTAGTGAATGGTGTGTTTACAACAAAGGCTCCTCCGTGGAAATAAACAAGGACGGCAAGTTTTTCGTTCGGATCTGTGATTTTAGGTAGGAATAGGCGAGCAGTGATTTTGGATTCTGCGACTACTACAATATTTTTCGACGAAACTCCTGTAATGGGATCGGTTGAAGGAGGGATAAAATCTTCGGGTCTTGGCCTCTCCACATGGCAATCTTTGTGAACTCGGAGACGCACTGGTAGCTCAAAGACTACTTCTTGTTTGCTTGACTCCATCATTTGGAGAGAGATTGAGAAGAGGCTATGACTAATCTTTGTATTTTTGAAAACTTGTGTTATACAGTACAGTTAATTATAAATTAGTCCTCGTAGTTTAGTAAAATTAATTAATTAATTTGCCTTTATATTTTCAGAAATTATGCATTTAATATTTATATTTTTAAATCCATTTATTATTTTCGTTTATTACACGTTATTTTTTCGATTACTTTTTATTTTCATTCTAGAAATAGAAAAGAGAGAAAAAATAAATGAGATACAAAGATCGATCAGAAGGAAAAAAAGATTTTTTTGAAATAAAATACTAAACATAAACATATTCAAATGATTATTTAATTATTTTTATACTACAATAAGTACTATAAATTAGAGGGACTAATTGATAATTAACTCCTAAATGGTAGTTGAGATCTCTCCTCCGCCTCCGGATTGTAAAGTAATTTGATCTGATTAAGGGCCATGATTGTATTCCAAAAATATTTGGGCCCAGCCCATAGGAGACCCAAAAAAGAGCCCGAAGTTTCAGTGCTTTTCACATTTTGCCCTTCAAATTTTCCTCTCAACAAAAATTCTCACTGCAAATCACCGAAGAGCTTGATATCAAAAAAGAAGAAAAAATGGAGAAGATGGGAGCACTGAGAACTATATACAGGGCAGCCTGCCTTGGATCTTCGCGTTCTGCTGCTATTAGCCAAAGCCAGCTCCGTCACCACTTGGCTTCTCGATCTCTTTTCACTGTCTCTGCGCCTTCAGTTTCAACTACTCCCAAACGCATCCCTTGCGGTACTTCTTTTTGTCTTCTCTTTTAGATTGCATTTGAAGTTATGGATTTTTACTTCGTTTTACTGTATTTTATTCTGGGGTTTTCTTTTCGAGGTCGAATTTGATTAGTTTCTGCTTTAATTTTATTGGTTTTTGAGCCTGCTCAGATAAAGGGGTTATCTTTGAAACATCTACTGGTGCAGCCTTGAAGTTTTAACATGTTGTGTGTGTTGTTTTGTTCATTGTTTTTATGTTATTTGCTGATGCACAATTGTGGATGACAACTTCAAGCAATCACGCATGTTTTGCTAGGGGGTTAAATCATGTTTTTATTGGTTTGTTTTCTTGGGACTATTTTTCCTGCCTTTTTTCTGTGTAGATGTTGGATTGGAAAAGATATGCTTGACACTAGAAGTAATGAGCCTTGACACGATTAAGAAAAGAAGCTTGCCTTGGGGTTCAAATGCTACCATATCTGTGTTTATGCATCTGGATAAATTGAATGCTGCTGTTTTTTTATATGTAGAATACGTTGTGATATGTGGTGGATTTCTTAGTTTGATAGTTTGTTTATGCTTTGAACTTGTATTTTGTGTTGCAAACCAACGCAGATTTCAGGTCTCCTTTTGCAATGAGCCTAGGAAGTTCACGATCTTTTAGCGAGGATGTAACTCACTTTCCTGACATTAAAGATCCTGAAATTTTAAATGTTTTCAAGGACTTGATGGCTACAAATTGGGATGAGCTCCCTAATGCAGTTGTCAGTGATGCAAAGAAAGCATTGTCTAAAAACACTGATGACAAGGTTGGCCAGGAGATCCTGAAGAATGTTTTCCGTGCAGCTGAAGCTGTTGAAGAATTTGGTGGTAAGATCATGTCTCTGAAAATGGAACTTGATGACATCATTGGATTGAGTGGCGAGGTAAATTTTTATGGGATTCTCATGACTTCTTGCTTTCAGCTATCTCAGTAGTTCATGCAGTTTGATGGCTGTATTATTCTGCAGAATGTAAAACCTTTGCCGGAGTTGCATGCTAATGCAATTCGTACTTTTTATCAACGGTATGCTGCGTATTTGGACTCATTTGGGCCTGGTGAAGGTTATTTGAGGAAGAAAGTAGAGACAGAGTTGGGATCAAGGATGATATACTTAAAGATGAGATGCTGCGGCCTTGGTGCTGAGTGGGGGAAGGTACTGAAACTTGTTGCACTTTTTTGAACGCCACAAACTTTGCTGCGTGATCTAGCTGAATTATATTATTGTATGCTAGCAAAACTATGTACTTTACAGCAATTGATCTGTCCATGATCTGCTACAAAATGCATCATATTGGGTATATGTTATAAATATGGCCCAGTTCATCTCACAAAACAAACATGTAACAAGCATCCAGGATCTTTACAAGTTATATGCAGCTGACCTTTCTTCTTTCTTGACAAATAGCGTATATCTAGCAATAACCTAGTAGTGCTGACCACATAGGACAACCTGGATTTGAAGGTTGGATGACCACTCAAAGGATGTCCAGCCTTGAGCTTTTTCCTTCTGTATTTGCAGTGATCCTACAAATGATTCAAAGTCAGGTGTCCAACTTTCTAAATTATTACGTTTTGATGCAGGTTACGGTTCTTGGCACTTCTGGGCTTGCTGGCTCTTATGTTGAGCAAAGAGCTTAGGGTTGCAGTTTGGAAAGATTTGAGCTTTCAGAATTTTGAACCATGTTTTTGAATAGTTGGAGACAGAATGTGGTATTCCTCTGAAAAAATCTTCCAAGTTGAAGTTCTTGGTTGTTAAATAATAGCTTATCTATGTTGACAATTTAAAACTGTTGTTTCCTCCAGTTGTTAAGTTTCGTCTTACAAATTTCCTTCCTTGTGATGGTTAATAACTCTCTCTTCCAAAATAAGGTACTGTTGCAATGGTTTGGCCATGGGCAAGTAAATAAGTGGAAGTTTTTCCCTTGGTTTGAACTTTTAACTGGTTCGATTATCTCTTTAACTGGGTGGCTATAATTTACTCACCGACATGAAGATCAGTGGTGTAAAATGATAAGTGAAGTGGCTGGATGTTGCTTGCTTGACAGCTCTCTACAACGACTAGAATGCTTATTGATATAAAACAACTCAAAAGGATCAGATTTTGTTGACAGCATAATTGTGGTTGATACTTTTGGACTCAAATCTGTTGTAAAGTTTTTTTTCTCAAAGATAGGAATTGATCTAGTTATTATTGGCATGACAACAATGGTTTTTTCTTCCCTGATTCTGCAGATGCAGATGAATACGATTGAACTGTCTAGCTCGTCCTTTTGTTAAGAAGAGGGCTGGTTTTTGGTTTTGAGCCAAGAGCAAGCTCGCCAGGGGGGTATCATTTAAAAGAGAAGATGTTATTTGTTTCTCTTGCTGATAGGTTAGGTAGATTTTACCAATTTCATAAACTTCGACACAGCAAATGAGAGCATGACTCGTGAATTAGGCAATCACCAGCTATAATGTAGAGGGGTATACAGAGGGTTTCTCGTAACCGAGATGTTATTATTTACTATTTAATCTTGATTTGCATGCGTGCTTTCCATTACCAACAAGCCCAAAAAAAGGATGAAGGATGCTCCAACTCTTAAGCTATCTTGACAATCCTTGCACCCTTACGCCAGGACCAAGATTCAGAAGGGGATTTGGGCAAAGGTGGAAGAAACACAGCCTTCCTGCATAGACCAAATGGCCATCCCTGACAGTGACAGCAGAACTCCTGGAGTATCGAACGCTTTGGAAAATCTGGAAACTCAAACCCGTTGAAGCTTGAACATGGAGAGGAGATTGTCTTGGCAGAAACAAATACTTCCCTGCTCAAAGCACTCGAACAGCAGGATAAACAACTCCCAACAGAGAAAAATTCCTCTCTTGCATCATCATTTTCATCCTCGCTGCTGTCATCCTCCTCCTTTTGTTGAACAGCCTTCGGAGTTACAAACAATTCTCCTGTCATCGGAGAGTATACCCAGGAAAAGCTGTCAGTGAAAACAAAGGGTTTATGCCTCAACTTCTCCATTGCCCGGCTTCGAATTTCTGAAACAATAATCTGAAGAAGGCAAACACTTAGATTAACAAGGAAGATGGAAAGTTAAAACATGAAATTTGCGATTATGAAAACGTGAGTACTTCCTGGTCATCATCAACGTCAGTAGTTGGATACTCTTCCTCCGGGCCTGGAGTTGAAATCTGTCCACCACAAGCGCTGCAATTCGAAAACACATCCTTTAAAGTTGCAGCAAGGAATTTGCACTTCTTAGAATGATTTGGTGGCTCTTCATGGTAAAAGACACTCATCTTGGCGAAGACAGTTTGGTTGGATTTCCAACTTTAATGATACGGTACAGAAAATATACACAGCACTAACATTTATAAGTCAAGAGTTTATGTTGATGTCCACATTGACTTGCTCCACTGATAGTGGCCTTGCATCTTCTTGACAATACTGGCTTTCTATCCTTTGGGGTGAAGACTAAGTTAAAAAAGTAGAAAGACATATTAACAAATTAGTCACAAATCCCATTAAGTTTCTCGTTGCCATTTGTCTGCTAAAAATCCTTATGGGGACCCTCGATTGTCAATTCATGTGGTTGTCTTAAACGAGTGTTAATTGTCTTTCTCGAGAAATCACTTTAAGCAGAAGTTACAGTGAAGAGAGACATGATACCCAACTTCGAATGCTTTTTATTTGATACGACTTTAGAATGGTGCACCGCCGTATAAGTTATTACAGGCAACCGGAAACGTCCTTTCAATTTGTTTTAGTGTTACAGAAACTAAGAACAGAGCATGACCACTGATTTTGATCCCATTTCTGTATTAATTGATTGCTATGTGACTAGACATATAAAATTTAATGAGCTGCTACATGAAAGCAGTTGATATAATATTTATTAATCCCGATCAGGATTGGGATTCATTTCGAAACATGAACATGAGATTTGATAAGTTCACTTTAATTAAAAAAAATTAATTTTTTTCGAAAATAATATTATTTTAATTTTTATTCAAATGATATCATCATTTGGATTACCCTGACAATTTTTAGATTGACATGGCATCCTAGGCCTTGGATTGGATCAGATCCAGTCAAGGTTTTACGCATTCAATCCGTTACAAAATGTTTCTGAAAATATATTGAAGAGAAGGAACAGAATTTAGAAAGAAATGGGAGTCTGTCGGCAATCTTCATCCACAGCCAGCCCAGAAGTAAAACACACTAGGACTAAATCCAGGAGAAGCTATTACTAATCCAAGCTATTTACTGATAATGACACGTTCATCGCAGGCAACCTAACCAGGCCTAGATTTGTCACTGAGTTGACAGAGTTATAGAATTGATATGTGATCATATCCACACCATCGAGGGCAACTCATGGCCATGTAAAGAGCAAAGCAGTCCATTCTCAAAAAGAAGAAAAAAGAAAAAAGCAAAGCGGTTGAGTTGACAAACTGAATAGTAAAATGTAGAAACTGGTGCAGATACCACCAGCAGAATATCATCGTTACCCTCCAAAGAGCACATTTTACCTACTTTCGGCATGATAAAAATAAAAAATCTGTCTCATGCTGCTACATCTAGATCAGAGAAAAAGTGGAACTAATGTGGGATCATAAGAAGGACAACCACAAAGCAATGAAAGAGCAAAGCACTTGAATTGACAAACAAAGTTGTAAAATGTATAAACTAGGGTAGATGCCACCAAAAAAAAAAAGATAACTGTCATCTTTCAACCTCCACACAAACCCTCCGAAACGCACATCTTACCATCTTTTAGCAGTGAATAGAAGGAAAATCCATCTGATGTTGCTACCTACGCCTACATCAGAGATGATTTTCTTTTTGGTGTGATTAAATATAGATGATTGTTCACTCACAGAAAAATCAACTCAGGTTACATCTGAAAGTTCCAGGACTAGTTCCTTCACTTGCTCACGTTCCTTGAAGGTAAATGGTCAGAATAATTAATACTTCTTGCCAAATAAACATTGAAACAGACTCAAACATACAATTTCACTGTGCAAATGAAAACATCTCTACTGAAGGTGGTAGAAAATACATATCTCAACACAAGGGTAAAAAGGAATTTTACAACAGACAGCTGCTAGAAATGATACATCACAACAAATATTAAATAATATAGACTGATGATCACGATACAAAACTATACAGCTAAATGGATCCATCATTTCATTTAAGTTCCATATACAGAACAATTCCAAAGCTAATTCAATGCCTGATCCTGACGTCAAAACCACTAACAAGCTAAGAGCAAGTGAGAAGAACATGTCATACACTGCATTGATAAAGATCACACTCAACTATTGGAAACGTTGATGGCTCGCTGCAACTCCCATTTCCTCTGTTCTCTACCTCTTGTTCCCACATCAACAAGTAGATTAGGCAAATAATTGCACGAGAAGTTGGGAAAGCATTCAGACAGCCAACTGCTCCAAATACCAAGTTAAGAAAGGAAAAGGCAGTCAGAGAATGTTTCCATGTGTGAATAGGCACTAATGATTTACAACCCATTGGTTTCTAATGCCCACAAAAGTTATTATAGTTAGTTCTTATGAGTTTATTTCGAACTAAAGGAAAGTAAACACAACCTTAACCTCAAAACCAGAATCTTTAGTGTCAAGAACAATTTTGTTCCAAACTGGCCTCCCAAAAAAGGACATGCAACGAGAAGTTGGGAAAGCATTCAGACAGCCAACTGCTCCAAATACCAAGTTAAGAAAGGAAAAGGCAGTTAGAGAATGTTTCCATGTGTGAATAGGCACTAATGATTTAAAACCCATTGATTTCTAATGCCCACAAAAGTTATTATAATTAGTTCTTGTGAGTTTATTTCGAACTAAAGGAAAGTAAACACAACCTTAACCTCAAAACCAGAATCTTTAGTGTCAAGAACAATTTTGTTCCAAACTGGCCTCCCAAAAAAGGACATGCAACCTCATCATTTTGACACTCGAAAGTTAAAATTACTTCGCTTTAGCATGACCCCGTGTTGTGATTTGTTTCATCTCTCTTATTGCAAAATAAATAATAAATATAAGGAAAAAAATAGGGCCAAAAGAGCTGAGCTGACCTCTAAGAGAGAATATTTGAAGCAATAAAAAACATGAATTAAGAAGAATTGAAGGAAGAATTGCAGATCAAGACTATTAAAATACTTCACAACTGATCATCAAATTGTAGCACAATCAAAGGGTATTCAAAGAAGTAAAGCATACCAAAAATGAAAGAGTCAAGTGGGCAATTTCTGGAGTTGCTGTGAAGTAAGAGAAATAAGAGACTGAAGCTTGGCAACAGCAGAGGTTTTATCAGGAGGACATTTCGAGAGAGAGACGTTCAAATATTGAAGAGCCTCATCAAGTTTCCCTGCAGCCAAGGATGCACAGCCTGCCCTGTAAGCCCCATCTGCCATTTTGACATCGTATTGAGGATTTGCACCTGAATCGGAGCTCATGCTAGTCTTTGATGTGTTGGTGGGTGTTGGTGATGGAGAGTCGAGAAGTGCAGTGGCACGGCTGTATTCCAATTTGCCGATAGCAGTGTCGATTTCAGCCATGAGAGTTTCTGGGGTTGATGAGGCCATGCTTCTCACTCCCTCAAAAACGCTCCAGTGAGTTCTCCCTTCTCCGGAACCCATCGAATGGATTTTGGATCAAATCAATCTGTGAATTTTCATTGCTTGCCGGCTTTATGTTTTCGTAATTTCATTGGAGTTTCTTGATGGATTGCCTTCTTTGATTGCAACCCAAAAGGCCTTGTTCTTCCTACAGTCGAGCACAGCCCACAAGGTCAGCATCCAAAGAGGGTTCTCGTCCTGTCTCGGTTTTGGTTTAAAATTTTACTTCCCTGCTCCAATGGTAAAAGGAGGAGTTTTTTAGGGTATATTTAGTGATAACGTTTTTTTCTATTCTTAATTTTTTTTATATAAAAAATGAATTATTTATTTATTTATTGAGAACGGACAGTTTTTTTCATCGAAAAAACAAGAAATCATCAAGATTAAAACCTTTTTTTATAAAAAAAAATCAAAACCATAATTTATGATAGTTATCTTAATATTTTATATTGGTGATGATCTAATTATAGAATATTTATTTTATTTTATTTAAATTAAGAAAAATTCATTTTGTTAAATAAGAAAAATATATATTTTCAATTCATGGCAAAAATTAAATTTGTGACATTAACTAAATATGAAGATACAAAAAAAATAATTTTATTCTTTCATCTAGCTAAAAATTACTTGTAGATAACAAAACTATACTGTTGAAAAACTTGTAGAAAAACTCTCAAATATTTTTTTAAACTCAATACAAATTTTAGAAACTAAAATACTAATTTTTCAATTTTCTAGATAGAAAAATATCACATCCAGATTTTCTTTTTCTTGACTTCATTAAAAAAAAAATCGAATCATTACTCTATTTCTAAACACTTCTCGTAAATTAGTTCCTTCTCAATTTTCACCCTTACTTGGTGGTATCAGGAGGTGACATTAGCATGCTGCAGAACATCCACTTTAAATTCTCAGTTAACAAACATGACCACGTTCCTGTCTGTAAATGTCCACTTCGTCACTCGCACATTCTTTCCTTCTCGAGCATTTAGCTTACAAGGGAACAAAAATGGAGGAATATCATCGAGCTGATCTGAATCTTCCCGTGTTTCTTGCAACAATCATGCAAAATCAGACTAAGGGAAGAACCATCAGCCAAAGAAAATATACTGCGAGATACATTACAAATTATCACCGATCGGTACCTTAATGTCTGCATTAATCAAAAGACGAACTTGTAGTGAACAAGAACCACAAGGAAGAACAACTGATGCTGGCAAAGCATCGGGTTTCTGGATTGATATATGGCACTCATCCCTCGATAACGTGTATCCCATTTTCTCAAACTCCGATGAATCAATGGAAAAATAATCACCACATTGGCACTGGTAAAACATCTCAAAGATTTCTCCGTTGTCTTCAACCATCATTTCCTCTAAACTGATATCTTCTGAAACTTCAGTGTCTTGCCTCAAAGCTCGCAGCTTGCTATCATAAACTGCACGAGACATGGAGTTCCCAAGGATTTCCCAAGCCTTCTGCACCTTCATAAATCTATCATCCGATTCATCTTCAGGATCAGACGCCTGACGTGTATTTTGCAATTTATCAGGATGATAATTGAGTATGGCAGATCGGTAGCTTGTCCGGATTTCTACATAACTAGCATCTTCTTTTACAGACAAAACATCATAGTAGGTTTCTCGGATTGAATTCTTCCAATGAAGCATGGTTCAATACTGCTATTTACGCGATCCGAAACGCTACAAGCTGCAAAGATGATTTAGCCCGAGTCATCTATTGAGATCCAATGCAAAGAAAAAACACCAAAATGCATAACATTAGCAAATTTGTTGGTAATCTCAACATTATTATGGAAAAAATTGGGAGGCAGTATATGGATCTAATAAATAAAGCCTCCTCTGTTAGTAATAGAGCATCTTACTTTAAGAATTCAATCCTCTAGTTTCCAAAGTAGCGGTTAGTAACATGTTGTTTGAATCTTCTGAATTCAATTCAATTCAACGGCTTTAATGAAATCTCATGTTTGCAACCATTTCGAATGTCAAGAATTGAATTTCAAATGGAATTCAGTATCTAAGAATAATACAAAAGTAAATCACAGGCCAAACACTCTGATTTACTGCACTAAACTAAGCAGGAGAAATTAATATTAAAACTAGTGTCCCCAAAATAAATATTTTTTAGAGATCTTTGATGGAAATGAAGGTGGTGATGAAAATATAAGAAATAAAATGAATTTAATTTATTTTTTTCTAAACATATGAATTCAACTTATATATCTATTGAATTCAAGTTGAACACTCTCTGGTTTCAAAAACAGAAACAAAAGACCTTGCTCCCTGCAGATTTTTTTAAAAAAAATAGTCAAGTCTACTACTAAAACAGCAACATGCTTGAATTCCTAACCTTCGATCTTCTAGTTATTTTTCGGTAATTAAGATTAACAAAAAAAAAAAAAACAAGAGATTAAATTAAT
>Ga0307517_10006263_pt1 | contig 17679 bp, 7 predicted proteins | sample 23_EM_MG_FD_194515 | JGI IMG/M metagenome (GOLD analysis project Ga0307517, IMG submission 194515) | Populus trichocarpa ectomycorrhiza microbial communities from riparian zone in the Pacific Northwest, United States - 23_EM | ecosystem: Host-associated > Plants > Roots > Unclassified | place...
AATCTTTTTGGTCATTTGTTTTTTTCTTTTGATTTTTTTTCCACCTTTACATATAAAATTGACTAAGTCACATTAATATAATTTTCACACGATTTAATTTAAAATTTAAATTAGGTAAGAAATGAAATTGAAAATTTTTCAAGTTTAATCTACTAAACTGAGTTGAATGAGAATGTCAAATAACACCACATCACTTGAATATTTTATTTATATTCTATAAATTAAGCTTTAACGGGCAGCTTAGTACTCTAGTCATCTAGTTAGGAGGTATTTGGTATTGTGATCGCCGTTGTTTTTCAAAGTATTTTTTTTTTAAATACATCAAAATAATATTTTTTATTTTTAAAAAGTTATTTTTAATATCAATACATCAAAATGATCTGAAAATTAAAAAAAAATTAATTTTAAATAAATAAAAAATTTTAAATTTTTTCAAAAATATTTTCGAAAGAATGCATCCTGATCTTCTATTTCTCCTGTAGAGCCCTAATGTTTTACCCGGCTAGATCTTAAACAACCATGTTCAAACTAATGTGTTTATAAAAGAATTATTTTTTTTTTAATTATACTCGGATAAAGAATAAATGGGCACCTTGAGCATTACAAATTTATTAGAAGTCTGGTAGATAACGCTGTCCAAGTAAAGTCAACTGCACAGTTTGATGGTATTCATGGAATTACTGTTCACAGCTTCAGCCTGCTTGAAGGCGCAGTCTAAGTTTGAAACTTGCAGTTAGAATGGAACCACAAAAACTACAGAAAACAAACTTTCTCTCTCCCCACTTATTCACAAAACCAATGGCTTTTCTTTTTATGCAGTTTCCAAGAGCCTGTCCTCTAGTGGTTTTTGTAATTCCATTTTATGCAGATCTTGTTGACAGACATGTGAAGGGCAATGGCTTTTCTTTTGGGTCCAATGGGTGCATGTGGCTCTATATATATCGCCCCTTTTAACTCAGTAGTTACGTCCTTTCCTCTCTAGCAAGGCTAGTTTTTATACTTCTACCATATAAACCAATATATAGTGTGCCCCAATCATTTCTCGAAAACACCAACAACCCATCATAAAGAATTCTCCCCATCCACAAATTGTTGTATTTTTAAATGGAACTTCTGATAATACAGACATTCATGCCTTGATTCTTGAAAGAATTGCGTTCCAAGTCTTTTTTGAGTCAAGTAGTTGGCTCAGTTAAAAGTTTTCAGTTAAAATATTGTTCTTCTTTTAATTTCCTGTGAAGTGCTTTTATTACCTGTGGTTATAGAGAGTAGGGTCCCTTTGCTAGTAGGGTCTTTGCATTTTGCATATAGTTTAAACTTTAAAGGCCTATATATATGTGTGTACATTCCTCCTGGCAAGCTCAAATTAGAGCATTTCGATAACACTAGCAGCTCTTTCCGAGGCGGGCTTGGAGCTGTTTTTCTTCCTTGGAAGCATCAATGGCAGTTCTCTTGATGGTTCTTGTGGCAGTTCTCTTTTTGTTCTGTATCTCCTCTGCTTTGTTGAGGTTGAACGAGGTGAGATATAGGAAGAAAGGGTTGCCTCCAGGTACTATGGGATGGCCAGTCTTTGGAGAGACCACTGAGTTTCTAAAGCAAGGTCCAAACTTCATGAAGAATCAGAGAGCAAGGTGATTGTTTGCATGAATCTTAATTCATTATGTTGATGGTGTTATTGTGTGTTTTTTCTCTGCTTGTGTTCTAGCCAGTATTATATCTGATGCATGCTCGCAGATTGGAAGGAGTTGTGTTCCTAGCTCTTGTTCATTCGGTGTGTCAACTGTTGATATATTACTTTCAAGTGAATTCTTGGTTTAAGCTTTTCACCTCATTTATTTGTATCCCTGCTTATTTTCTTGTTTATGGTTAGCTGACAATTGCTTCTAAAGTCATCTTTCTTTTTTTCTCTTTCCATTTCAATCAAAAACAAAAGAAAAAGGACTTGTACCTTCTTTTTCCTTTTGGGTGAGGATTGGTCCCTGCTAACCCACAAAAGATACCCATACAGCTAAGGCCAATCTCTTAATGAAGTTATGGCTGTTAGTTAGAACAGTTGTGTGTGGGTTTTCTTGTAAATTTAACTCAAACGTAACATTCTTGATAAATGGATAGCTTTTATCAGCAGGTAACCTTTGTCTCTTTAAAATTGCAGGTATGGGAGTATTTTCAAATCCCACATTCTGGGGTGTCCTACCATTGTGTCCATGGATCCAGAGCTCAATCGATACATCCTAATGAACGAGGGAAAGGGCCTTGTTCCTGGTTACCCTCAGTCCATGCTGGATATCTTAGGCAATCGCAACATTGCAGCAGTTCATGGCTCCACTCACAAGTACATGAGAGGGGCATTATTATCCCTCATTAGCCCCACCATGATCAGAGAACAACTTTTGCCAACAATTGATGAGTTCATGAGAACCCACCTCAGCTACTGGGATACCAAAATTATTGACATTCAACAAATGACTAAGGAGGTACCTACCATCATGCCATACATCAGAATTTAATGAAGCCCTTCAACTTAAGTTTCCCTGGATTAATAATAATGTACATTCTGCACCATTATTTTATGCAGATGGCACTTCTCTCTGCACTTAAGCAAATTGCTGGCACTGATTCGTGCTCAATATCTCAAGCATTCATGCCTGAGTTTTTCAGGCTGGTTTTAGGCACTTTGTCATTGCCAATTGACCTTCCTGGCACAAATTATCGACAAGGAGTCCAGGTAATTGATTTTCTAAGAACATAGAACATTTCTATGTCTAGTTTTTAGTCAAGTCTTTCTCACTATATCTATTTTCACAATGTCATGCAGGCGAGAAAAAATATTGTACGCATGTTAAGGCAGCTAATAGACGGGAGGAGGGCATCGAAATTATACCACCAGGACATGCTTGGTCGACTTATGAGAACTGAAGAAAACAAATTTAAACTAACAGATGAAGAGATAATTGATCAAATAATCACAATTTTGTACTCTGGCTACGAAACGGTTTCGACCACTTCAATGATGGCAGTCAAGTATCTGCATGATCACCCAAGAGTTCTTCAGGAGCTAAGAGTAAGTCTAGACAACAAAAAAAATGATGAAACACTTAACGGTTTCAAGTGTTTGTACATTTTTGTAACATTCCTGTGTTCTTGACTGAATGCTTCATCTCTGTGTAGAAAGAGCATTTCGCAATTAGAGAAAAGAAAAGGCCTGAGGATCCAATCGATTTAAATGACCTTAAATCGATGCGTTTTACTCGTGCCGTGAGTGAAAAAATTTTACTTCTCGATTATCTACTGCCTTTATTTTGCTGATAAGTTGCTGAGCTTAATTTGATCATTTATTCTGTTTCATCTCATGCAGGTGATTTTTGAGACCTCAAGATTGGCTACAATAGTAAATGGGGTTTTGAGGAAGACTACTAAAGAAATGGAACTAAATAGTGAGTGTTATTTATTTTATTTTTACTTTTTTATATAGAATAATGTTTCCATCTCGAGTTCGAGTCCAACCCAGACAGAATCTTGAAGTATTAGTCTTGAGCAATAGTATAGTTTAGGATACCCTGAAGAACCCAGAAAAATAAATTAAACTCTATTGTTTTTAAGGGCTCAAGAAGCTGTTTTGCAGCTAGCAGCAGCTGTGCTTTTAGATCTTTGTTAATATAAAAGATAATCATGAGAATAAGATCATCTCCCTTTGTGGGCCTTGCAACTCTTATGATTTACATGGAATACCTACCAATCCAGCTAGGCCATTCTCTTGGTGACCCAAAATCATGTTTAAATTATTTTTGACAAGAAAGGGAGCTTTTTGTTGAAAGGAATTCTTTTATATAGTAAAATATGTGAAACTAAATCAATCTTTAGCTGATGGGGTTTTTTTCTTTTTCTTTTCTTTATGCTGGTGGGCTTGCTTTAATGTTCATCAAGAAAGAAACATTAGGTTCTAAATTTGCTATTTGCTTGTCATGCTTAATGTGGATAATTTATGGCTAATAATAGCTTTACTCTCTATTGTTTTCAGGATTTGTGATTCCAAAAGGATGGAGAATCTACGTTTACACAAGGGAGATAAACTATGATCCATATTTATATCCTGACCCATTCTCCTTTAACCCATGGAGATGGCTGGTGAGTGATTATGAAATTATTATTATTTTTTTGTTTATTTTTCCTTCTGGACCTGTTTCTGAAACTAAAATAAAAAATCAACAATTTCCTTGAAGGAACGAAACTAATCTGTGTTTGGAAAATGCAGGACAAAAGTTTGGAGTCTCAAAACTATCTCTTCATTTTTGGAGGAGGTACCAGGCAGTGTCCAGGAAAGGAGCTAGGAATAGCTGAGATTTCAACTTTCCTTCATTATTTTGTAACTAGATACAGGTAAATACAGAAACCCACAAATAAAAATCTATCCTTGAGCAACAAAACTGGTCTTAATTTGATGATCTGGCTGCCCTGTTGCTTACCTGCAGATGGGAAGAGGTTGGAGGAGACTCATTAATGAAATTTCCAAGAGTTGAAGCACCAAATGGGCTACACATTAGGGTCTCATCTCACTAACTAATAATAACCTATGCATGTACAGAAGAGAGAGAGATATAGCATATCAGAGCTGATAATGATGTTCTAACATGTTAGAAAGTGAATGACATCGAGCTAGTTTTTCCATTTTTGGCTATATTGTTATCGTGTTCATTTTCCATTTCCTTTTCCTTTTCCTTTTTCTCCCCTCCCGTCTTCAATCATGTGATGGGATACAAATCATAGAGCTAATCAAGCAATGCCATCATTTTTTCTCAAGCAATAAACAAAAACACATTGCCGCCAAACGACATTATCCAACTATAAAGTTAGATGCTGTATATACTACAGTTGATTCTGAGAAATAAATGGAAGAACACAAGTATATTATTGTCCAGTTAAAATGAGGTAATAAGCTTTTTACAGAAGAAATAGTTTTGTGATCGAAGCAGATCGAAGACCGATAATTCAAATAACATAGCATCTAGCGATTATGGGCTAAAACGATCAAAATTCGAGGGATGCTTGATGGGCTTAGGAAACATCTTGAGCTGATTAGCCATGTTGACACCGCTGGGAGCTTTTCCTATTTACTTCACAGATGAATTAAAATCTTTCTAGTGTTGAAATGCTTGTTTTCTTGTATAAAGATGGATTAAGAATTAATGTTATAAGTCTTTATAGGACAAAGATTAGGTCTAAAACATAGTATTTAAAAGAGGTATTCACTGTAATTCTTTTACCTGCCACCTTAATAGTATGAAGACCGGAGAAATGAAGAAAAAGTGGAAAACTAGCACCATTAATGTTTGAATCTTGAACATATAGTCCTTGAAATATAATGAAAGCTTCACATATGTGCTTGCCCAAAGAGATGGAAGCTCTTGCAACTTCTCAGATGTGCATGGTGATCTTTTCTCACAAATCTTCTCTTCCCTAATGTGAGTAAAATCCAATCCTCGGATCATATTTGATATGGTTTTAGATGACACTAATGATTGTTTAAGCTCTAACCCAGAAGGTAAACTAGAGGATTTGGTTAAAAATCAAATAGTATTGTGATCAAATCCTTAAAGGGGCGTCCCATCTATTAATATATGAAATTTTTGTCTGGAGGTTTCAAGTTTAATACATTTTGAGATATGAATGTTTTTATCGATATTATTCAGCACTTGCCACGCTGCGGATCGAATCAAATTTTGCTCGGAAAACACCTTCTCCTGTAGGGGTTTTTTTTTTTTTAATGCCTTGCGGCTTCTGTCAAAAAGAAGAAAAAAAATGATGGTCTTTGAACAATCCATTTTGATCGTCCATGTGTGAAAGGGCAAGATCTTGGCCCATAAAACAACGGTAAGTCATTCCTTTATATTTTTGGGCTTGAAATGTCTTGAAGTAGTTTAATGGACTTTCTAATTCATTTGACATCTCTCTGCAGTCTGCCCATCTAAAGTCTACTTTGCATAACCATGCATTTTCATTTATTTTGACGAGGTAGAAGCATTTCTTTTCTTATTCTTTTTTATTTTTGATGCTCTAACTATCTATATTGTTGTTATTGTTATACATAACTCATGCTCTTTGTTAAGCTTTAGGTTTTATAATTTTTTTGTAAAAAAAAATAAAAGCTTTGGAGATTTCCATTGATTATAGTACTGAAGCATGGAGGATAATATTTAATTACTCTTGAAATTTGTTTAATAAGTGAACACGAATATTAGGTTGTTAGACTAGTTTTGAAGTATAAGATTAAAATCTTAATTTAGCTTGCTGAAAATGATTTTTCACTTCTCCGCTGCTTTGAAGATAAATGAGAAGTTAACCATCGCGTGAGGAAGAAAAAAAGTATTTGATTAGGTTGTAAAAATTACACTGAATGAATATTATGAGATGAATTATTTCTAGAAATTCTTATATATCATTTACTGACCTCCGTCTTCAAAACCACGTTGGCATCTTCTTTAACAAATCTTCTCCAGGAGGATATGAAACTCTTCTGAAATAAATGCTTGTACAAAGTTCTCTAGGGGTTGATAGGAAACCCTCTGAAAATCAAGTCAGTACTAGAAATATTTGTGTAAAATATGACATTACTGAAGATATTAACGAGTTTTTATGAAGGTAGAAAAAAGATTTCGGGAAAAAAATCTGGATGTGAAGGGGGGAAGCTGATAGTGTGTTTATGTCTTTTTCTTAATTGGTCTCTCTCTCTTCTGTATATTCTTATTTTCTTTTATATTACCTGTTTTGAACTGCCTCATGCAACGTATGAGGGGTAGAAAAGTAATATCATACAATTAAGATAATATTATCTCATCGTTCGTACCATCACATCTAATTAATGTAAGCATGAACTGCTTGTTTGTATTTAATAGGATTATGATGGGCATCATAATTATTAACCCGGACTCAGAGTATGAAAGGCTTAGTGTGGAGTGACCCTTCAGTCACACACTCAACCTAAAGGATGTTGGGTTCAACTCACACCCTGAGCCCGGAAGGAATCGGGTCCAGCTTGTGACTACTCTCAAGAATGGTCTGGGACGGTTGTGCCTTTACCCAACGTGGGGTTGGGCGCGAACGTCCCCTTGCCCAACGTGGGGTTAAGCGCAGACGCGTCTAGGCCTAACATGGGGTTGGGTGCGGACGCGTTGAGGCCCAAAATGGATCGGGCGCAGACGCGCCCATGCCCAATGTTCAACATGAGGTTGGTCGCAGTCATGCCCCTACCCAACTTAGATTGGACGCTTAAAAAGATATAATTTCATTTTGAGTTATGACTCTCGTGTGTTGGCTTTTAAATGTGGTTGGTTTATAGAAACCATGACCCATGCCATGGTATTTTGGTATCATGTTAGCATTAAAAGCTGTCTAAAGTAGTTTTTTTGAAGGGGTTTTGTTAGGGTTCTAAGTTTGGCCTAGGATTTCAAAAAAAAAATCATGTAATAAGAATATTTTCATCTAAAATTTCTTTCTTTTTTATATATCTATTTATTTCTTCAAAGTAGATCATAATAAGTAGCTAATAAGATGTCATTAATTACCCTAAAATTTTTCGTGGGGAACAAATGAAAAAAAAATCCCTACCCTAATTTTATAATAACTAGAAAACCTTGAGTGATTTTCCAAAGTTTTAGGTAATTGGCTGATTATGCTAAAGAAAAGATTAAAATCACCATAAAATATTATACCTAAGATAAGTTGTTTCGTGTTTGAATTTTATGATAAAATATACATATAATACTTATATACTAGTTGTTTACCTAAATTGATACGGTAAAGGATTACTAAAATTTAAAGTAGTGATCTAAGACTTAGCCCTGCAACAAAATCTTATCCTTACTCTTAGAACATGAACGTTGAACTCGAGAGGATAGTGAATATTATATTAGAAATTTAATCCATTTACTTTGATGAGTTTGATCATGTCTAAAATAGAACTCACGTTTATTAAATTTATATGAGATCACATTGATCCCAAACTTACTTATATATCAAAAGGAGATACAAAAATAGTTTCACACAAATTAATCTTAGATATAAGATCATTTATCCTTAATGTGATTTTTGAGAAAAAATCTAATTAGAATTTATAATCTTCGGTAAAAAATTGATACCACACGTCATTATGCCAATATATCCAAACAAATTAATGCATATTGATTAAGTCGTACACATATTTAACACAATTCAAAAATAAATAACATGTTAAACTTTATTGAAGATAAATAATAAATTGTGTTAAGGGTTCAAAAATGATGATTGGAAACTGCTGGATTTTGTCCAGACACCGGTGGAACTGAAATGGACAGTGTCAGCGCGTGACAGCATTGCCACGATTGTGGCACGTGGGTCTATACACTGGTTGGAGAGATGGCTAGCTGGATCAGCCTATCAGGTGCTATGCTCTCTCCTCTTCACTTCCACACTGGCAATGCAATCCACAACCATTTAAGAGGGGAGGTCAAGCCATGAAATTGTTGGGCTGGCTTTCCTTCTTATTTTCCCTCTCCACCGTGTTCTCTCTCTCATTTTTCTTTCAGGTGCTACTGCGCCTTCTATTGTTTAGGCTGCTTTAGTGGACGACAAGAGGGGATGTGATTTGGTTTATGGAATCATGGAAAGAGAGGTTATCGTTGATCAATGGCGGTTAAGTTGTGATCGGGTGGAGGAGATGGTGTTTTCAGGTAGAGGAGATGGGAGTTGATGGTTTTGAGCGTAAGAGCAACTAGTAGTTCACTAATCTATTAGTGAGAGTGATTCCAGTAGGAGTAGGCTACGGAATGTGAGGGTTGAGATAGAAAAGACTAAGGCTAAAAATTTCTTTCTTTTTTCTTTAATTTATTTTTAGGGTCAATCAATTTTCTCTTTCTTTTTTTTTTTTTTTAGATTAACGTGGGTGTTCGGGCTAGCTTGTACGCACCTCGACTAATCCCACAGGCCCTGAAGTTAACGAACATATAAGCATTTAACGACTCTGAGATTTGTGAAACTCGAACTGGTAACCTCTAGAGAGCAAACATAGAGTCACTAGTTGAGCTACACCCCTCATGGTTCTTTTTTATCTTTCTTTTATAGGCTTGGTTGTGGTTTTGTTTTCTTTTTAGTAAAAAACGTTTCTCGCGGGTGGGATCTTTGATTGCTTATGTATTTTTCTCTTCCGATCTCTCGTGTATTTTCAACATACTTTCTGATAATTTATTCACTCATTTTGATCCCTTGTCTATTTATCCCCTATAATTTCTATCTCTTAATTTCTTAATATCCTCATCTTTTTTATCCCACAATTATGGTTGAAAAGGACTTAAACCCTTATATTTATTTTAGTTTTTCTTTTCATTGATCATCACTTTACTCCTTAATTTTTTCTTTATTTTTTCTATTTTATATATTTCTGATTTTTTTAAAATATATTGGAAAATAAGGGGTCAAATTCAGCCAAGACAATTGTCCTCTCTTTACAACACTTATGATATAAAGACATTAGAAAATTTATTTTCCTTCAACTTTGTATAATAATTTTGTAAAGAAAAATAACTGGAAAATGAAATTAATCATCTTAGAATTCATCCTATTGAAAATAAAAGGGATCATCTTCGGATCTATATACAACTGAAAATGGAAAGGATCATCTTGAGATCCTCACAAATAAAAATAAAAGGGATCATCATAGGAGTTTTATAAATAAAATTGAAAGGGATCATATTAGGATTCATATAAATAAAAATGAAAGAATCAACTTGAGATCCACCTAAAAAAAATATATAAAAAGATCAACTTGGAATCCATGTAAATAAAAAAAGACAGGATTAATATGGGATCTATCCGATGAAAAATGAAAGGATCACTTAGGATCCATGTAAAAAAAATGAAAATGCTACTTTGATTTAGTTTGACTTACCTAGCTGCGTGATATTTTTCAAGTTGGAAAAGATAAGAAAAAAGGTTGATGTTGTCTTGATTGCGAGGCAGTATTCATGGCAGTGTTCCTCTCTCTCCCACTAACTGCTTGGGTTAGGGTTTTGTAGGATTTTTATGGGAGAAATAAGGAAGTTCTAGGGCTTATGGATTGATGGGATCTCGATTCATAATGTTAAATAATAGTTCTCATTCATTCATTAAAGGAAATGACAAAAGCTTGTCCTACTCTATAACTGACAAAAGAGGATACAAGGCTGTTTTTGCTGGCAAAGTAGAGTTGGGTGGTTTTTTAGAAGAGAATCTGTAAGTATTTGTAATGTAGTAATAACTTGAAATTTAGCTTAGAGTGAAGTAAAAATATCAAGGTACAAGTTGGCATAAGATTTATGTGGTGTGGTGAAGGGGTGATGGAGGAATTAAGACTAAAAAGTGAGCAATTGCATATTTTTTCTTTTGTCTTAGGAGAAGAAGACAATGAATAGTAAAATTATGGTCTTTCTCAATTTGGTCATTTAACCTTTGACACTTTATAATGGAACTCTCAATCAGTCTTAATATTTTGGATTCCTCGTAATTCCACCCTTAGTCTTCTTCAATTGAACCTTTGAGTTTTAGTTCTTTTTACAAAGTGGTCATTGGTTTCAGATTTGTTTTCAATATGGTCCTAAATTGAACTTTATATTTCAAATTTATTTCAATTAAGCCATTGATTGCATCAATTTAGCCTTTTTAGAGTTTTAATTGTGTCTCTAATCTTCTAATTTCTGTGAATTGATTTGAATTAGGCTTCCAAACTTGATTTTTCTTCAATTAGTCATTGATTGAATCCACACAACCCATTATAAGTTTAATTAAGTCCTTAAACTTAATTAATTCTTTTATTTTTTCCTAATTGACTTTCAAACTTAATTTTTCTTCAATTATATCTTTAAATAAGTCAATGAAACCTGTTAGAAGTTTAATTAAATTCTTAGACTTAATTAATTCTTTCAATTTTGGTCATATTTGAATTTCAACCTCGATTTTCTTCCTTTCTTCATCCAATCTTGTCAAAACATTCCAATTGGGCTATTCTTCTAGTATTTCTATCTTTCGCAACTTAAAAGCTTATCTCCTTGTGTTTTAAAAATATTTTTGAATTTTGAATTTCTAATTTTTTAGTATTTTTGTATAAGAAAGAAAAATATACAAATAATTCAGGGGGATATGAAATTAGGGTATGACACTTGAAATTATGAATGTATAAGTATGTAAGAATGCTTGTATGTGTGCATGTGATTGAAACCTCATAGTTATAGGTTTTGAATTCAGAAGTTAGGAACACATTGCAAGGAAAATTAAAAAAATGAGCATAATATATGTATTGAAATGAAAGGTGGGGTGATGTTAAATTCACAAAGAGTGTATGCCTTACTTGACCTAAGAGCCACATATTCCTTTGTATCTTATAAAGTTGTAAATAAATTAAATATATTGATAGGCAAATTGAGTAGAGGATCAGCTTTTAGTACTCCTTTAAAAGAAAACATAGATACTGATGATGTATATGAGGGGTGTATTGTATTGATCAAGGACCATGAATTAAAGGTAAATTTGATACTTTTAAGGATATATAACTATTAGTGTATGAGCAATTGATGGTTCATTAATCAATATGTGAGAATGATTCTGGTAACAGTCGACTAAGAGAGAGAAAAAATAAAAGAGAGGGCAACTAGGTTAGAGAGGTTTTTGGGAGGGAAGGTGGCAACTGAAAAAGAAAAGACCAGGGCTTAAACTTTCTCTCTTTTTTCAAGCATGTTTGGGATTGTTGTAGTGGTGATAGTTTAAAATATTTTTCGCTTAGAAATGTATCAAAATGAAGTTTTTTTATTTTTAAAAAATTATTTTTGATATTATTACATCAAAACGATATGGAAACATAACAAAAATTATTTTAAGTAAAAACAATTAAAAAATTTTTGGAACACGATTTGCACCGCGTTCCCAAACACTTTCTTCGTTGCCTTTTTTTTCCAGGTTAGTTAGTAATAATTTTCTCTCATGTAGGAATTTTATTTTTTAGTTTAACGTAGGTGTCCGGGCCAGCTTGCGCGCACCTCGACTAATCCCACGGGCCCTAAAGTTAACGACCATGTAGGAACTTTGATAACTTGTGTGTGTGTGTGTGTGTTTTTTTTTTTTTCTAATCTCTCGTCTATGATAATATGTTGACTCATTCTAATCCCTTGTCTCATCTCTTTATCTCCTTGTATTTCCATTTCTTAATTTCTTGATCTTCTTATCATTTTTTATCTCACAGTTGACGGCGACTCGAACTCTTATATCTATTTTACCCTTTCTTTTCCTTGATCATCATTTTACTTTCCATTTTTCTTTTATTTTCTTAAAAATATATTCAAAAATAAAAGGTAAAAAACCGGCTACAACAAACCATAAAATTTCAACAAAATTCCATTAAAATGGTGGACCTTTGGTATCATGTCATTATCTAAGCCTACTATTATGGACGTAGGCTAGACCAATCTATAGTCTCTAACTCTCTATGTCCAGTTGAACTTCTCTTTTTAGAACCTTTTTTAAAGTTAGAAACAGCTAAAACTCCACTTCTACACCGCAAACAAATTCATCAAATTTTAATTTTAACGTATAATCAACTAATTAGGTTTTAAGTTTGTTCCTTAAAAGTTATAAGTTCGAGTTTTATAAATTTCAAGACCACTTAGAATTTATATAATTGTTAATTTCAGGGCTTGTGGACATCATGTTAATCTAAAAAAAAATTCATCAAATTTTGTTATGTGTGAGGATTTTCTCATATTATATAAAATATAAAATTTATTGATTGTCTTTATTTTTTATAATATACACTATTGTAACTTGATTTATCTTTCCCTTTTTAAATATTTTAGAGTGGCACCATAAAGAGCATCAACTCACATAAATTGAGCAGTGCAATATTTCTCATAAAATTTATAATTCCATGAATGGGAGCTTGACCTGTGCAGTTGGAGAATTAATTCGAATTCTCATCCCAAATCTTGAATTGCCATTAATATATTGGGATTTTTATTTATTTTTTAAATTTTTTTTATCAGACACTGTAACCTAGAATCCACACAAAATGCTCCAATGACAACTATACATGTATATGTACAAAAATATTTTTTTATGTGTTTTATAACAGACTATCTTATTATATATGTATCGAAATGGTGTTTCACATGTCACTTTCGTAAATGCGTTTAGAATTATACACTACTGTCATAATGATCATTTAAAGAAATTAAATTAAATTTAAGATTTCATTTATTTGCTAAAGTAGTTTTCTTTTAAAAAGTGATTTTTTAAAAAAATAGATTCCTAAAAAGTGAATTATTTTTTTATATTTGGTAGTATCATAGAAAATTAATTGGAAAATAATTTCTAGTGTTTAATTATGTCATGGAAAATAAGCTGAAAAATAAATTCTTAATATTTTTTTCAAGTTTATTTAAATAATGAGGAACAAATCTTACAAATTAAAAAGTTGAATGAGAATAAAATTGAAAAAAAATCTAATTTTATAAATTATCTCAAATAAAATAAATAACAATTAAAGTAATAGAGATCAAATCTAACAAATAAAAAAATTGAAAGATGATAAAATTAAAAAAATTTATAATTTTATAAATTATTTCAAATAAAATAAATAACAATAAAAAGAATGAGGATCAAATTTAATAGATAAAAACTTTCAATTAAAAAAATGATAAGAGAAAAGCAAATAAAAATCATAAAAATAAAGATCAAAGTTGATATAAAAATTAAATTAAATCAAATTCTAAGGAATCAAATTGAAAACAAATATTCAAAACAAAATATATAGCAATAAAAAATTTAAGGATAAAATTTGATATAATCAGCAAATAACATAATATTTTTAAATTTTTCACAACTTTTAAAAAGTATTTTCCATCCAAAATAAAAAAAATAATTTTCTAGAAATCAAGTCAAATTTTTATTTGACTGGAAAATATTTTCCTTTAATTAATTTTTCTAATAATAAACAAACACAAAAAAATTTTTAAAAATATTATTTTCCATAAAAAAAACATACCTAAATCGTATAAATAAAGAAGGAAATATTTCAGTTTCTGCTTCTAAAAAATGTTATAAAAAAAAACTTCAAGTCACATTAATGATAGAACAACACTGTTCGGCTTTTTTTTTTCCATGCAAGTGGTCACTCCCGCCTCAATTCTATGCATTAGGCAAGATAATTATTCAAACTTCTCCTTGTTATGCTCTTAATTACAATGAATTCTCACAATGTGAAAGTAAAATAAATAAATGTAATGAGAATTTAATTGGATAGATATTATAAAGACCCTGTTTGATTGTTGTAAAGTGAATTCCATGGAAAATCATTCTTAAAAAAAGGAAAACTTTTTGATATGTTTGATTGTATATTTATATAATGAAAAATGAAATATAAATTATTTACTATATTTGACCATTTCATAAAAAATAGTATTTTTTATAGTTATTGACTTTTTTAAAATAATGCTATTCAACATTTTCTCATATGATTATTGTATAGTTGGTATGGGACACGGTTCTTTTTGGGAATGGTTTACCTTTATTTAACTTTTTATTCAATATAATGTATTTTCTAGCATATATATATATATAGATTAAAATTAACATTTATAAAGATAAATTATAATCAATGATTAGTATATTATATTATTATAAGTTTTGATATAAACCCTACCATCTTATTTTCTATTTACATGTATACAAAAATATTAATAATTTATAACTATTTTCCAATAACATTATATTGTCTTATTAATATATAAAATCATGAATTGGTGTACCACTTAAGCTTTTAGTGCCGTTTGCGATGCTGCGACAGCTTTTAAAGCAAACCGCACAATCTGTATGTTTGATAATGATAAAACTCACTTTACTGTTGGTGTGAGATCCATATAAATTGTGTTTGAACCTCAGGTTTAAAGAAAGCAGCTCTCAGTTGCTTCCCCTTCCCCGCATCCTGCGTCCCATACAGTAAAGAGTGAATTATAATTCACTCTCCATTGTTCACTTAAGTGAAGAATGGAGAGTGACTCCACTGTTCCGGCCGGACTGGGTCCGGTCTAAAGCTAAATGCATTGAACTAAGTCCGACCCAGTTAAAAAAAAATTCAATTTTTATTTTTATTTTTATTTTTAATTGTTTTTTATTTGAAAAATTAGAAGGAGATCACTTGATGATATAGTATTTGCAGAATTTGATCGCAATCTCAATTTTGTTCCTGATATTGTTGCGTGCTTAAAGAAACTAAGAAAACTGTAGTCCTTGTCGGATGAATTTCGTACGTGATGGAATTGTAGATAGTTTAATGGAACAATAAAAAATATTTTATATAAGTATTATTTATTTCATGATGTAATAGCAGTAGTTAAATCTACAATATTTAAATTAAAAACCATTAATATTAATATTAATATATATATATATATATATTATTTTATAACCTTAATTTGAAAAACATTATTTTAACCAAACTGATTAAACTACTTTTTGTTCAACCTCAATTTCAACCATAGTTTTAACAAAACATATATAAATACCAAACCAAACTTAACCAAAAATACTTTTTATATAATAATTTTTTTCAAATCATAACCACAAAAGCTACCACAATACCAAACCTACTAAAACATTCATAAAAGGTATTCCATTCTGGTCAATGTATAACCTCTCTTATTTTTCAGAAATTAACTCGGTCTAGTTTTCCTTCACCTGAAAATGGAATTTCTCTTGTTCTAAAGTAGACATGAAATATGAAAATCATCTCAAGGAAAGGGAGATAGATAAAGTAAATAAGCACCATCAAACGCGTAAATTAAACTTTGCTAATGATGAAAGCAACAAAAAGAAAAACCCCGAGTTTCCATACACATGCAACGCAGTTCATCTTTCTAGTGCCACACATTATCCAACTCTCCTCCTCCTCCTCCGGCATTCACTCCTCATCAAAAGCGGCGGTGCTTTTCCCTGTCGGTGCCTGCATGTCTCTCTGCCTTTTCATTTTCCCCCATCCATCTATTCCTTTGTCTGAAAGTTCTTGAAAATATTTATATGATTTTAAATTTTGATATTTATGATTTACGCACGTACCTGATAGAAAGAAAGAATGCTTACAAAGCGATTTGAACCAAACCTATGCCTAATTTGACCGGTACTATAAGATTGATTAGATCTTGACTTTCCATGCCCTACGAAAGCTAGACTTGTGTGTGTATTCTATTTATTTTTTTATTTTAAAAATATTTTAAAAAAATTTAAATTTATTTTTTTATTTTAAATTAATAATTTTTTTAGTGTTTTTAAATCATTTTGATGCGCCAATATAAAAAATAATTTTTTTAAAATAAAAAAAATATTATTTTGATACATTTCTGAATGAAAAACACTTTAAAAATCAACCACAACTACATTCCCAAACAAAACCATTATGTAATTTGTATTTTTTAGAATACCAAGATATTATGCAATTGGTGATATGTTTTGTGAAAAAAAAAAAAGATAATAATTTATGAAAATAATCTTTTGCGTGTGATCCGTACTTATGAGTTAATTGTAATTAATAGATAAGTATATAAGCTAAAACGGAGCATAAGACAAGTTCAGTTCGTTAAATTTCAAAGCAACTTCACATGCAGTTGACCTAATAATGTTTTTTTTTTCTTTTTTACAAGTTGATTTATTTAGAAAATAGATTTTACAAGCTGGGTTTAATTTTGTTTGTAGCTATGTAACACTCTCACTGAATATATAATCTACAGTCCAATTTAAATGTATTTCTTTATCGAAATTATATGTAATTATTCTAGGTACATTCTTGAGAAATTAATAATCTTGTATAATAATAAAAATTTAATTATCTTAACCTTTAAGGTAGATTATCTAAAGTCATTGATGTTACCAGAATATTTTTTTCATCTACATTAATGTGCTTCAGTCGACGACAACTAATTAATGATGGATTAATGACTCTCGAGAGTCGAGACAATGTTAAACCGCTTTATCAATAATTAGCAAGCCTTTGAATAGGGACTTAATTTTGACTATCTTTAATTAATTAAAAAATGTCAAGCACAATGCTGTCTATTGGGAGCTATTTTCAGCTCTAAAAAGCCCATTTGAAAACGCGGATTAATTTATATTTTTAAAAAGTTTTAAAAAATTTATTTACTAAAAATTATTTTTTTTATATTTTGAATCATTTTGATGTGTTAATCTCAAAAATAATTTTTTAAAAATAAAAAAAATATTATTTTAATGTATTTCAAAATAAAAAGCACTTTAAAAAACAACCGCAACTACATTTCCAAACAGGTTTACACATTATGTTTCCTTTAAGAATTTAAGAAACAAAAGGTGGGAAATCAAACGTATGCCAACATTTATCAATCAAAAAACAACTTATTTTTAAGAGTAAGTTTCTGAATTTCTTGGTTCAATTAAGGAAAATAAATGTGGGGGTTTTCCAAAAAAAAAAAAAAACAATTGACAGTCAACATGTATGTTACCTTAAAATTAGTAGGACGAGGAGATGCATGTGCCTTGTTTCGTTACTAAAAGCTCAAGTAAAGTGTATTAATTGATGATTAAGGGAATTCTAAAGCAAGCAACATTTCTTTTCCCCATTTTATACCTTCAAGACAATACATTATACTTATTTATTCTTGG
>Ga0307517_10006265_pt1 | contig 17678 bp, 6 predicted proteins | sample 23_EM_MG_FD_194515 | JGI IMG/M metagenome (GOLD analysis project Ga0307517, IMG submission 194515) | Populus trichocarpa ectomycorrhiza microbial communities from riparian zone in the Pacific Northwest, United States - 23_EM | ecosystem: Host-associated > Plants > Roots > Unclassified | place...
TTGTTGTCATGGTTGTGCCATGTTTTTTAATATTTTTTTAATTGTTTTTTTGTTTTAAGGTTTTTTTATTTTTAAATTATTTTTAATAGGTTGATATTAAAAATAAATTTTAAAAATAAAAAAAAAAATTATTTTTAAATATTTTTAAACAAACAAAAATATTTTGAAAAACATTGATGATTTCTTCATTGTTGATTAATGAAACTACACTTTCATTAAAAAAAAAAACCAAAAGAGATCTTTTTGTTATTTTGTTTATCTACTCACACAATACTTTCTACGAAGTAATGTTTTTTAAAAATTTTAATTTGATTCTTAAATTTATTTATTTTTGCACGATTTAGCTTTTTTAGTTCAAATTAGCACCTGATTGTATATTTTCTAAGAGAAAGAGTTGAATTGAAAGACAGGAAACTGACATGAATAATACGGGTAAAATAGGTTTCAGGTTTGAAATTTGATTCAAGAGTTCATTTTAGCCCCCATCTTTTTAAGTTATTTGATAACAAGTCCATGTAAATTTAAAAAATTTAATTTTGATATCGAATCTTATTTCCCTGATTTTCAATCTTTTTTTTGGAAGGAGAGGCAGGGAGTTGCTAGATTCCAGTATAAATAAAGAAAGTTTATGTTGGTGATTATTTCGGCCACCAAATACAGTCGATTTGTTTGTTATATGGTTCTATATGATAAAAAAAAAAAAGTTCAGATTAGGTTTAAAAGTGTTTAAAAAAACAAATCTAGTCTCGAAAAAATTTTGAGTTTCAAGTTGGTTTTTTGTGTTTTTTAAGATTATAGACTGGTTTAACAAGGTTTCTATGGTATTCTCTAGGTATTTAGAGTAAAAAATAAGTTGAAAATATATTTATTTTAAAAAAAATCAAGGACCTTGTTTTCCGGCCACCATAAGGCCAAATTTCATGGATTCCTAGATGACACATCATCTGCTAATGCAAGTAACATGTTATTTTTTTTGAAATGATCAGTGTGGACGACATGTTGTCCACCCCATTAACAAAAAAAAAAAATAAAGACCCGTATATTTGGGCTTGCCCTTGCAAGCTTGCAAGTGGGTTGTTGCTTAATGGGCGAGGCGTTAAGCTTGGCTTACCATAACCAATTGCGTATGTCCTAATTCTTTTCTTTTGTTTAAAACAATGAATTTATTTTAATTAATGCTTTATTTTATATATGATTTAATTAATATCAACTCTCTGTGATTTTTTTCTATTTATTTTGTCTTTTTTATATTGTAATTATTTTTTAATGATATTGGATATGTTTAATTTTTAAAGAGATTGGTATGATTCATCTGTGATTTTTTTAAAATTTTATATAGATTAAATTTGTTTTTTTTAATATTAATTTTTTATAAGATTTTTAATATGTGCAGCTTTGCATAATATTTTTTTTATTTTATTCAATGAACTTTATGTGTGTTCTCGTTTCTATTACAAATTTATCAAACACAACCGGATAAATTACTCGTGCTGCGATATTAAATATCTTAATATACTTTTGTCTCTTAGTTTGTTTAGTTTTGTTTTTATTTATTTCTTCACATAGTAGTTATTGACATGTCTAATTAGATGTGTGCATAATTTCTATTTACATCTAGAAATTTCTTTTTATGTAAATAAAAACGTTGAAAAATTATGCATGTTCATTTTTTATTATTATGTTTTGATGTTTTAGATTTGATCTTTATTTTGATGTTTTTTTTCTTCGTTTTTTATAAAAATTTTATTAATTTTAATTTCACTATTCAATCCAAATTTATAGTTTTATTTTTCATTTTGGTATTTATTCTTTTTATTTTTGTCATTTTTTTAATGTTTTTATTTTTTTTAATTTAACTCTCAAATTGAAAATTTATTGTTGTTCTTTGATTATTATTTTTTTTTGCAATTTTAACCCTCATTTGTTTTATTGTTTTTTTATTTTGGATTTATTTTATAGTTTTTATTGTGTAATTTTAATCCTCATAATTTTTTTATTTATAATGCTTTTGATTTGATAACTCGAAACTGAAAAGTTAACAAGGATTAAATTTTTCTCAGTATCATCATTTAATATTTAATTTTTTAATTTTTATCTTATATTTTTATTATATTATTAAATTAATTAAGTTAACGAATTTTTTTTTCTTTACAAATATAAGTGTTCCCTCAACTTTTTTTTCCGGTTCAAAAAAAGAGTCCGGCACATGACATGGCGTGGCACCGATCTAGTGCTGACAGAAGTCGGTAATGAAATCCATAATTGCTAATTAATGAGACAACACTCTGATGCTGACTAAAGAGGGTAGTGAATGATAACACCCTTGCATTCACGTCTATCTGTACAATCACAAATCAAAGCTTTGATATTTTGTACCCTCTTTGACGTCTGACTCACTATACATAAAAGTACTATTCATATTTCACAGTCCAGAGCTTGTCCCCACTGATTAAAAAGGAACAGTAATCATTGAATACCAATCCAATTAACCAACTGATCACTGTATCAACATAGGTTAATTACTTTTTATTAAAAAAACATTGTTTTACGGAGTGACAGGTTTAACAAATACGCAGAAAAGGAATGAACATCAAGTAAGATTGAGAATAGGAAAAAAAAATTGGGCAGAATGATAAACGAAGTTGTTGGTACCTTTCCCTTGCTAGCTCTTCCCGTTTCTCACATTGTAAATGAGCTGGGAGAATCTAAAAGGCAGTCACTGGGAAATAATTTTAGGGATGTTATGGACAATCAACCAGGTTGTTAAACCAATACAGGTGAGGTCCACTTGCAAATACTTTAGAACATTCCATCTCATAACCAGGATTGTACGATCATGAAAATTGGTGACTAGCTACTGTTGGAGATGACCTCCTGCTCCACTAAGGAATAGCTGTGTCCTTGTGATTTCCGTAGCCGAGAGATTCGTTTTCTATGCCCACGGCCCTGTTTGTGCTGTTCCCACTCATGAGCTCCTCTAAGCACTCTATTCCCACAAGCCTAACAGCAACAAAGACGCAAGCAAGCATATTTTAGAGCCTGGCCCTTCTTCTTCCAAACACCAGCCGACATCGACAATTCAAGTAAACAAGTCAAAATTAAGAAAAAAGGATAATTCTTCAAGTACTTCGAGACGTGCAAACCTTGCAAATGTATTGAGTCCACAAGTTCCTCTCAACTGATTTCATTCCACCACCAACATGCGTTTCCAAATCAGGCACTGCACTCCTCTCCTCGGTTAGAAAAGCTCTGATAACATTCACAGCGGAGCTAACAACTTGTCCAGCCCACAATTCATCCGATTTGCCTGAAACATGAGTACCCGTGTGATTTAGCAGGGTACATTGCAAAGCATGTTATGAGAAGGGATGAAACAACTAGGACTTGGAAAGGTTTACATGATATGAATTCTGTTGCATCAACATAATGTATGTTCCATCCAAAGAATGTTTGAAGCCGAGTAAGCCTCCTCTTCTATAAAACAATAATATTTAAACCACTCAAGTCTTTGAGCTGACCATAAAACATGAAGTTACATATGTTGGACACAATAAACACATTTAACAGAGAATGAGGTGCACCATAGCAATTTCATGAATGATTTGAGTAAAAATATGATAAAGGATATAGGAGCTGCTTGTGCATTCAAGAGGATAAAAAGGATATAGGAGCTGCTTGTGCATTCAAGAGGATAAAAAGGATTTAGGAGCTGCTTGTGCATTCAAGTGGTACAATTTTTGCATGTACAGTCACAAACACATGCACATATACAGTATAAGCAATGCTATAAACAGGAGTGATTGTTTCGGAAGTGTGAAAAATATTGAAATGTCAGATATGATCTTCAACACAAGTGCATGTCTGACAAAGACAAGTAGATAATGTGAGACAATACAGACTTACTTGTACACGAACAAGTCTTCTGGTGTTTGCTTTTACTTTGTCAATAGCTTCTGCCAACAAAATTTTAAGTTGGTTATCATCAGAGGAATGGAGGATTTCCCTCATATTATCTTTCAACAGCTTCACATCCTCGTTTTTTGACTGCACAAAGAGAGATCCCATAGAGTCGTGTCCTTTTTCATCTGACATGTAAACCCTCAGAAAATTATCAAACTCCCGCACACCAATGGCTTGCCGCAAACCTCGAGTATAATCCGCATTATAATTGTAAACCTCACAGACTTCACCAAGTAATCCAGCATCTATCATGCTATCTACTCTTTGTTCCACATACCGGTCCAGAACTGGGATATCAGCATCAACACATATAAAACAGCAATGGAACCTATAATTATCCATGCAACCCCAATTCTGCCCTGCCACAATCAAGATGTTACAAATTTTAAGAGCACGCAGGTAAGAATAGTTTCATTTCTACAACTCTGTTTTGTGAAGCTTCAATTCCAACAGTTGGAATTGGCTTTGATGGATCCAAGTCCCATTCTGTTCAGTTAAGAGCTAACATGCTGAACCTAAGCTGCTGTGACATTAGTTTTATTCCTCCTGGGAAAAGTTACTAATTCTTTCTAAATCCAGAAAATCTCAGTAAGGGATGCAGATACTTGCAGCAACCAATCTTCTTCAAGTAATATATACTGCATTTCAAAATTTTCCAACGTGAAGATGCATGCCAAGACATCAAGTAGCCAAAGTGTCAGAATTTTGTTGAATCATGCAAGGTTAAACTACAAGCAAAACAGCAATTTAAGAAGATGGCCTAAAGGCCAAAAATAAAAGTTACAAACAGAAAGCAAAGATATGTTAAAAATATGAAAATGAAAATAAAACAGAGTAAAATAATAGGTAAACGGAGACACACAAAAAACTTTAGGGGGCATCTATTTACTATATATGGAAATCACACTTAAAAGTGAGGTGAAATTGAAAATGTGTAGGTAGCATATCCTCTAAATTTAAGAAACAAGTATTGATAAATAACTGCCCACATACAAAACATTCGTTTTTCCAAAATCACAACAGCTTCAAAATAATTGCAGAGTTCTATTCTGGTATAAAATATCTGAAATATAATGAGAAAATGTATGATCAAGCTGAATGGTGCAAAAGGATCCTTATAGCTGATGCCAACAAGTTTGGATTGATGTTTAGCACTTGTTTATAATGAGAAAAAATATGATTGCATGAATACATATTTAGTAAGAAATACAAACCTCTGCAGCCTTTCCCTGATAAAGTTTGCTAGGGAGGATACCAGAGCGAGCATACAAATTAAGGTACTGATTGATCTGTATAGAAAACAAAATTTAGCGATATCAAGAAAAAAAAAGGTTAATACCATGTCTTTCTAGACTGATTAGTAGATGATGCTGCTGAAAGGGAGATGCCAAATTTACAATAAAAAATTTCTAATGAATTTATCAGTCCTCCCAGGAGAAGACTTTTTGTTCATGCACAATTAATTTTCTCTATAATTATGTTTCAGTAAGACAATTCATCTAGGTAAAAAGAAGATGAAGTGAGCAGAATAGCGAAAAAATTTCCATTGTGGCACAACAATTAAGTCTACGGAAATAAGGTAGCTACAAAAATTGCACATTTCAACATGTTTTTCAAGGACTGCACTAACGTGAAAAGTTGGAATCCCAACCTTTCTATGGTTATTTGGATGGAGTCTGTTTGCTGCAACAGGATCAAGTTCTCTAAGATAATCATAGCTATGATTGAAACTCTCTCTCCCAGAGTCAGTTGCATGATCAGTCTGCTCATCACCTGTTAACATGTGAAGTATATCAATCTCATTTAAATTGCAGATTAATGCAGATTAAGCCAATAGAGTTGGTGTATACCAGAAGGATGATTCAGAAGGCTTTCATCTAAATCATTTGTTGTATCATCTAGAAGGAATGGACTTACAAGAGCCTGAACGCAGTAAGTAAATGGAAAAGAGTAAAAGACAGCACAGCAGTTTTAAAAAGGAAAATGAAAATGCAAGAGCTAACAATTTGTAATGTGAATATACTAAAAGAGACATATCTCTTCCTGGTCAGCCCAGAAAGCTCCTTGCCAGGAAATAAAAGAAAGACCTCCATGCTAGACCTTACTCAAATGACAACGCAAACAGCATTACCTGGATATAGTAATTTGTACCTCCAACAACAACTGGCAAGCAATTGCGAGACAGAATCTCATTGATGAGCTGAAATATAATAAACTCAATCAAATCAAAACATTCACATGATCAATTAAAATAATGAGAAATACCTAAGCCAAAACAAATGGTTGTGTTTGTGATAATTAGGACTCAGCACTAATTATCATTTGACAACTAATTGAATTAGCAAGGCCAAAAGGATTGCTACTGAGCTTAACCAAATAACACCATTACTTTTTAGCCAAGTAAATAAATGGGAATTAGAATGACTCTATCAACTGTTAGTACCATGAAGCCATTTATTGCATTATTGGTAGCTATAATAAAGACCATGAAAATCCCAAAAACCACACAACATTTCAAAAGGTATCTGCATTTCCCAATGCTGAGAACCTATATGGCATATGCACAGTACCAAATGCTCAAGAAGAAGGCAAAAGCTAACTCACAGGAATAGCAGAATCCCGAAAGTCCTTAGCAGTGAATTCCACATTTGGATTTAATGTTCCCAAGAGATGATGTGGAACTCCTGCATCCATTCACGAAATCATAAAACATATAAATAATAATATCAGGAAATTTCTATGAAAATGAGGACTTTTTGAGGAAAAAATAACGAAAGAAAAACCCAATTTCCACAACCTAGGAAAAGAGGTAACCATGTACAGAGAGATGGAACTCATGGGCAAGACCAATAGTTGTTAGAAGATTATAGGCAGTTCAATCTCTATAACATAATCCAATTGTTAGTGAGCATCTAAAAATAGAGACCCATTACATCGCTCAAACAATAAGCTATCTATATTATATTAGTTTTGTAGACAATAACCTAAATGTTGAGTACACTTTCCTTCCCTTATCTATAAAATATAAACATTTTCATTTCGAGCATTTGAAATCATCACACTCGGAGTCATAAGCTCTACACCCTCTAATTTCTTTCTCTCCCGTTCATGTAGTTTGGAACCTGGTCTAGCCTCTACGTGGCCACGAAGATTTGAAACTTTGTAAGATATTGGTAGTTGCTAAGGAATTTCAAGGAGTCATACGTAGGATGCAAGATTATACCGTAATTCCAAAAATAATTAAATGGAAAAGAGAACTTCTAGAATATTTTTGCCAGAATGTTGATCCTTAATTCCAGCGAAGACAAAGACGTTGTGTTTAGTTAAATCTATTTGTTCTTACTTAATATTGCTAACACATTACCAAAAAAAAGCTTTGCTTTAGTCATTTCATCAACAAAGTTGGCTAATTTATTGCCAAACCTCAGTGACTTAATCTTTCTTTTCTTTTTACGAATTTATAACCAAAACCCATCAAGATTTTTTATTATTATTATAAGTGAAAAATAAAAAATTCATGGCTGTAATACTTGTTTGTAAATTACACATTATATAAAAAAAAGAACGCCATTTTGATAAAGAAGACGTAAGCACAACAAATATTAACATGTAGAAAAAGAAAGAGAACAGACCCTCTTGATCAGAGATGGGGACTTTGTTGGTGAGAACATCAAGACCACGGTAGACCTGCATGGAATCAGCGTTGATGATTTCAACAGGGAAGTGGGCTGCTAAATCAATGGCTAGTTTTGATTTTCCGGAACCAGTTGGACCCATTATTACTACCAACTTTGGCTTCTCTTCTTTTTCTTCTTTCTTTGTAACTGTTAGCTTTTCACCTCCATCGGTATTGCTAGGGTTTTGCAGAGCTTCCTCGGCAGCGCTGTCACTCTCCATTTCTCTCTCCGTGCTTCTCTCGGAGGTAAGCCACGCGGTACACGACATGTCAATCAAAGTGTCACGTAAAATATGTAATGGGTGGGTTGATGTGTCTCGTGGGCCTTGTTAAATCATCTCCATTGGGAATAGTCTTCCTGTCTTTACCCAACAACAATACGTTTTGGGCCTAAGCCTAAAAAACATCTGGGCCGATTATATCAGCACCTTCTTAAGATGATTAATGGAGATCCACGATGATTCGCATCACGGAAATTTTATCACCAAATAGGTACACAAGATAAATGATCTTGTATTTGGATTAAATTACATAATATGAATTTATTTATATTATTCGTTAGAAAATTTTCATTATACCCATCATAACTCTAGATAGATTAGTATGGCGTGGTGTGTACATTGTTTTTTAATCTGATTTAGGTTGATTCGAGATTTAAAATTTAATTCAGATTAAATTTTAATTAAATAAAATAATATATTAATTTGACCAAACATGTTCAACTCATTATGATTTGTGTGACCCAATTGGCGGAGTCAAGTTAGCATAAAAAAAAACTATATACGAAAAATAAAAATAATATTATTTAATAAAAATAATTAATCTTAATTAATTTGATAATTCAAATTAACTATTTTTCATGAGTTGATTGATCTCTTGTGGTATTTTTCAAGTTATATCTTTAACAAGATCTAACAATTATATCATATGAAAATATAATCAAAAAATTATTTTATGATAGATGGACTATAAATAAATTAATATATTTGGAATTTTACAGTCACATATTGATATAGGCAAACTTTTCCAAGTATTAAGATTCATTGGGCCATAAAATCTCTCCCATCCCTGACAAGTTCATTTATAAGGTCCATTAATCAATTTAACTTAGAATTAATGTTCATAAAAAAATAAAGAGGTTATTTTCACATTAACTTAGAACTAAGTAAGGAAATTTTATGATAGATGTGTACATTGTTGTTTAATTCAGTGTAGTTTAATGGGTTGATTGAGTGTATAGCTGGATAGCTGCAATAATGTTGTTTGAAAGTATGATTATTGTTATTTAACAAAAAAAAATTGTTTGAAAATATATTAAAATGATGTATTTTTTTATTTTTTAAATTATTTTTAATATCAGCACATCGAAATAATTAATTTAAAATAAATAAACCTCAATTTTTTTTTAAGTAAAACAAACAACCAGTAATTCTGGTGGCATATCAATTTAGTGATTTTGATAGTTGGCTTGTCACTAATACAATTAAGAAATCTTCATGAAAAATTCAGTTTCAAGATTGAACAAACATATCTTGAATTTGACTACAAGAATGAGAAGGTCAAGATTTGACATGTGAGTAGCACCAAACCTCCATGGTGGGTACTTCTGCCCTATATGTTAAAAAAAAAAAAAAAAAAAAAAACTGTCCATGAAAAACCCACTAAAAATGAAAATAAAAATCACAGAAATCACAAGATATACACCAAATTCAAGGGCATGCATGGCAGCAAATTAGCATAGCATGGCTGACAATTGCTGGGGTGTTTGCAAGAATTCAGGGCAGAGCTTCAATATTCCTGCTCAATTCCTCTAGTTTCTTCATCCTTAGTTTCTCGCTTTCACCCACCAGCTGACCAACCAGTTGATACAAAAAAGAAATAGAAAATATTAGCAAACTAAAATTGAGATTTAGCTAATTAAACATCATCAAGTGAGTATTATATGGACTAACATAATATCTAATTACCTCCACTAATTTGGAAACAAGCTGAGCTTTTTCTTTGTTCTTGTCGTTAAAAGCTTCAAGGGCTTCTTTGTATTCTCTCTCCTGCAATCATATAAACTCTTGAGGGGCTACTGACATCCTTTGCTTCAATGCATAATTAACTAGTGCTGTAAATCTTGGATCAGAGTTAATTAATAATCATTAAAATATTCCATTAAGTTTTATTTCTTGCTTAAGGTATCAAACCCAGTATCATGACCATGTAGCTTAAACATGAAAAATAAGCATACTGTTCTAAAAAAAATGAAGATATATAATTAAATCTTTATCTGATAATATAGTAAAAAAAAATTGGATTGTCTGACTTGCAATGTTTCTTATATTTCCCTTGATAACTAATTTGAAAAAAATATTGAATTACTGGGTAAACTGATCATGAATCATTGTATTAATTATTTTTATTAAAAAATATTGTTTTTTAATAAAAATTTCATAGCCAGTTCTAGATGAGTTTGACTGGATAAACTGAGTGGGTAGAAATCCAATCAAATCAACTGAATTTCACTCTACATTGATGTTTTTATCATGGCAAAGGAAGAAGAGAAGGAAACAAGCCAGAATTTTAATCTCACCTTCTTCTGACAACTCAGGCCCAGAGGCTTCAGCTCTCTGTTGACTGTGTCAATCCTCTTACGTACCATCGAAACTTCCTTCCTCATTGGATCCGTCAGAGCTTCAAGCTCCTAAAATGTTTTTTTTTTCCTTTAAAAATCCACAGTAATAATCTCCCAAACAAAAAATAAAAAAAATCCAGCAAATATAAACAACATACAATTTATATAATAATGGGAATTTATTATATTTTTATTACAGATAAATAATTTTATTGAATTATGAAGACTCAAACAGTAAAACAAAAAAAAAAAACAATAACAAGAAAAAATATATATATTATTATGATGTTAAGACTTACTTCACGAATTTCTGCTAAACGTTTGGTTGCTTCCTCCACACGTCCTAGGTGAGCATGAACCTTGTCTCTGACTTCCATCTTCTTCTTCTCAATCTCTTCTTCCTTTGCCCTAAACATGGCCAATGCTGACCTTGACATCTCCTCATCCTTTTCATCCCTTAACAGTGAGCTTTCATTGTAATTGCTGATAATGCCTGAGCTCTTCAATTTGATCTGCATTTGTGACATTTGTTGCTCCAATATTGGTTTTTGTGTTGTCATTTTTTAGCCCCCTGTAGATCCTCTCTCTCTCTCTCTCTCTTCTTTCTTTGCTCTTTTTTCTTTTTGATATGATTGCTTTCTTTCTCTTGTTGTAGAGGTGGTTTATAAGCAAAAGCTGGCTTTAAAGGTGTGATACCAACTTGCTTACTTTACAACAAAACAAAACACTAAATGACCCATTTGCCCGATCACCTTTAATCATGAAGGTAAAAAGAGGATTTCATCTTTGTTGAATGAAGACTTAACTTTGAAATATCCTCTTAACCTTCCTTTCACCTTTACTCAAAATGAACATGATCACAAATTATGGTATTGCAATTTAAGAGTGTATATGGTTTTATTTTTTTATTTTTTTAATGTATCATGCCAATTCTCTCTATCTATATATATTATTCATTGTGCTAGTACCATATATATAGAATATTCACACTGTAAAACCATACTGTAAATGTTCAGAGAATCATAAAGATGTTATTTTTTTTATTTTTTATTTTAAAAGATGTTAGCGCGTGTTGAGTCAATATATAATCATCAGACTCAAAACATTTAAAATATTTTTTATATTTTTTTAAAAAATTATTATTAACGGGCTAGTATATATAAATACTTGATGAACAACTGGATGGGCCTCCTTTGGTAGATGGATACTTTCTCAGGTCGGTTTCTTGACAAATTTTTCTTAGCTAGCTATACCAAGCCTGATTAATTTAGTGTTCATGTACTAACAAGACAAATACACTGAATAAGTGGTATTTAGTGCAAAACATACATACAATTCCTACCTTATCTTAAAGGGTAAAGCCAAGTGATAGTAGATTAGCTGCATAACACAGCACCATTATCAAGTCTATATTTGAAGAGATAGAGAGTAGTATCACAGGCAATCAATTATTTTCCAGATTCTTATGCATGGCAATCTTATTAGTCATGGAGAAATGATGTGAGTGAGTTAAAATTTGGTTGAAGGGTCTGTAAGTAGAGGTAAATCTTCTTTTTCACTTGAAGAAGGGTGCTTTGGGTGGAAGTTTTGTTCGTGGAGTGGACAGGAAGGGCTCACCTACGCTATAGATTTCCTTGAGAGCCTTAGGGGACAAGACAGAGTAGGAGAGACTGGCAGAGCTAGCTTGCCTTCATTGCATATCATTACCCTCCCATTTTTAAATTGTAACTAAGAATCTTGGCTTTAACACTTCTAATCTTTTTGGTTTCCCATGTTTTCTATTGCTTGGCATGTCAATGGCTTAGCAACTACGATGCCCGTTTGCTACAAATTTTGATCAACAGATTCTTTGGCGACTCTCTCATTTTTTTGAAATTTCAAAACAGAAAAGAAATGCAAGCCATTGTGGTTGTAATCAGGGATATAAGTTCATAGGACAAATCTTTTTTTAAAAAAAGCCCCCGAACTATACAGTAAGTATGGATTTTACCCTTAACAAATCGTTTTTATACCAATTTTGTTGCTAAACAATTTCGATTACTCAATTGGGCCTTCTATTAAGTTCTCTATAAGAAGACAAAGTCAAGTTATCTACAAACTGATGTCGTATTGTTTTTCAAAAAGGTACAGTGTGTCAAGAATTCATGATCAAATATGGATGGAAGGGGACAAAATTGATATAGAAATTTATATGGAAGCAAAATCAAGAGTGCCTATGTAAATGGGGGGCTATTTTTTATGTTTTCTTTCTTTACCTTTAATTTAAATGTAGGGACTGAAGACAGGTCCATGAGTTGATGATTCAATACATAGGAAAGCATCAACATTTGATGGCCATGACTTTCCAGCTGATGATGTTCGTGGTTGTTGATTCAATCAGCCCACTTTTCATTTTGTTTTCCTAACTGTGGTGCTGCTTAGGCCCACATTGATTTTATGTTCCACAAATCTACGTTCTATCTTTAAGAACTCGAAAAGTTCTGAAGATTGCATGGTGTCCAAAACTGTCTAAATGATAAGCTTGATGCGAGCTTTTTCTTTCCAAGTTATGGGGTGTTGTCCAGAAAGTAGAGCATTAGCTTTTGTATTTTGGTTGGCTCTGTGGTACGTAAGAGCCGGTTCAAGCCAGCGCGATGGTGCTTGTGTGCCTAATTATCACTTGACCAGTTTTTTTTTAGCGTTTGCTCAAATGGGAATTGCACTCACTAGATGTAGGGCAGCTCCCATAATATTTTTTTTCTGTGTATCATTGTGTTTTAGAGACAGCCTGTTCTGCTAGTGTTGGCTAATTAACTAGTTGGTAAGGTCTTGATGGAGGTCTTTGAAGACTTGAATTAAAACGCATCTACACCTGAAATGAAGAGGAACGAAGGAGAGGAGGTTACTCCATTGTCCTGGAGGCAGTCTTTTTGCAAACAAGAACAACAACAGTAATAATTTTCTCAAATGTTGGTCTAATTTCACTTGCGTAGAGACTGCTCAAAAGATGCTAGGTTTGTTTTGAAATTAAAAAAAAAAGGATATAGGAATATGTAAGATAAATCGATAACAATAGCAATTTTATTGAATTAAAAATACTTAAATGAAAAAAAGTAAAAAATAGTTTATGAACATATTCAATGTTGCTCAGGTTTGCATAAGAACATATTCAAGATTACCCCATCCTCCTATGATTTGACAAGAAGTCCCCGTAAATTTTTCATGCCTCTTTTTTCATAGTCTAGACATCTACTTAAATGGAATATAAATTCAAACAAATTCAAATTTAAATTTAAAACAACTTTATAAGCAAAAGTAAATAAAGGCTAAGACTTTTACAACTCCGAATTCATTTGAGAAATATTTTCTTTTCTATTAGAAACTAAACATGCTTGCTTTAATATATATATTATATTAGCCAGGGAAATAATCTTTTTTTCTTGCTTTAAATAAAATATTTCAATCCCTGAAAAACCCTACAGCTCTTCGTATATGGGAAACAACAAATTAAATTTTCACAAAGAATCGAGAAGAACTCTCACAATTTTTTCTCGAAATCTTCCCAATTCCAAACGAGCCATACTGCTAAAATATAACACAAGATCTAAATTTAAAATTCCAGTGAAAAATTCATTTCATTTCTATTGAATTCTGATGTGATCTATCGTTTAAGGTGCGAGGCTGGAGAAGGATCACAGGTAAAGGTGGCAGCTCGTCGGAGGCAAATGCAATCTATGTTGCTCGCAAACACTTAGCCCATCTACTAGTATGTAACAGACACGACTGAAAATGGGCAAGGCCCAAATAGGTTACTGGTACCCGATGACCAACGAAAGTGCCAGTCCAACAGGACTTCTTTTTTTTCTTCTTTTAAAAAGGAGTGATTATTTAATCATCTTGCTTTTTTTTATTAAAATTTATTTATGTCTTTATTTTAGTCTTTCTAATCAAATCCGTTTTTTTTTCTAATAAAATTAATTTTTCATCTTTTTTGTACATTACCATTTACAAGACATTATTTAAATACAACCTTAATAGATATTTGAAAAAATTAATTCTTTCACATTCCTTTAAATCGTCTAGTTTCATCATTCTTGTTTTATTTAATTAAAAATAATTAGCCAATAATAACCCAATTATTTATCATCCTTTTCTCTCTCATTTTGCTCAAAATTTTAAAATTAATGTTGTGACTTGAAAGATGATTAATTATTTAACAACATAATTAGAGTATCACCAATTCAATATAAATATTAAATTTAGCTTAATTTTATTAGTTGAACAAAAAAAATTGAGATTCAAAATCTAACATTTTTAATTAAATAGATATTAATCCAGTAAAACTTTCTTTAAAAAATCTAATCCGAACCTAAATCTAACACGGAAAAAAAAATCCTAATCAAACGAAAACACATCTACGTGAGATCAAAAGAGCCGTAACCAATCATGGGTCAACTAGTGTCAAAAGGAAAACCTTCGGTCCACTCAAAATCAATCCAAAGTCCAAGTCTCCTCCTTTAACCCTCCCCCTGTCCCCCACCTCCACCTCTGTCAAATCAACCAACCCCATCATAAGATCCACTGGACATGTCCACACCGTATCCCCATTTCACCACTGTTAAAAAACCAAGAGTACATTGGAAGCCACACCACAATTTCTGTTTCTGTACCTTAAGTTATTCGAGACAAGAAAAACCACCGCTCAGCAAACCGCAAAATATCTCTCTTCAGAGGAAAAAAAAAGGTTCAATTTTTCTTCAAATTCTAAAGAGGAAACGAAAAATCCTTTAAACCCACGTCATCGTTTCTCTTTGCCGTTGTTTTTTCCTCTCAGTTAAGAAACCCAGTAAATAAAACAGGTCCCTTTTTTTTGTTGTGTCGCTGAAAGCCTCCTTTTTCAATGAAACATCAACGACACAGCAATGTTTACATCAGTAGACCTTTGTCTCCACCACGGCAGACGCCGCGTTGCGGAATAAGAGACTGTGAGCTTGAAGAAAACCGCCGGTTTTCTCATGCTAATCGGTCTCGAAGTCCGGCGAGGAGAGAGAACCAACAACATGGCAATGTCAGGACACGGGAAGAAGTCGAAGGAAACAGGCGGTTTTCACGTTCTTATCGGTCTCGAAGTCCGGTTTGGTCAGAGCAACACCGGTCTGGACAGGCTGGGAGAGAATACCAACAGCGTGGCTATGTGAAAACTCAAACCCCACCTCGAAAGCAGGATGAAATCGAAGGGAACAGACGGTTTTCACGTTCTCATCGGTCTCGAAGTCCGGTTTGGGCTGAACCACCCAGGTCTAGACAGGATGGGAGAGAACGCCATCAGCTTGGCGATGTGAGAACTCGAACCCCACCTCGAAAGCAGGATGAAATTGAAGGGAACCGGCGGTTTTCACGTTCTCACCGGTCTCGAAGTCCTCTTTGCGCTGAACCACCCAGGTCTAGACAGGATGGGAGAGAACACCAACAGCATTGCGATGCGATAACTAGAATCCCACCTCGAAAGCAGGATGAAATCGAAGGGAACAGACGGTTTTCACTTTCTCATCGGTCTCGAAGTCCGGTTTGGGCTGAACCACACAGGTCTAGACAAGATGGGAGAGAACACCAACAGCATGGCGATGTCAGGATTCGGTCTCCACCTTGGAATCGTGAAGAAAGAGTAACAGTCATGCGGTCTTCTGGTTTAAATCAGCCAGTTGAGCCGGACCCATTGGGTTCGGTACATAGGAGAGAGGGTGATAGGCGGTTTAATGAAGAGAGAGATGAGCATTTGGAAAAACTGTCACAGTTTTGCGAGTCTTTGTCGAAGAAAGGATCAACCTTCAACAAGTTTCAATGGGACAATTTACTAGCACAAGAAAACAAACCCAAGAATGCAAGTGCAAATTTGGGTCCTTCAGTTGATCCTTGGAAAACCAGTGGGGTTGTTGTTGATTCTGGTGTGGTCCCCACATCAATGTCAATGGAGTATGTGGGGCCAAGAAGCCATTTTGAGTGCTGCTTGGATGCCACAACAAGGGGTGACAATCATGGGCTTATTGATGGTGGCATTGGTAATGTCAATGTGTCGCCTTTTGGCGAACCTGTTAGGGAGAGGTTTGAAAGGAGAAGTAGTAGTGTTATCGACCCAATTGTGGACAAAGTTGAAAGGAATGATGCTTCTGTAGTAGGGCATCATTATGTTGAAAGGGTTAGGGTGTCACATTCAATGAAGCAAGAGGAGAAAGATGTGAAAGATTGTAGGAATGATCATGGAGACTATGGGGTTTTTATTAGGGAGAGGGGAAATATGGGTTCACTTCCCATGGAATCCTCATTTCAGAACGTGAAAAATGTCAGAGGAAAGACTTGCTTTGTTGACGTGATTGATGGAAATGATGCTGCTCTTAATGATCACATGAGAGAGAACAGGATGTTGGACAATCCTGGGGTTTTTGGAGAAAGGTACCCTTATGCTGAACGGGTTAGTGTTTTCCATTCAATGGAACTAGATGGGAAAGATAAGGACTGCAGAAGTGATCCTGTGGAGTATGGATTTATTCAAGATAAGAATGAGTCTCATTTGAGGAAAACTTTTGTTCGTGAGCGAGCTAATGTGGGGTCACTGCCCATGGAATCCCCATGTGAAAACATGAGTGTGTTAAGGAAAAGGACTTGCTTAGTTGACCCAATTGCTGACATGATTGATGGAAATGATGCTGCTCTTAGAGAGAGAATGAGAACAAGCAGGATTCTGGACAATCTTGGTGGTTTCCAAGAAAGACCTATCAATGTTAGCAGGGTGTCGTTGCGTTCATTCGAGCAAGATGATAAAGATGAGGAAGCTTTGGTTTCTAGGAATGACAACATGTACTATGAGATGGAAGAGTGTTTGGATCCTGAGAACTTGAAGTCAACAGAGGAATGTGGTTTTGAAGGGGATGGGGGTAGCATTGGGTCTTGTGGAGATGGTTATAAGAGGGTGCCGGTATCATATGATGGACTGTATGCGACCGAGAATAGTTCGCAAAGGGTGGTCATGGAACAGCAGCCTGGTATTCATGGGCAATCAGAATACATGCTCGACGGACAGCATATTTTCGACATGGAAGCTAGCATTCATGATCAAAGAAGTCTGATATCTTTTGATTGGAATGACCTTGAACAGATGCATGATGTGAGCTATAGAGATGGAAAGTGGACTAATCAGGATAATGAACAATATTCTTCATTGGAGAACTCGGGATTGAGGCATTTGCAAAGTGGGAGGGATGGATGGATGATTGATGACAGGGCAAGCCATGAAGATGCCTATTCTTTCCATCCCTTACCTTCTACAGATAGGCATCTAAGCGAGCTTGTTGAACCTCCGAAAAGCAATGTGAAGCAGCGTTTGGGGCCTCTGCGAAATGTGAAGCAGCGTTTGGGTTCTGTGCGAAATGTGAAGCAGCGTTTGGG
>Ga0307517_10006266_pt1 | contig 17677 bp, 15 predicted proteins | sample 23_EM_MG_FD_194515 | JGI IMG/M metagenome (GOLD analysis project Ga0307517, IMG submission 194515) | Populus trichocarpa ectomycorrhiza microbial communities from riparian zone in the Pacific Northwest, United States - 23_EM | ecosystem: Host-associated > Plants > Roots > Unclassified | place...
TCAGGTGTCGCCTTCTTCCTTGGGTTATTCGGTAAGCCATCTTTCGGATCGTAGTTTCAACGCTAACCAGCGGAATGCAGCTGTGACTCTCACTACAATCCTTGTTCAAATCCTGGGACCGGTAAGCCGGATTCCCACAACCTCCCGACCAACGATCCGATAACCATTAACTTTCCGCCCAGCCTCAGTTTCGGCTGCTCATGGTCCTTCCCTTCCGAGTGGCACACAGTATCGTATGTTGCCGGATTATACTGAACATCAGACGAGCTGCGATACCCAGAGGTGCTTCGACATGGGCGTCAATCAGCCTCGCATTTGCGGCTGCTCCTGGGGAACAAACAAACGGGACCGAAACGATACGGTCAGAGGCGTATGATGAGCAGAGCGACGGGAGGGATTCATATCCGTAGGCGGAACGGAACTATAGTAGTTAATTTTTCCCCAAAATAATACGACTTCTCCCTTAACAATCGTCATGGGCTCAGCGCGGCTCTGTAGCCTAGATAATATATCTCCAGATGTGCTCCTGATATAACCCCAACTTTTGGTTGTATTCGAGTCCGGGCATCGCGACATCGGTCAGTTCGTGTATTGACCTCAGCAAGCAGTCGGTAATCTGGTTTTTCCCACTTGCTTTTTCAACCCCATCTGTCTGAATGCTGCGAGGGAAATGCGAATACTACATCCAGGTTCCACGCAAGCCACTGAACGATAAATATTTTGTTTGACACAGAAACCCTTTCTACATTGGATGACTTCTCGACGACAGTGTCAGCCCCGGGTGCTGCCGCCTGTCGGCCACATTCCTTATTGACCAACAGTTGGTCAAACGCTTCCCGGTCGGTCAATCTGAGGAATTTTTAATGCACGGCATCGTGCCATATTTGAATTTTACCAAAGTTGGACGCAGAGGGACGGACGATCATCGTTAGCCCACGCCACGATATCGAGCGGGTTTGCTGAGTTCACGAGCTTTGGGAGGGCTGCAGAATATATCGACTTCGTATGCATGACTGCTCGTAGTTGATAGGTATGCAGACGTTGCGAGTTGCGCGCTACTCCGATCAGTTACGAAACCTCCTGAACACCCTTCTTGATTCTGACGATCACTGCACCTGCACTCTACAGCAGGACCCTCTCGACCCCCGCACCCATGAATAAGAACAAGTACCAGAAGTAACGCGAGCGACGAGGAACCACTTCCACGGCGCCAACAATAACGGGAGGCGGACGGCATCAGGATTCAGGCCTCAGGAGTGACAGGTGGGAGAATTGGCCCAGAGAATAGTACGCACAGGTCTCAAATGACAATCCTCTGTTGTCGGTTCCTAATAACTTGCCGGTTAGAGCCAATGAGACCTGTCTCTCACCGGTGACGTGGAATGAACGAGACCACAACTCAGCCCCTATCACCTATAGCTGCAGTCCCCTCCATCGTCATGCAACATCTCGCCCTCGTGCCGTGTTTTCCAGAAACACGCCGGGCTGACACCGGCCCCCTCAGGAATCGAGCCTCTAGGTGAGCAGATCATGAACGATTACACCGTAACCCTCCCCCCTCTGCGTACATCAGTGTTATATCCACCAGCTCGACATATAACTAACACCTGAAAGCAGGTTTCCATCCCTCATGTAGAATAACCCTCGCACGCCGCAATTACCTGGATGTCGTCCGGATGTGGACAGTATCTTTCATGAAGGTCAGCTCGTGAAGCCTTCCTGCTGTTCACACAATTGATGCCATTCGTCATCCTAGCATCTTTGCCGCCCCTCCGTCTTGACGGTTCGGGTCATGGGCTCTTGTGTTGGCCAACCCACTCACGACCTCAACACACACTTGGGTACATGGGTGATGGCCCCTCCAGGTTCGTTCCACGGTTCTTCACCGGCGCCACATCAGTTCACCCCGGGCAACAGTGAGATAGATGGCGAAGAGCACTGTCGCAGGTCACCCAGCCGGGGCCGCTCTCGGGTGCAGGGCCCAGAGCTTTCACTAGTCACAACCACGACGCTGCCCGACCGGCGCGTGAACGACGAACTACGTCCAAGACCACCTGATCAAGGTCCACCTCGGATGGATGATCACAACCCCGCAGCTGACCTCGCTAGGGGGTTCGAATTGTGTTTCGACTGCCCCTGTTTCCCCTACTGACACTCATTCAGGTTTTCGATCCTGCAAAAACTTGGACATGCAGATTCATCAGTCCGTTGTGCTTCGTACGTTCTTCAGCGTTATGTATTCTGCCCCTTGAGCGTTTGGAATATGTATCGCGAACGTATTTGTACGAATATTATATGATTATTTGGATTATTACTATTGGGTGGGAGTCTCGTTAGGTTACTAGAACCCCCACCACGTGCCAGCATGATCGCAAAGTGTACCTCTTTTTGCCAAATTTTGACCAACTTGCTGAACGAGGAAGGTGTCGCAATCGTCGGTCAAAAAGCTTTGGTCGATTTTAGACCAACCCCATTCCTACAGTGAAGGCCCTATAGCTAGTTCATAACGTACCCAACTTGACATGTAATTCTCCGCGCATCAACACAATCACTTACATGAACAATCGTCGAGACTATATTTCCACCCGGCCAATATCGAGTTAAACCTCTTCCCAGCTCTTCCCGACCCCAAATATGCGAGGAAGTTCCTTCCAGATCACCTCACACCAACGATGATAAGCTTGTTCTAGTGTTTGTGCGCAGTTCACGCAAACAATGTTTTCCGGCAAACGAGAAAATAACACATCGCCTTCGTGCCCCTCCGAAACCATGGCGCCGTAGATCTTATTCGGCGCTTCCATCCGCAATCGTGCAGGGTTCAAACCAATGCTCGCAGCGCACGCACTGTCGCGGCACTCCCTCAGGCTCATTCTGCACACAACCGAATGTGCAAACTCGGCCAAACCAACCCGTATCACCTTCATGCCGTACATTGTGGAGGCGAGGGCGAGACGTGGGAGTACCGTGCCGGGTTTGTCGCTAGTCAAAGAAGAGAAACCACCCAGGGCGGCTCGGTAGGCGGCAAAAGGCAATGCGAACTTGACGCCCTGTTCCATGAACATATTCAAAACCGCATTGGGGTGGGGTATAGGTAATCCGAAGATGCTCTCGCCGACAACTTTCCCAGTTCCAGGGTCTTCCCACTTCGTAGGGTAGGCTTCCTTGATGCTGTCGATAAGCTGCTCGCGGACATTGGAGAAACCATACTTGGTCGCCATCCGGAGGAGCGATGCGAACACCGTGAACTCTGGAACCTTGCGCCATGCCGGGAACCTGGCCGCCAGTCAATGGTTTGTTCATCAACAGGAAGAGAGACCTACCCTGGTGTGTAGATCATCTTCAACAACACCGCAAAATCCTGGGCGGTGTCTGTGACGACAATCCGAGGACGCCCCTCAGGCGCCGGGGCGTGGAGGAGCACCGACTGGGAAAGGATGTCTCGAAGTTTGGGAGAAGAGAACGAAACCGTAGTCGAGTGAACCCGGAAGAGCGTGTGTCCGCACATAATTTCGACGTTTCCATCTTCGAAGTAGAACGTGTCGTGATGAATGACCACGTCGTTGTCGTCTCCGATATCCTCGCTTAATTCCGTTGGCGTTAGGTCGGATACGGTGGAAATGCTTAACGTGGGGGAAGAGGCCGCTGTAGGTAGGATATTGACGAAGGTTTCGGAGGGGTACTCTATGCCCCGCAACATTGAGAGAGGCTCGGTGGCCTGCATCACGGGGGAGGGAGCGGCGTCGACGTCCTGGGTGTGAGTGGCGGGGAGATCCTGGGGAACGAAGGCAATGGGAGTCTCAACCTCTGCCGTCGGGACTTCAGTGGTCGCCCCATTCCCTTGTTCTTCCTCCTGTTTGCGCCGCAACCATGCAGCATGGATCTCACGAAGTTCCTGGTCTACCAGTTAGATCATAATGCGAAATATCAAAACGAGAATCACACCGTACATCAAATCTCGCCTTATCAAATTCCGGTAAAGGTGATGGATATTGATAAGTGTCCCACTTGACCCAGGTGCAGATATCGAATGTCTCGAAGCAGGTCCGGACATCCCCAGGTTCGAGAAGACCCTGAAGTAACGTGTTTCCTGCGATGATGAATAATTTGTAGATCGCTCTGGTCCTGTAATAAGTTGCATCGTCGTATTCGTTTTCTTCGAAGTAGTGGGTCGTCAATGGTTTGACGAGATGGCGCCGCACGAGTTCGTCGCTAAGCAAGCCGCGTTCAATGAGGTGACCTACGAACGACGCCGCGCGTATAAACCCTTCCCCTCCACCATCTGAAACACCCTGGCTGTCATAACCCCCCGGAAAGTTGTCCGTCGAAGCAATTGCGAACCACCGAAGAACGCGAAGGCACAGGTCGTTGACGAAGGATTTGGCTCCTTTAGAACGGTGGGATGCGTCGCGGAATTCTTTCAAGAACCGCGAAATATCGGAGTGGGAATCGGGGTTATTCCACGCCACGGACGAGACTCGCTCCACAAGGTCATCAACGGTTGTGAACTGTTCGGTGATAGCATATTCGATCCAGTATTCGATCCTCGGCGCGATCTTGTCGTATCTTCCCGAAGAGAGGCTGTAGAGCAACCTGCAGATATTCGCGGCGAGGACGGGCTGGCGATTATGATAACCAGGTCCATCGGTCATGATCGCGCGATGATGAGAAGTACGGCGAGCACCCGGCCTACAACAAAGTAAGGCCGCATCCCAAGTCTCCGGCGCCTGAGCGCCAGATGCACAGTGGGCTGAGTGGGAGCACCCTCATGATGTTCGAGAACGAAGGCCTACACCAAACCGCTGGTAATTAACTTTCGGTGAGCCCCGGTGATCCCGCTTTGAAGGAATGGTCTGGGGTAAATGTTACGAATGCGGGGAAGGATCCGCATCGGCAAACGGGAGCAAACCGGCATCAGACAGACAGCAACCGTTTAAATTTAAACGTTTCCGCATGAACGAGCCTCAATCAAACTCCTTCCTAACTCTAGGGAATAACACTCAGATAAATTGGTGACGACAATCATGATGTGCCTTGTTCACAGTTTTGTGCAATTCATACAGAGAAGGTTTCCTAACGGGAGAGAAGATCGCGGGGCCTTATAGCTAGTCCATAACGTATCCAACTTGACATGTATTTCTCTGCGTATCAACACAATGATCAGGGCCATCTTTACATGCAGCCAACATCGAGCTAAACTTCTTCCCAACTCTTCGCGACCCTAAATACGCGAGGAAGTTCTTTCCAGGTAATCTCGCACCCAAGGCCATAAGCACTTTCCGTTATTTTTGCGCAGTCCACGCAAACAATGTTTTCCGGTAGGCGAGAATACAACACATCCCCTTTGTCCCCCAGAACCGAAGCGTAATAGATCTTATTCAGCGCTCCCATCCGCAGTTCTGCAGGGTTTAAACCAACATTCACAGCGCACGTATTGTCACGGCACCTCCTCAAGCTCAAGTTGCATACAAGTAAATGTGCAAAAAGAGCCGACTGGGCCTGTATCGCCTTCATGCCGCGGATTGTGGAGGCGAGGACGAGACGCGAGAGTACCGTGCCGGGTTTGTCGCTGATCAGAGAGGAGAAACCGCCAACGGCGGCTCGGTACGCGGCAAAAGGTAATGCGAACTTGACGTCCTGTTCTAAGAACACATTCAAAACCGCATTGGGGTGGGGTATGGGCGATCCAAAGATGCTCTCGCCGACAACTTTCCCAGCTCCAGTGTCTTCCCACTTCGTAGGGTAGGTTTCCTTGATGCTGTCGATAAGCTGCTCGCGGACGTCGGAGAAGCCGTACTTGGTGGCCATCCGAAGGAGTGATGCGAACACCGTGAACTCGAGAACCTTGCGCCACGTCGGGAACCTGGACGCCGGTCAATGGTCTGTTCGCCGAACTTACATCAACAGGAAGATAGACCTACCCTGGTATATAGATCATCTTCACAGCACCGCGAAATCCTGGGCGGTGTCAGTAAAGGTAATCCGAGGTCGCCCTTCTGGCGTTGGAGCGTGGAGGAGTGCCGACTGGGAAAGGATATCTGGAAGTTTGGGAGAAGAAAATGAGACCGTAGTCGAGTGAACCCGGAAGAGCGTGTCTGCACACAATTTCGACGTCCCCATCTTCGAAGTAGAAGGTGTCGTGATGAATGACCATTTCATTGTCGTCTTCGATATCCTCGCTTAATTCGGTTGGAGTTAGGTCGGATACTGTGGAAATGCTTAACGTGGGAGAAGAGACCGCGGTAGGCGGGATATCGAAGAAGGTCTCGGAGGGGTATTCCAAGTCCCGCAACATTGAGAGAGACTCGGTCTGCAAGACGGGGGAGGGACGGGTGTCGACATCCTGAGTGTGAGTGACAGAGAGATCCTGGGGAACGAAGGCGACGGGAGTCTTAGCCTCTCCCCTCGGGACTTCAGTGGTTGCCCCGTTTCCTTGTTCTTCCTCCTCTTTGCGCCGCAACCATGTAGCATGGATCTTGCGAAGTTCCTGGTTCACCAGTCAGGTCATAATGCGAAATATTGAGACAGGAATCACACCGTACATCAAATCTCGCCCTCTTAGATTCCGGTAAAGGTAATGGTTGGTAGCCAATGCCCTGCTTGAACCAGATGCGGATATCGAGTATCTCGAAGCAGGTTTGGACATCCCCAGGTTCGAGCAGACCCTGGAGCAACGTGTTTCCTGCGACGATGAACAATTGGTGGATGGCCCTGGTCCTGTAATGAGTTGGAGGGTCATATTTGCTTTCTTCGAAGTAGTGGTTCGTCAATGGTTTGACGAGATGGCGCCGCACGAGTTCGTTGCTAAGCAAACCGCGTTCGATGAGATGGCCCACGAACGATGCCGCGCGTATAAACCCTTCCCCTCCACCGATCGGAATCGACCCCCCGTCCCAACCCGCCCCCGGAAAGTTATCCGTTGAAGCAATTGCAAACCACCGAAGAACATGGAGGCACAGCTCATCAACGAAGGATTTGGTTCCCTTAGAACGGTGAGGTGCATCGCGGAACTCCTTCAAGAACCGTGAAATGTCGGGGTCGGAACCGGAAGTATTCCATACCATGGGCGAGATTCGTTCCACAAGGTCGTCGATCGTTGTGAACTGTTCGGTGATAGCATATTCGATCCAGTATTCGATCCTCGGCGCGATCTCGTCGTACTTTGATGGAGAGAGGCTGTAGAGCAACTTGCAGATATTAGTGGCGAGGACGGACTGGCGATTGTGATAACCAGGTCCATTGGTCATGATTGCGCAGCGATGAGTGGCGGGCACCTGATCGGTGTGCAGCGCCAGATATGGTGCCGGATTGAATAACCCAACAGATAGGTGGTAGCCGTCCAAGTTACGCATCACCGACTCTCGGTCAAACTCCTTCCCAACCCCCCCACTGGCCAAGTAGCGCATCGCCAGCCCCAGAACTGCAGATCCCTTCTTCAGCGCTTCCGTCCTTCATTCCGCCCTCCATTAATACCGGGGCCAAGGCTGATACCCGACCTTGTGGTAAGGGCTGCGACCCTTGTGACATACTAATAGAGATTCGTTTCTGATACAGCCCACCAAATTGTACAATAGTCCCAGGGTCATGTTAGAGCAGATACAGCATCGAAGCCCCGCTCGTGCTAGTCGCAACTTCACAAACAAAGCAGACTAGGAAGTAACACCCAGATAAACCGCTGCCGGCAATCACGATGAACCTTGTTCATAGTTTCCCGTTTTTATTGGTTGCGCAGAAGCGGTTGTACCTATCTTACACGTTACATACTGCGAGGTTCCGTTCGGTGGTATAGGTGTTAGCGTGGGAGTATATTAATCATTGTCCGTGATAGAAGTGTCCCATCCACTGAGGTGTTTGAGTTTGCGACGCTTCGACAAATCCCTCTTCCCAGCCATTCCTTTCCCCTCATTCACTCTCTCCTCCTTCTCCGACTTTGTTGGTGTATTGTGGTGTAATTGGTCGAACTAAACATTAATTGAGGTAGGGGAGACCCCGAGATCATGATAGGTGGCAAATGAAGGTCAGCGACAAACGAGAACCTCGTTCATAGTTTTATGCAATCCACAGAGAAAGTTTCTCAACGAGGGAGAAGATAACAAGACCCTATAGCTAGTTCATAATTTATCCAATTTTACACGTAACTCTCCGCATATCAACACAATCACCTACATGAGCAATCATCAGGACTAACTTTCCATCCGGTCAATATCGAGCTGAACCTCTTCCCAACTCTTCGAGACCCCAAAGATGCGAGGAAGTTCCTTCCAGATCATCTCACACCAGCGGTGATAAGCTTGTTCCGGTGTCCTTGCGCAGTTCACGCAAACAACGTCTTCCGGTAAACGAGAGAATAACACATCGCCTTCGCGCCCCTCCGAAACCATAGCGTCGTAGATCCTATTCAACGCCTCCATCCGTGATCTTGCAGGGTTCGAAACAACGTTCGCGGCGCAGGTATTATCGCTGCACTCCTTCAAGTTCATTTGACACACAACCGAGTGTGCAAACTGGGCCAACGCAACCCGTATCACCCCAATGCCGTAGACCGTGGAGGCGAGGGCGAGACGTGGGAGTACCGTGCCGGGTTTGTCATTGATCAGAGAAGCGAAACCACCCAGGGCGGTTCGGTAGGCAGCAAAAGGTAATGCGAACTTGACGCCCTGTTCCATGAACACATTCAAAACCGCATTGGGATGGGGTATCGGAGATCCGAAGACGTCCTCGCCAACAACTTTCCCGGTTCCAGGGCCTTCCCATTCGGTAGGGTAGGCACCCTTGATGCTATCGACAAGTTGTTCGCGGACATCAGAGAAACCGTACTTGGTGGCCATCCGGAGGAGTGATGCGAACACCGTGAATTCTGGAACCTTGCGCCATGCTGGGAACCTGGCCGACAGTCAATGGTCTGTTCACCGAACCTACATCAACAGGAAGATAGACCTACCCTGGTGTGTAGATCATCTTCAGCAACACCACGAAATCCTGGGCGGTGTCTGTGACGGTAATTCGGGGACGTCCTTCTGGCGCTGGGGCGTGGAGGAGCGCCGAGTGGGAAAGGATATCTCGAAGTTTGGGAGACGAAAACGAGATCGTGGTCGAGTGAACCCGGAAGAGCGTGTGTCCGCACATAATTTCGACGTTTCCATCTTCGAAGTAGAATGTGTCGTGATGAACGTCCGCGTCGCTGTCGTCTTCGATATCCTCGCTTAATTCCGTTGGCGTTAGGTCGGATATGGTGGAAATACTAAATGTGGGGGAAGAGACCGCCACAGATGGGATATTGACGAAGGTTTCGGAAGGGAGTTCCAAGTCCCGCAACATTGAGAGAGGCTCGATGGCCTGCAAGACGGGGGAGGGAGGGGTGTCGACATCCTGAGTGTGAGTCGCGGGGAGATCCTGGGGAACGAAGGCGACGGGAGTCTCGAACTCTGCCGCGGGGACTTCAGCGGTCGTCCCATTCCCTTGTTCTTCCTCTGTGCGCCGCAACCATGCAGCATGGATCTCACGAAGTTCCTGGCCCACCAGTTAGGTTACAATGTGAAATATCGAGACGAGAATCACACCGTACATCAAATCTCGCCTTGTTAAATTCCGGTAAAGGTGATAGATATTGAGAACTGCTCTCCTTGATCCAGGTGCGGAGATCGAATATCTCGAAGCAAGTTTGGACATCCTCAGGCTCGAGAAGACCCTGAACCAACGTGCTTCCTGCGACGGTGAATAGTTTGTAGATGGCTCTGGTCCTGTAATGAGTTCGAGGGTCGTATCGGTTTTCTTCGAAGTAGTGGGTCGTCAATGGTTTGACGAGATGGCGCCGTACGAGTTCGTCGCTAAGCAAGCCGCATTCGATGAGATGACCCACGAACGACGCCGCACATATAAACCCTTCCCCTCTACCAATCGGAACCGAGCCATCGTCGGGGTAGCTATACTTCGGGAAGGCATCCGTCGAAGCAACCGCAAACCACCGAAGAATGTGAAGGCACAGCTCATCAACGAAGGGTTTGGTTCCCTTGGAACGGTGAGGTGCATCGCGGAACTCCCTCAAGAACCGCGAAATGTCAGGGGGGGAACCGGAAGCACTCCATGCCACGGACGAGACTCGTTCCACAAGGTCATCAACTGTTGTGAACTGTTCGGTAATAGTATATTCGATCCAGTATTCGATTTTCGGCGCGATCCTGTCATAATTTGACGAAGACAGGCTGTAGAGTAAGCTGCAGATATTCGTGGCGAGGACGGGCTGGCGATTATGATAACCCGGTCCACCGGTCATGATCGCGCGATGATGAGAAGGGTGGCGGACACCTGACCCTAACAAAGTTGAAGGCCGCACCGCAAGTCTCCGGCGCGCAGCGCCAGATGCGTGGTGGGCTGAGTGGGAGCGCCCCCACGATGTTCGAGAACGAGGGTCTACACTAAATAGCTGATAATCAACTTTCGGTGAGCACCGGTGATCCCACCCAAGGAATGGCCTGGGGTAAAAGTTGCGAATGCGGGGAAGAATCCGCATTGGTAAACGGGAGCAACCCGGCATCAGATAGATAGCAACCGTTTAAATTTAAACGTTTCCGCATGACCGGCTAGCCTCAATCAAACTCCTTCGCAACTCTAGGGAGTAACGCCCAGATAAATCGGTGACGACAACATGATGTGCCTTGTTCGCTGTTTTGTGCAATTCATACAGAGAAGGTTTCCCAACGGGAGAGAAGATCGCGGAGCCCTATAGCTAGTCCATAATGTATCCAACTATACATGTATTTCTCTGCGTATCAACACAATGATCAGGGCCATCTTTACATGCAGCCAACATCGGGCTAAACCTCTTCCCAACTCTTCGCGACCCCAAACATACGAGGAAGCTCCTTCCAGATCATCTCACACCAAAGACTATAAACCTTTTCTGGTGCCTCTGCACAGTTCGCGCAAACAATGTTTTCCAGTAGGCGAGAAAACAACACATCCCTATTGCTCCCCGTAACCATAGCGTAGTAGATCATATTCAGCGCTTCCATCCGCTGCCGTGGAGGGTTTGAATTAACACTCAAAGCGCACGTATCGTCACGGCACCCCCTCAGGCTCATCTTGCATACAACCAAATGTGCAAACAGAGCCAACCGGATCCGTACCGCCTTCATTCCGTGGATTGTGAAGGCGAGGGCGAGACGCGGGAGTACCGTGCCGGGTTTGTCGCTGATCAGAGAAGAGAAACCGCCCAAGGCGGCTCGGTAGGCGGCAATAGGTAATGCGAACTTGACGCCCTGTTCCAAGAACACATTCAAAACCGCACTGGGGTGGGGTATGGGTAATCCGAAGATGCTCTCACCGACAACTTTCCCAGTTCCAGGGTCTTCCCACTTCGTAGGGTAGGCTTCCTTGATGCTGTCGATAAGCTGCTCGCGGACGTCGGAGAAGCCGTACTTGGTGGCCATCCGAAGGAGTGATGCGAACACCGTGAACTCGAGAACTTTGCGCCATGCCGGGAACCTGGACGCCAGTCAATGGTCTATTCATCGAACTTACATCAACAGGAAGATAGACCTACCCTGGCGTATAGATCATCTTCAACAGCACCGCAAAATCCTGGGCGGTGTCGGTAAAGGTAATCCGAGGTCGCCCCTCTGGAGTTGGGGCGTTGAGGAGTGCCGACTGGGAAAGGACGTCTCGAAGTTTGGGAGAAGAAAACGAGACCGTAGTCGAGTGAACCCGGAAGAGCGTGTGTCCGCACACAATTTCCACGTTTCCATCTTCGAAGTAGAACGTGTCGTGATGAATGACCACCCCATTGTCGTCTTCGATATCCTCGTTTAATTCCGTTGGAGTTAGGTCGGATACAGTGGAGATGCTTAACATGGGGGAAGAGACCGCGGTAGGCGGGATATCGACGAAGGTTTCGGAGGGGTATTCTATGTCCTGCAATATTGAGAGAGACCCGGCCTGCAAGACGGGGGAGGAAGGGGCGTCGGCAGCCGGAATGTGAGTGGCGGGGAGATCCTGGGGGACGAAGGCGACGGGAGTCTCGACCTCTGCCGTTGGGACTTCTGCGGTCGCCCCGTTCCCTTGTTCTTCCTCCTCTTTGCGCCGCAACCATGTAGCATGGATCTCACGAAATTCCTGGTCTACAAGTTAGATCGCAATGCGAGGCACTGAAATGAGAATCACACCGTACATCCAATTTCGCTGTATCGAGTTTCGGCACTTGGTTGATCGTGGTGTAGGTATGCAATATCTCGAAGCAGACCTGGACATCCCCGGGTTCGAGGAGGCCCTGAAGTAACGTATTTCCTGCGACGATGAACAATTGGTAGATGGCTCTGGTCCTGTAATAAGTTGCATCGTCGTATTTGTTTTTTTCGAAGTAATGGGTCGTCAATGGTTTGACGAGATGGCGCCGCACGAGTTCGTTGCTAACCAAGCCTCGTTCGATGAGATGACCCACGAGCGACGCTGCACGCATAAACCCCTCCGCTCCGCCGATCGAAACGTCCCAATAGTTACCCCCCGGAAAAACATCCGTTGAAGCGATGGAAAACCACCGAAGAACGTGAAGGCACAACTTGTCGACGAAGGATTTGGCTCCCTCAGAACGGTGAGGTGCGTCGCCGAACTCCTTCAAGAACCGCGAAATGTTGGAGTGGGGATCGATGTTATTCCATGCCACGGACGAGACCCGTTCCACAAGGTCGTCAATCGTCGTGAACTGTTCGGTGATAGCATATTCGATCCAGTATTCGATCCTCGGTGCGATCTCGTCGTACCCTGCTGAAGAGAGGCTGCAGAACAACTTGGAAATATTCGCGGCGAGGACGGACTGGCGATTGTGATAACCAGGTCCATTGGTCATGATTGCGCAGCGATGAGAAGTGTGGCGGGCACCTGGTAGTAGCATGCAGCGCCAGATATGGTGCCGGGCCGAATAACGGTAGTAGCCGTCCAAATTACGCACGTCCGACTCTCAGTCAAATCCCCTTCCAATTCCCCCAGGCAAGCAGAACTGCAGATCCCTTCTTCAGCGCTTCCGCCCTTCATTCCGCCTTCCGTTAATACCGGGGCCAAGGAACTGATACCCGACCTTGCGGTAAGGGCTGGGACCCTTGTGACATACTAATAGAGATACGTTTCTGATACAGCCCACCAAATCGTACAGTAGCCCTAGGGTCATGTTAGAGCAGATACAGCATCGAAGCCCCGCTCGTGCTAGTCGCAACTTCACAAACAAAGCAGACTAGGAAGTAACACCCAGATAAACCGCTGCCGGAAATCACGATGAACCTTGTTCATAGTTTCCCGTTTTTATTGGTTGCGCAGAACTTGCGGTTGTACTTATCTTACACGTTACATACTGCGAGGTTCCGTTGGGTGGTATAGGTGTTAGCGTGGGAGTATACTAATCATTGTCCGTGAAAGAAGTGTCCCATCCATTGAGGTGTTTGAGTTTGCGACGCTTCGACAAATCCCTCTTCCCAGCCATTCCTTTCCCCTCATTCACTATCTCCTCCTTCCCCGTCTTTGTTGGTGTATTGTGGTGTAATTGGTCGAACTAAACATTAATTGAGGTAGGGGAGACCCCGAGGTTATAGGTGGCAAATGAAGGTCAGTGACAAACGAGAACCTCGTTCATAGTTTTATGCAATTCAAAGAGAAAGTTTCTCAACGAGAGAGAAGATAACAAGATCCCATAGCTAGTTCATAATGTATACAACTTTACACGTAACTCTCCGCGTATCGACACAATCACCTACATGAACAATCATCGGGACTAACTTTCCATCCGGCCAATATCGAGCTGAACCTCTTCCCAACTCTTCCCAATCCCAAATATGCGAGGAAGTTCCTTCCAGATCATCTCACACCAACGGTGATAAGCTTGTTCCGGTGTGCTTGCGCAGTTCACGCAAACAACGTTTTCCGGTAAACGAGAGAACAACACATCGCCTTCACGCCCCTCCGAAACCATGGCGTCGTGGATCTTATTCAGCGCTTCCATCCGCAATCGTGGGGGGCTTGAAACAACATTCGCGGCGCACGTATTGTCGCGGCACTCCTTCAAGCTCATTTGACTCACAACCGAATGTGCAAACTCGGCCAACCCAACCAATATCACCTTCGTGCCGTAGACCGTGGAGGCGAGGGCGAGACGTGGGAGTACCGTGCCGGGTTCGTCGCTGATCAGAGAGGAGAAACCACCCAGGGCGGTTCGGTACGCGGCGAAGGGTAATGCGAACTTGACGCCCTGTTCCATGAACACATTCAAAACCGCATTGGGATGGGGTATCGGAGATCCGAAGACGTCCTCGCCAACAACTTTCCCGGTTCCAGGGCCTTCCCATTTGGTAGGGTAGGCACCCATGATGCTATCGACAAGTTGTTCGCGGACATCAGAGAAACCGTACTTGGTGGCCATCCGGAGGAGTGATGCGAACACCGTGAATTCTGGAACCTTGCGCCATGCCGGGAACCTGGCCGCCAGTCAATGGTCTGTTCACCGAACTTACATCAACAGGAAGATAGACCTACCCTGGTGTGTAGATCATCTTCAGCAACACCGCAAAATCCTGAGCGGTGTCCGTGACGGTAATTCGGGGACGTCCTTCTGGCGCTGGGGCGCGGAGGAGCGCCGAGTGGGAAAGGATGTCTCGAAGTTTGGGAGACGAAAACGAGATCGTGGTCGAGTGAACCCGGAAGAGCGTGTGTCCGCACAGGATTTCGACGTTTCCATCTTCGAAGTAGAATGTGTCGTGATGAACGTCCGCGTCGCTGTCGTCTTCGATATCCTCGCTTAATTCCGTTGGTGTTAGATCGGATACGGTGGAAATACTAAATGTGGGGGAAGAGACCGCCGCAGATGGGATATTGACGAAGGTTTCGGAAGGGAGTTCCAAGTCCCGCAACATTGAGAGAGGTTCGATGGCCTGCAAGATGGAGGAGGGAGGGACGTCGACGCTCTGAGTGTGAGTGGGGGGGAGATCCTGGGGAACGGAGGCGGTGGGAGTCTCAACCTCTGCCGTCGGGACTTCAGTGGTCGTCCCATTCCCTCGTTCTTCCTCCTCTTCGCGCCGCAACCATGTAGCATGGATCTCACGAAGTTCCTGGTCCAGCGGTCAGGTCATAATGCGAAATATCGAGACGAGAATCACACCGTACATCAAATCTCGTCTTATCAAATTCCGGCAAAGGTGATGGATATTGACAACCGTTCGTCTTGACCCAGGTGCGGATATCGAATATCTGGAAGCAGGTTTGGACATCCTCAGGTTCGAGAAGACCCTGGAGTAACGTGTTTCCTGCGATGATGAACAATTGGTAGATGGCCCTGGTCCTGTAATGAGTTGCATCGTTGTATTTGTTTTCTTCGAAGTGGTGGGTCGTCAATGGTTTGACGAGATGGCGCCGCACGAGTTCGTCGCTAAGCAAGCCGCGTTCGATGAGATGGCCCACGAACGACGCCGCGCGTATAAACCCTTCCCCTCCACAAATCGAAATACCCCCATCCGAACGCCCCGGAAAGAAATCTGTTGAAGCAATTGCAAACCACCGAAGGACGTGAAGGCACAGCTCGTCGACGAAGGATTTGGCTCCGTTAGAACGGTGGGGTGCATCGCGGAACTCCCTCAAGAACCGCGAAATGTCGGAGTGGGAACCGGGAAGATACCATGCCACGGACGAGACTCGTTCCGCAAGGTCGTCAATCGTTGTGAACTGTTCAGTGGTAACGTATTCGATCCAGTATTCGATCCTCGGCGCGATCTCGTCATAACTCGACGAAGAGAGCTTGATGAACAAGTTGCGGATATTCGTGGCGAGGACGGACTGGCGATTGTGATAGCCATTTCCATCGGTCATGATCGCGCGATGATGAGATGCGTGGCGAACACCCGGCACTAACAGGGTAAGGCCGCACCGCAAGTCTCCGGCGCGCAGCGCCAGATCCGCGGTGGGCCGAGTAGGAGTGCCTTCACGATGTTCGAGAACGAAGGCCGACACCAAATAGCTGATAATTAACTTTCGGTGAGCACCGGTGATCCCACTCAAGGAATGGCCTGGGGTAAAAGTTACGAACGCGGGGAAGAATCCGCATCGGCAAACGGGGGCAACCCGGCATCAGACAGATAACAACCGTTTAAATTTAAACGTTTCCGCATGACCAAACCCTAATCGAACTCCTTCGCAACTCTAGGGGGTAACGCCCAGATAAATCGGTGACGACAACATGATGTACCTTGTTCACAGTTTTGTGCAATTCATACAGAGAAGGTTTCCCAACGGGAGAGAAGATAGCGGGGCCCTATAGCTAGTCCATAACGTATCCAACTATACATATATTTCTCTGCGTACCAACACAATCACTTACATGAACAATGATCAGGGCCATCTTTACATGCAGCCAATATCGGGCTAAACCTCTTCCCAACTCTTCGCAACTCCAAACATACGAGGAAGCTCTTTCCAGGTTATCTCATCACACCAAGAGTGATGAGTCTTCTCTAGCGCTTTTGCGCAATTCACGCAAGCGACGCTTTTCGGTAGGCGAGAGAACAGCACATCCCCATCGCCCCCCCTAACCATGGCGTGGTAGATCTTATGCAGCGCTTCCATCCGCAGCAGTGGAGGGTTTGAGCCAACGTTCAAAGCGCACGTATCGTCACGGCACCCCCTCAGACTCATCTCGCATATAACCAAATGTGCAAACTGGGCCGACCGGGTCCGTATCACCTTCATTCCGTGGATCGTGAAGGCGAGGGGGAGGCGCGGGAGCACCGTGCCGGGTTTATCGCTGATCAGAGAGGAGAAGCCGCCAAGGGCGGCTCGGTACGCAGCAATAGGTAGTGCGAACTTGACGCCTTGTTCCCTGAACACATTCAAAACCGCATTGGGATGGGGTATGGGTAACCCGAAGATGCTCTCGCCAACAACTTTCCTAATTGCAGGGTCTTCCCACTTGGTAGGATAGGCTTCCTTGATGCTGTCGATAAGCTGCTCGCGGACGTCGGAGAAGCCGTACTTGGTGGCCATCCGAAGGAGCGACGTGAACACCGTGAACTCGAGAACTTTGCGCCATGCTGGGAACCTGGATGCAAGTCAATGGTCTGTTCACCGAACTCACATCAACGGGAAGAGAGACCTACCCTGGTGTATAGATCATCTTCAACAGCACCGCAAAATCCTGGGCGGTGTCGGTAAAGGTAATCCGAGGTCGCCCTTCTGGCGTTGGAGCGTGGAGGAGTGCCGAGTGGGAAAGGATCTCTCGAAGTTTGGGAGAAGAAAATGAGACCGTAGTCGAGTGAACCCGGAAGAGCGTGTGTCCGCACACAATTTCGACGTTTCCATCTTCGAAGTAGAACGTGTCGTGATGGATGACCACGCTATTGTCGTCTTCGATATACTCGCTCAATTCCGTTGGCGTTAGGTCGGATACTGTGGAGATGCTTAACGTGGGGGAAGAGACTGCCGTAGATTGGATATCGACGAAGGTTTCGGATGGGTATTCTATGTCCTGCAACAATGAGAGAGACTCGGCCTGCAAGACGGGGGAGGAAGGGGCGTCGGCGGCCGGAATGTGAGTGACGGGGAGGTCCTGGGGGACGAAGGCAACGGAAGTCTCAACCCCTCCCGCTGGGACTTCGGCGGTCGCCCCGTTCCCTTGTTCTTCCTCCGCTTTGCGCCGCAACCATGTATCATGGAT
>Ga0307517_10006267_pt1 | contig 17676 bp, 16 predicted proteins | sample 23_EM_MG_FD_194515 | JGI IMG/M metagenome (GOLD analysis project Ga0307517, IMG submission 194515) | Populus trichocarpa ectomycorrhiza microbial communities from riparian zone in the Pacific Northwest, United States - 23_EM | ecosystem: Host-associated > Plants > Roots > Unclassified | place...
TCAAGAAGCTGGACGACAATTTATCTGCGGAGGAAAGACGCTCCAGGCACCTCGCTCGCATGCTTCAGAAGCAGCGAAATTTCGCCCATCATCGACGACGCATTGGTGTCCATAAGAGTCAGCAGCGGCTTGGGGCATCTCCACAATTCGATATAGTGAATGGAGAGGTGACGACGACGAAACATCCCAGTGGCGTTAGCGAGCCCTTCAATAACTTTTGCGAACGTCTCCTGCTCCAGAACAAGATCTGGAAACAACACCGAGAAATCAAGGCGTTGAAAAATGCCCTCCATGATATCCGCGTATCAGATTCTTCGAACGCCTTCAAGGTCTTTATCGATAGGCTCCTTCTGACCAACAAGATCTGGAAGCAGGAAAAGGAGATCGGTCGTCTACTGGGCGAGACCGAGGCATTGAAGCGTTCGCGGGTAGCCGCAGTTACACGTGCCGCAAAGCAGATGGTCCAGGATGTTAGGAAGGAGAGATTGACCGAGGAATTTGTTAAGGATCTCATCGCGGAGTTGGAGGAATGCAAACAGAGCATCGTTAAGCTTCGTGCTGAGCACGAGCAGGAGATCCAGGAGCTAGCAGGGGAATGGCGGAAGGACTGCCGAAGGTTGGCGCAGCACGTCGAACGGTTGGAGCTGGCTCAGGAATCTCGTCGCGTGGAGCAGGAACTCTCCAACGAGATGGAAGCCGATTTAGTTCACCGGTTGTCGATTGCTGAGCATGGAGAGGAGGTTAACCGACCGTCATCAGGATTGTCTGGCACATACCCTTGTGATGATGACGCGGAGACCTTGTCCGACACCGACTTCGAGCAGATGTCGAACACCTCGACCTGCGTAGGTTCTGGTGGCGATCGTTCTCCCAACGGCAAAATCGAATTCGTCGAGAGCTCAGTGGATAAAACCTCGCCGACCAAAACTCGAAAGGTTCGATTGTCGCCCTTAAAGTTGGCCCGGGAGTCTTCTTCTTCATCGGTCTGCGTTTCGCCTGCGACAAAATCTCCAGCCAGGAAGCTGGACCCTGGCCCGTACGCAGGCTTTTCCTTCAACCCTCTCTTCTTCGGAAATGCCCCGGTTTCAAGGAACGACGACGATACGGAGACAGAGTCTCCAGCCAGGCGCGTCACCTTCTCTCTCAAACCAGCTCCTGAGAGGATTGCGACTTCCCTCCACTCAAGGAGCGCGGTGAGATCGACGGCAAGGGACACCCGGCAAGCAAAACGCGTCCAATGGAGGATTTAGCGCCGCAATTTCATCGGCGCCGATCCTTAACATCCTATTCCCCACCCTGCATTTCACATCCCCTACAATTTTATGCCACTCCTATTTATCAGAGCATTATTTCACGATCACTTTGTCACAACAGCATTAGAACACATACCTGTACATTATCATATTTGGAGAAACCCGACAGCGAGAGTCATTTTGAATTTAAAGAACGTATTATCGTTCAAGACTTCAAGCTTGTCGGGAGAATGACTCTGGCGGTCAATGGGGTGTGGGTGTGGTAATAAGTGGTATTTCAACAAACATAAAATATTCACCGTCAATCGGCATTAGCCGTGATCCCATGCCGCGGCCATCAACAGCTCAGCTCCGATCTTGAACATGAATTTGTTCGGGGCCTTTACGCTCCAGGAAGATGTTTCACCCAGGATTTATCTCTTTCTATTTCCTGCCTTTTGAACCACACGTGGTAACGGGATGTTCTCCGCCCCGTGAAAAGCGCGGTTCTGGCGATCTTCAACCGGTCTAGACCTGCTCGTACTACCTAGTCGTAGAGATGGAAGGCGCCTCAAGAAATTTCAAATACTTGGAGTTTCCAGCTGAACCTTTGTCGCTCACATTTAATCCCGCCGCCCTCCAGATTCTACATTTCGAGTGTCCTATACAACTGTTTGCCAAACAAATCTCACGGAATAGAATTTTCCTTTTTACGACTAAAAAGTGTATCAGTTGGATGGAAGACAGGTAATAACCTCCCCTCCAAAGGGCGCGAGATTGTAACAACCACAAATTCCAGCTGTATGTTTCTGGTTGAAGCTGGCCAGTGGTTGTTGATCGTGCCAGACACTGTTCCATCTCCTACTTTGACCTCGAAGCTTCAATCTCGCCGTTTCATATTGCTTGCTCGTCCCTGATCCCAAAGAGCACAAGATGCAAATTTGGAAGTCTCGTTGACCATCGACGGTAGAGGGTGCCAGTTTTTCAGCCGAGCACCTTCCTTCTTTTCCGCAAGAACCATTCATCATAAGCGTCTGGGCCTTATCCCTCATCTCGCTCTTTCATTTTTTTTTTCTGCCATGGTTACAATGAGCGCCACCTCACTTGTCTTCATTTCTATAACTTGAAGTAACAGCTATTGTTTCCTTGTTAACCCTATGGATCTCCGACCTCTCAAGCCTGCAGAATTTATCACAACATAAGCTAACTGCGATACCGGTCCACCGAGTGCATCCTTGCATGAAATCTTCCAGGTGAGCAGCGCCAAAACGTCTTGACATTTAATTTGGTTGGAGAAGGGTTGATCCTCTCTTTGATCTTCTCTTTAGAGTTCCGCTTGGATCCTGGTGTCGATTATAAAATAATTGCTGTCCCATTCAAACTTGCCAGCGGGGGAAAAGGTTTACCCTACTTGTAATCCAAGTATGCCTAACTAATACTATTCTATTTAGGCGCAATCAGGAGTAATTGCCATCGTAGGCCTCCGTCCATAGCTTCTCCTGCTTCCGAATGTCCTCCCAGGAGCCAAGCCCAAAGTATGAGGGGAGCAAATCCCAGTCCTTCAGTATCCCTTTGCATATCTTTGGTAAAATAATATCCCGACATGTAGGGCAAAGGTTTCGTTCCAACGTCTTGAACCCGGTGCGAGAAATTCCATCTAATATGTTATATCCTTCGAGAAATGCAGTCCTCCTGAGTCGACGAGTCATGTCGGCGAGAAGTTGCATGCAACCGTCGCTCTCTCCCCAATGGTTCGTTGACTCTCGGAGGCATACAGGTTCTGGATAATCGCCTTCTCGGTCAGGCTGAAAGTCGGCCAGCCTGTCGTCAATGCAGTCGAGGAATCGACGGCGAGAAGCTTGCAACTCGTCTCGTCCCTTCAAAACGGCGACAACGTCATTGCGGTTGAGCGTCACAAGTTGGCCGTGGTTGTCCTCGACGCCGTTCACGATATCTTCTATTGGACACTGAGCAGCGTGATAGAATGCCATGGGCAACATGGCTGGGATCTCGCATTCGTGACAGAGGTTGATGGCCTGAAGAGGAAAGAAACGGAGAAAGCGTTCGTTGTCCCTCGTTTTCAGGCCGGCGATAATGGCTTTGTGGCGTTCTGGTTTGCCGGTGGTTGGAAGTAGGTATTCAAGGGCGGCAATCGCGTCCTCTCGGATATGCTCAAGGTCGTAAATTTTGCTAACTTGCAGCAAGGCAGCGGCTGCCTCCCAGTACACCCATTGCCTTCCCTCAGGAAAGACTTTGTAGAGATGACTGCAAAGAGAAGTAATCAGTTTGGGGTGCCAAAGACCAGCATTACGAAAAATCAACTCACATTTTATCATAGAGATAAGCTATAAGGAAACGGAGCTGGCGAGTGTTAATTAAGGGGACGTCGATGGAAGGAAGATCATAGAGCATGTCTTCCGCCTGGGCGTTGATTTCAGGACTAGAGAGTAAGTCCTCGAATATTCCACCAGCTTTCCGCATTTTATCTGCGTGAACGCCAAACATGACGCCCTCAGAAAGGATAATTAAATCTGCGTCGTTAAAGTAGAATTGACAGTCAGGCTGGTAGTCTGCGCGATTCTGTTTGAGGGTAATTGTATTCGGGATACCACGAGCTTGTCGTCGACGGTAGGCGCGGGTTTTGTAGCGTTTCTTCGGGTTTCCTTCGCCCGATAACGAGTCTTCATCTGCTTCATCTCTGGCTTTCCGCTTGACGCCATGACTGGTTGTTTCGCAGGGGGAGGGGATAAGTAGTTTCATGGTGAATAGGTAGTGTTCAAGAGGAAGAATAAACCAAAGCGCATTTGGCCGCTAAATAAGTCGGGGTACGAAATTTTGGGCCAACTTCTGCGTTATTGTTCGTGAGTTGAACATGGCCCTCTCTTCTTCCGGATCTGGAAGTCACTCTTTGAAATCAAATCAGCGAGCTTGAGATCGAGATAAGATAAGATTTCCAGTTGTACAGGACAAGATTTCGAATACATACTATAGATTACAGAATAAAAGGAGAGAAATAAAAAATGGGACCTGCGGCCTGGAAGAATGCAAGAAACCACAAAAATAAGGAATATACCGAGATTACGCAGATAGCGGCGCATTGCGCACGCTCGCACAGCTTCCCGATATCCAACAAACGAGCGATGGCTACTACTTCTGGCCATCATATTCGACTTTCAAAGACGCTAGCCCATTCGTTAACCGCTCGGCACTCTGCTCGGCTTCGTCACCACCTTTGATCGGAGCATTGACCATACCCATCTCGCCTCTCAGTCCCTCATAAAACTGAGGAGTCAATCCAGCCCTCTCTCTATCCTCAACATTGAATGGCCCCTTCACATCGCCCCAGAAGCATTTTTTGACTTCTTCGCGGAACGCAGAAACAGGGTCAGAGGTTCCCTCCTCTGCGCACACCCACGTAAACCAGCGATGGCCAGACGTTACATGAGTTACTTCATCTGTGTGGATGACCTCGAGGACTTTCACGGTATCTGGATCGCCTGCCTTCCTGAACCGTTCGATACTCGATGGGGTGATGTCCAGACCGCGGGCTTCGTGAACCAAGTGGATGATAGCCAGGCGAGAACGAAGGGAGTGCGAGGTCACCGTTGCTGATTCCCAGAGTGATGAACGTATGGGCATGCTACCGTATGGTGTCGAGGGAGAAATCGCGACAAGCCTTGAAGTAAGCAATGAGCTAATGAAGAGGTCTTGTGAACGATAGTAGGAATAAAAAACAAACTTTTACAGACAAGTGTTTTGACTCGTCCAAGGCTATCTTTGTGAAATCGGAAAAAAACGCAGGTGGAAGGTTGGGATGACTGGGTCCAAAACGCGCCATGATGTCCCAACTATGTGATTCTAGATTGAGATCAGGATGGGCACCTAGAGACGATATACATACGCGAGATCAATGCTAAAAAGAAAGACATTCATGAGATGAACCATAAGAAGACAGTTTTATGTACTCACGCCCATTGCTCGATGTTCGCAAGCGCGTGGAGCATCATTGCAAGGTTCTTCTTCTTATTTTTCACTTTCGCTGGATCCACTGTATTTCTCAAGTATAAATCTTCTCTTGATGGAACATCAGGGGGTTTAGGTGCATTCGTGGATTTGTGTCCAATGGATGCTAGTTTCCCCGTGCGGAAGAGGTGCACCGCATGTCGTGTTCGTTCCACCTGGGATTTCGCCATTTAAATTGGACTTTCCAAGAAAAAAAGACTAAGGTTAACGTACCTTCAACGTTGGGTCTGAGGTGTTCAAAATCAGCACTGCCCATTGCATAAGTGTGGTCGGAGCATCCGTCTCAGGAACAACGGGGTCCTGTTCCCGAAGTTCATGTGGCTGGCTTTGAGGCAAAATATTGGTCGGTACAGGTGGTGGTGGGTCGGCAAATTCTGTCGCGGCAGTATTGCATTTGAGAAATTGTATAACATGAAGGAAATACTGAGAGCCCACCTTCAGAAACAGGCCGCAATTCAACCACTCGCCAATCGGTCCCCCTTTCTGGCGCCTCCATAAAGACCCTTTCCAATCCGTCCTTGGAGTCGAGCCTCACTTCGACAGAGTATGTGCACGCTGTCAGCCCGGTTTCGCTCTTCCCCGTCTTCAGATCAAAATCGTATCTGAAGAGCTTGTCGATCAACGGCCGCGCCATGGAATCAACAAGGAGCAAACCTATGCCATGGACAAACTGCAACGACGCCGGTCTCGCACTCCTCTATATCTGCATGCGACAAATCCGCCCCTAGGTGTGGACAGCTGGCTTCCATGACGTAAATCTGCCTGTTCGATGGATTGAGGATGCCAGATGTCGGATCATCCGCTTCAGTTTCGTCCGTTTTGACATTTACAACCCCTGTGTGTTCAAGTTCTGATCCAGAGGAGAGCCTGAAGAGAATCAACGAATGGTAATCCCCCTCTTGAGATCGGAGTGTTAGGAGGAAACGGAAATGGCTGAGCAGATTTTGCAAGGGTGAAATCCTGAATTTCGCGCCATTAGTCCTTCATCGGGCTGCAATCCACTGTAAAAACGAACTCTAAGAACGGTCCCATCGCGAATGACAGAGGAACAAATGGCCGTTCAGAGAGAGCTACGATCCGATCGATCGCAATGGATATGCCACCCAAATGCCACCGTAAGTTTGGCAACCTTTATCCTATCACACCCGCGTAGGGAAGCCATTTGAAGCAGCAATGACCAAGTAATACACAGATACAGTACAAAGTAGAGATATTTGATAGCAGAATGAAAACTAATACAATGATAGAGGATAGAGCCGGAAAGGCATTTATAATATAAAATCGCAGCTCAAATGTTGGAGTAATTTGTAAAACCAAAAAAAGGCAACGCCCACTAAAAACGAATGGTAGAAAAACATCGACAAGTTTGAGATAGTAGAAAAAGTCTAAAATACTGGTACACTTGGGGGGGGATTTTCCTTACATGATAACTTGGGCACCATGGAAAATTCCGAAATTTGAGTGGATTGCTGGAGGATGCAGACTATGAAAGGCAGACGAAACCATGTTGTTGGCCGGTGGTGACGGGGAACCTTCAGGCCAGGAGAATCTAGGTGATCGTCAATACAAATTAACTTGCTCACAAACGAAAACACGCACCCAGGCATCATCATAGTCTCCCACCATGCTGGATTTTTGATAGCTTGCATCGTAGCAAGCATTTCTTCGTCCGAGAATATGTTTCCTCCATACGACATCTCATAGTCGGCTCCAAAATCAATCTGGCCAGTGCTCGCTGCAAAGGTCGCTTCAGGCATGTAAATCGGGGTATCCATGACCTGATTCAGATTCGTCGGAGCCTGACTGAAACTCTGGTCCATAGGTTGTCCGCTTCCAGTCGTACGCGAGGAGGTTGGAGGTGGGGGTTGGGTAACAGGTGGCTGTGTCGTATCGGCGACGTGCGTCGAAGGAGGTGGGTTTGTCTGGAGCCGGCCAACAGTTGCACCATCGCGGCGATGGCGAGAAAGGAGCCCTGCCAGGAACCGAGCGTAGAGTTTTGGGGTATGACGATCGTCGATGGCGATTTTGGGAGAGCTGAGTGTCTGGATGAGACGACCGATAAGATCGAAAATCTCATTCTCCTGCTCTTTAACGAGGAAGGAAGAGAACTCTGGTTTCAAAAGCTGGAAATGAGAGCTCCCATGAATAACCGTTTAGTGCTCGAGAATAAACCAGTCGTACTTTCAATAGGAATGCCGAGGCGAAAGACGAAAACACGAAATGGCCTAAAAACAACATGAAGATACCTGAACGAAAGCTCAAAAGGTCAAACATACCATCAGGAGCATAGCGCATATAGCCACTTTGGGCCAACCCCTCGATCATGTTCTGGATCACGGATTTAGCAGCGTCCAAGCACTAATATCACAGCCATCGTCAATCAAAATTGTGGGTGCAAAACAATCGCCTAGCATGGTAGACATACCGTAGTAAAAAAGATGCTATCTCCATCCTCGAAACCACGTTGATACGCTTGCTGGAAACCGAAAGAGAACATGACCAATCTCGAATAACCGACAAGGCTACAGTGTCTTGCTATTAGCCAACGTCGAGAACAGAACCCAAGTTCACATACAATGGAAGCAAGGAACATCGGAGCGCACAGCTCAGGTCTGCAGGGTCAAGAACGGTATTAGTGCTAAGGTTTATAAGGGAAAAATATGCACGAAGCCCTTACCATCGGGGTCAGAATCCTCCTTGAAACGCTTCGCCCACTCTTCATGGTAGGCTTTCAAATGCGCATCGTGAGTGAGTGTAACCGCCCTAAAGTTGACTTTCTATAAAATTCATTCAATTCGTCAGCACAAATCACGAGATGACCACTACCACAAAAAAACAAACCTTGTTCAACCCGGTCGGCGACGAAGGATCGCTGAAGACCTCATCATGGAACTTGGCCACGATCTGCATCAGGGCCGAGTATGCACAAAGATGGACATCATACTGAGAAAAAAACACATTCATTAGAACCCCGTGAACTCCACACTATACCAACAACCAACTCACAGGGTGATTATATTGCGACTTCTTGTACCACTCTTTAGCTCCTCGAACGATGCTGTCGTTCCAAAAGTCAGCTGAGCTCATCTGGGTGGAACCCATGAAACAAAAAAAGAAGACTTACAAATCCTCCTTGATCGTCGACGGTTTCCCAAATTGGGTCGCAGTGGACCGATCCAGATTGAAGCATATCATCCAAACTCTCGTCTTATTTAAGATCTCCCGTTCCTGGTTTTCCGATGTCGGCTTCGTCGTCGAAACATGATGCAAGTTGAGATCCGTTGCAATTCTAAAATAAATAAAAGTTATAAGGATGGGTGCTTCTGACACAATAGGTACACAATCAAGCGCAACCTTACCTGATAGCAAGACCAGTGTACAACCAACTCCGGTCCTCCTCCCATCGACGGGCAGGAACGGCGTATATGCTCATGAGAATATACGCCTGACACAGTTCGACAGATTTCCAGCCGTCAATCAAAGCATTTGCAGCCGAGTGCTTCGCAAAGTGCATCGCGATGGGGTATATCTCTGATTTTTCCGCATAATATCTTGACGAAATCGCACAAACTAGCAAAAAAAAGATCGTTTAGTAACCCGGTCGGGAGAGGGGAAACGAGTGTAGGGAGATTCACTCACTAACGGTGAAAAGGAACGGACATCTCGCAAAGGTCGAGGCCGGGGTATGCAGCACGGGATCCAGAAGAGAGATAAACGGCTGTCAAAACAAACGTCAGGAACGGTATCTATAAAAACGAGGTCAGGTCAGGTGGATTGTGACGTACGTTAACGCGTTGATAAAAGCTAAAAGTTCACAAGTCAGCATAATAAGACACGAAGATAAGAGAGTAGGGAACATACATCTCAAAAAGCTTCTCCACGTCTTCTGGTTTCACCAGTCCATGGACCAGGATTTCCGGTGCACTATGTTGCTCAATCAAGGTAGCTCTAATACCGAGGTCCGTGGCAGGTCCTGGGGAAAAATTAATATGAGATAATGATACTCCCATTGGCACGAAAGAACGAACCTGGCATGAAGTATGTTTCGTTCGCCACGCCCTATCCCCACAAAAAAAGACCGTCAGTCCTATACAAAGAGAAAAGGAAAACACCTCAATGAAAAGTCCACATACAACATTATCATCATTCAAATCATCTTCATTCACCTTCCCTTCCTTCTTCCTATTCGCCTTATTATTACTCAAGCTCAAATCCGCAATCAACCCAAGCGGCACATGTGCTTCGGGGAGGGACGACTGCAGCTTATCATCTTCGTCATCTTGTTGACTCGCCTCATCTCCGCCTCCGGTGCCTTGAGTAGTGGTCACGTTCTTGTCCCTACCACCTATCCCTAGATCGACCTGGGTGCGCTTACTTTCAGATTCCACATCAGATTCCTCTTCCACACCATCCAAGTTACGAAGCTCGAGGAACGCTTTCGGGCCAGCCTTCTGGCCCGCTTCGCGCACGCTGGACTGTAATCGGTCCAACCACGCCAACACATTCCGATTATTGTGGTCAGAGGGCGACGTCGCCATGCGGTAGGACGCAATCGACAGTGGGGTGGCGATGTATGGGTTATGGAGCTATTAAAAATAAAAATAAAAATAAATGTTAAGATTGCGCAACAGTGAACGAACGAAAGAAATGAAGCAGACCTGTTTAAGCAACGACTCGATAATCGCATCTTTTTGTCTGATCTGCGCCAAGAGGTATTCTCGTTTACTAATGACAGGAGAAAAGTCAAAGTCAGACGACGGTGTTGGGGAGGAACAACGAGAAGGAGGAGGGGAAACAGAAAGCGTCGACGTCATCGACGGGGATGAAGGGACTTGTATAATTGCATCAGGCATGTCGTAAGTAAGGAACAAGAGGGGAAAAGCTCAAGTCTTGGGAAAGGAAAGACGGACGAGCTTAAACCTCTTGAACCCACATATCGGTATATAAATGGCGGCGAACACCCCTATCTTATCCACCCTGGGCTGTAGGCACAGAACAGGGGAAAAGGACCTCCGGAGGGCCCAAGCAACAGAAAACACCACCACGTTTACATGCTCGACAGAATGATCATGAAAGCAAGAATAAAGCAACATCTCCACGGCTGACGGCGGCAGGGATGGAAAAAAATGCAACTACCGCAGCTTCGAAGGCCAAAACAGGCCGCGACCCCTAGTACGAGTCTAGAAGGAACATGAACTCACTTTGGCGCAGTTCTCGGCCTTCGTCCTTCGACGATGCAAACATGTCCACCAGATTTACACCGCTTGCAGGTATTTTCATGCCGAGGAAAGTCACATTTCATCTGTTAAGGTTAGGACGGTGGTAAACACCGGATATTGAAAAAGAGAATTAGGATAAATTAAAATGATGCATCGATGGGGGTCCATGGCGGGCATGACCAGCAAAAGTAATACGTCCAATGGGCCACCGGAGTGATAAGCGCGTGAGGAAGCGCGGTAAAATCGGTTGAGAGAAGCCGGTGGAAGCGCAGCCGATAGATGCAGCAAATATGTTCAAAAGAGTTATAGAAGCGCAGTACGTCAGTAATCAATCTTGAAAATCCACACCAATGTAGAAGCGGAAAGGTCGGTGACGGGGTGTATGATGGGTGACGCCACGGAGGAATTGGACATACCTTGAGTTTCTTGCAATGTGTACAAGCTCCGGGACTGCTTGACGTAGCATGGGACAGCAAGTTTGCAGAAGGGGAATGGAGAAAGATTTGGAGGACGCGGGATTCAGGTCCAGGATTCACATGAGTTGAACCGGCGGGAGAAAAAGAGCGGAAGACGGCGAGATACACGGAACGTTGAGAATGGTGAAATAAGGAGACATGTCGACAAACAAGCAATGGAATTATGTCGGATCGGAGGTGGAGTTCGGGGGGAGGCAGTGCCAAGTCACGGGGCACATAAAACGCCGATGGGATCCAAATTGAGGGAACGTATGCATCGATGAACACGATTAGAAGGTAGAATGTCCACGGAGGGATATCGAAGCAAGGCGACGCCCATGTATGGAGGAATTGGGGGGTTAGTGCGAGAAACACAAGAAAATACACACCAAAATAAAGGAAAAAAATGGCGGGATCAGCCACGCGGCGCAGAAACCAATGCGATGGGGTACGGACAGCATGGGTCATAGTGATTCCACAGATGTTGACACGGGCCCAGGCAAGTCGGCCGAACGTTCAGGGTAACATTCGGGAGTGCAATTCGACATGTCCAATGCCATGGTGTGAGGGTGAACAAATAGCCGAACGGAGATGGGGCGATATGGGATATAAAATCAACGAGACAGTCAGCTAATGCGAAGAATGGGATGGAAGAGCAAGGCAAGTAATAACGGTAACTCCACGACCCCCATTCCACCTCGAGCGTCGATGAAGCCCTGTGCGGAACCAGTAAAAAAAATTAAACTGAAACTCACAGGCGCGATCCCTTCTCTCTTTTGCCTCTTCCAATCACACCCAGGCCACTAAGGCCTACACCGATCCCACCACTCATACCCAAACCAGAGCCGTCGTCGTCGTCGCTCTCAGAGTCGCTCTGGTCGCCTCTAGAGTGGAAACCCGACCACTCCGGGCTTTCGTTTTTCTTTGCTCTTTTTCGTTTCACACCAACCCTCTCTGGAGTAGCCCCCTTGATAGTTGATGCTGATGCTGGAGCTTGAGAGGGAGGTTCCGTGATCACATCGATACGCTTCGCGGGCACTGGTCGCGTTTGAGAGGGACCTGGTTTACTGCCACTGGCCTGAGGGGCAGGTGGGGTATATTGAAGTGGAGAAAAAGTGGGTACCGCAGCAGTAACTGGGTTTTTACTGGGATACGTCGCCTCAGCATTCCTCGAGGGAGCTTGAGGAGCTGCAGTAGAGCTTTGTGAAATTTGAGATTGATGACGCAAAAACGCCAGGGGTTGAGCCTGTTGGAACTGTGGCGGTTGTACCGGCTTCTGCTGAGCAGGGCGAGGAGCCTGGCGTCGCTGTGGGGGCACTGGGAAAGGGCGGTTGTGCTGTTGTTGGTGGCGTTGTTGGTGCTGTTGAGGTTGCGGTTGCGGTTGTTGCGGTTGCGGTTGCTGTTGCGGTTGCTGCTGCTGCTGCTGCTGTTGTTGTTGCTGCTGCTGCTGTTGCTGTCGTTGCTGTTGCTGTTGTTGATATACAGGATCAGGGGAATTGGAGTACGAATGATGGGTCGACTCGGGCGTAGAGGTGTGATACGAATGGCCATGCTCGGGCGAGGAACCCGAACTCGTGCTGGTGTTGGTCGTAGTAAGTAGATCGGCATGGTATTGCGGAGAATAGATGTCGGCTGTCTGAAAGTACGTAGAATCATTAACGGGGGCCTGAGTAACCGTCCCCGTAGTCGACCCCGCGTATTGACTCAGCGAGCTAGAAGAAGAATATTGGCCTTGGATGTAATCGTAAGGATTTTGGATTTCTGTCTGCGGGGGTGGTCCACGCGAATATGGCTGGTATTCGATTTGTTGGGTCTGCTGGGGTTGAGCCCCGTAAGTATCCAGCCATTGCTGGTACTCGTGGCCACTCCTGTGCTGCAAGGCAGCGTCATCGGAGTTATAAAACGTAGATGTGGGACCGATCATGGATGATGACGAAGGTGCAGCAGGGGTATCGTCGCTGGGTGGATAATACCAGTCAGCGGCGGGCTGGCCGCGCTGAGCTAGGAGGAGGGGTAAGAATAATTTTCAGTGGGATCGGCGAGACAAGTACCTTGGATAAAAGAAGCTGATGAATCTTGAGGGGCATCGTGGGCGTTCAAGGCGGTAGGAGGACCGGAGACGGGTCTTGATGGATGCATAGGAGGATGTGATCGAGCTCTGGGGAGTTGAGCATAAAGTGGGATGGAAGTAGCCGGAGATTTTCTCACCTGCGAGCGGTGAAACGCTGTCGCCGATGGGGGTCGATGAGAGAGAAAGGAATCAATAGCAAGTGAATCCCTTCTTGTACTTTTTTTTCTTTTTTGTTGACCCCCCTGAAATTTGATCCATTCCCTCGTCAGAATGAAAGTTATGTCCATCATGACTTTGATTGAAGTTCTCCAAGTTCTAGCGTAAAGTTCAACATTGGACCCTGCAAATAACATATGCACCAGATTCTAATCTCAGGGCAACCTACCGCTTCCGGATATTCTCGACCACCCTCAAGTCCAATCTTATCGCTTGTAGTGTTTAAAAGACGTCGGTACAGACATTCCATTGTACCTTTGGCCCTAAAAGCAAAACTTACTTATCGCATGATCGGCGCCTTTCAAGGTACATAAACGCGGAACAACGGAAACTTCAGTTTGGACTCCATGTGATCAACCGCCGACAGTCGCATTCTGACCCCCCCTAGTGCTCGCTTCATCTTACCTTTAAGAAGGTCACGTCCAAATACTACCAGAATCTTCAATTCCATGTCCGTCCACCGGCCCCTCAACACCCGTCACGGAACTGCAAGTAGGTAATAACCCACTTGGACACTGGGCCTATTGATATTCTCGGAGCGCCATGCGCGGGGCTATATATATATAAGGGATTCCTCTCCCCAAGCTCCTCAAGAAGCCACTCCTTATCGTGGGGAACGACCATTTAATTAACCGCGCTCACATGCTTCCGGATGCTTACTAGTCATCTCAAGACACTCAAAATCCACGAATCCCATTCGTTCATTCAAAGTGTCACTGACGACCCCGATTCGCTTTCATAATGATACTCATTGTTTCATTGATCAATGATCATGATAGCTTCCTTAACCAAACCCAGACGATTGAAATTGATTCCTTCCCAGAGTCACCGTCCAGCCGTTAACATGGAATTCCCGACACGAGTCGGTCCCGACCTACTCGCGTCTTGATACGTTATTCTGAAATGCAGAAAATCTTGGTTAGTACATTTACATATCATTTGGAATGGTTCCAAATTTTAGAATGCGCATTTGCCGAAGAAGCCAGCCCGCTGCGGAGTGAGTGGAATTGGGGACGACCGGCCGAGATGACGTCGCACAGCGAGTTTGACGGCGGTGTGAACCCGTATATCTTCGTTTAGACAGCGACACGAGGCGACATGTTAAAAGAAGGATATCTAATCAGATCCCGTCCTCTATTATGACGGCGGTGTGAACCTGACATGTTAGAAGAATGTTACGACTAACTAAGCTTAAGTCCCGTTCTTATTATGTTCTTCTGGTCTTAGAGAGGCATAGTGCGCCCACTGTTCTGATCTCTCATAGACAAAGCACGAGTGAATTTTATGGTTGCCGCGACATCACAATTGAGAGTGCCAAGACTATCTCAATAAGCGCGATGAAATTCCGCTTACGGCCAAACATATTATGACACAAGGCTTAGTGAGTCGACTTAGGCAATATGAGGATTTATCACCATTATGACTAACTAAATCTCGTCCTTGAGTTTGACGGCAGCGTGTGTTCAAAGCAAAATCCATCACTGCTCTGACTAACTAGTAAATCCCGTCCCTATGTTCTTCTAGTCCCAGAGAAGCATAGTTCTGATCTCCCATAGACAGGACCTGGCAGTTAGAGGTGGATTTTGTACGTGTTATACGATTCACACATGCAAGCGCTGTCTCTCGAGCGACTTCGACGTTGCACGTCATCATGATCGAGGGTGCCAAGACACTCCACCAATGAGAGCGATGAAATTTCTGCTTACGGCTAAAGGTAACATACTATGACACGAAGCCTTAGGGGCCGACGGAGATTGTTCGAACTCGGTCGATGGCCCTCTCCCGCCCATTTTCTAATCACTTTTCGAAAACAATCCATCTACGGGATCCAAGGGGGCTAGAAGAGATAATTTACTGCCGACTCGGACACTCCCCAGCTTCCAGCTTCTAACGGGGTGGGGAGGGAATTACAGTACCTGAGTACCCACAACTTGAACTTTTAGAGCCTAGACTGGGTCTAGACCACGCCATATAACGAAACCTAATTGTGGCGCACGACTCAAATTTAAAACGCCCATGACACTTTTTTTTCCACTAGAATCCTTGTCAACCCCTCATACATCGATAAGAAACTCGCCGGCTGGGGACCTTTTGTTACATGTCGGAACCGTTACATATTTTTTGGATATGATCAGTAATCACCGTCGTTGGCCGTACATTACTGTACTTGGCGTGGGTCCGACCAATTACAGTCCCGCCCATTTAATTGCGACACCACAGATCATCGAGATGTAGCTTTTATTAGGTGGGCGTATCTAGAATGGGGAATTCGGGTTGCTGACACGACACTCTGGTTAGCGATGGCTTGGTTCACGAATGGGGCCAAGTGTTGTGGGGAACTTTCCCCTTCGATACGGATCATCCAGAAATATAGATATTACAAAAAAAACTTGGGGTTTTAAATATTTACTGGAGGATAGATAAATCGCTCATCTCGGTCCACGATTGCACCCTACACAGTATCCTCCCAGAACCACTGGTACGCCTCGACCAAAACATAACTCTGGCGATGCGATGGACTGAAAAGCTTGAGAACTCTAGCTCCAGATTTCAGAACATCAAGATCCTCAAGCGAGAGATGGCCAGAACGGTGGTCCAAAAACTTGGGATCAATATCAACCACCAGGTTATCGAGCGGACCAAGATTCTGCGTATTTCGAGACCTGAGAAAACGCAGCAAATGGGGCTCGTCGTGAGCAGCGGTATATAACAAATTTTTGAGGTTGGGAAGAAGGATCGCCTTGCTGGTGTCCTCGCAAAATAGAACCTTGGCGAACGAATACGGCCCCCCACCACCACGCACCCCACCACCATAGAGAACAAGCGACTCCAACGAGTCCAGGGATTGGATGTATTGCAACGTTGCATTCCTTGGAAGAGCTCCAATCGCGAAAAGACCGAGATGGTGGAGCGACTTCCACTCACTAATAAGACGCAGGAGCTTCTGAGAATTTGTAGGGACCTGTCGACCGTGAGGTCTGGGGTTGACAGGAGTTGTTGGACGATCGGTGAAGTTCAGCAAGTCCAGGCGTTTAAGTCCGGGAGCTTTGAAAAAGGAAAGAAATGGGATAACATCGTCCGAATACCCAATTGAGATCGAATATAAGTTGGGAAGTTCAATTGGCCGAAACTTGGTATCCTCGCAGAGACAAACAGGCGTGAGTCCCTCGTATTCAAAGTATTTGAGGGTCGAAGCGGTGCTGGAGAGAATTCTGTGGATATCGGATAATGTGGGTTGATGAAAGAGCCCTGTGGGCGCGAGTGCAAGTGTCGTGAGGTTTTGGGGGGAATAGAGGTCAGAATTCATAAAGAATAGGCGTTGGGGGTTGAGGTCCTTAATGCCGAATGGAATTAGGGAGGCAAATTCCTGCGAATTGGAGGACCTGGCGGGTTTCCTAACGACGTGCACACGGGTTCCAGGTAGACACACGCCATAAAATTCTTCCAGGAGCGGCATGCGACGGGGGAAAGCTTCCCACAACAGAGGAAGGGAGAACTCTCCTACGAATGATTCTATGGTTAAGCGCCGGAGACGGTGAGCGTTTGGGTGAATCAGCTGTGATTTCTCCGCATCCGAAAAGTGGCGCCAAGCGCGAATTGTTAGGTCGATGGGGTGGCTGGCCGCTCGTTCGAAGCGGGACTGTGCAAGTTCGTTTTTCTGATTAATATCACAGCCAAGTATCATGGTAATATGTGACCAGAGGAATGGGGTTTGGAGTGACGCCAAACGCCAGGAACGGCAGAGATGGGAGATGGTGGTAGGGGCTCCAGAAACATCGTCTGCTAGAATAAATCCGAACATGTACCACAACACATCATATGGCAGGTGAGAAATAAGCGGCTGCATGCACATTTTGTCTAGGCAATTCTGAGGCAGTTAAAACTCTATCACTGGGACGAGGAGAGAGATGGAACTTACTGGTAAGTTCGTAGGGAATAGCCAATGATCAAAAGACGTTTTAGAGCTGTTTTATGTTTGAAAATAAAAGCGCTTCGGGATACCACGTTTAGAGATGATCAGAAAATTGGGACCGCCACCGTGATGGGCTCTAAAGCGTCTCCAACTCAAATCCATATGGAGTGCGGTCAGAGCGGATTGGCCCAAGACTCTGCGTGACACGATACATCAGTCCGGCGTGACAGGTTGCAAAATACATGTCACGCCGCGTCCTTTAACAACATTCAAACTTTTTCTTCTAGTTCGCATCCAGTACTTACATAAAACTACATAAAAACAACGCACTCCTCCAATGACAGGGAAAAGAAAGCGTTTGTTCTTTGGTCTGATCTTGGCTGGCGTAGCTGCCACTGGGCCGCGATCACTTCAAAGCGCCCACTTGGCCCTGCTTGAGCCACTGCGCATTATGGCCCAATTTGGCGAATTATACGCTTTTTACCACTGTACTGTGGCTGGCCCAATTAATCATAAAGCGCATCCTACATCTATTTAAGATGCGTCT
>Ga0307517_10006268_pt1 | contig 17673 bp, 25 predicted proteins | sample 23_EM_MG_FD_194515 | JGI IMG/M metagenome (GOLD analysis project Ga0307517, IMG submission 194515) | Populus trichocarpa ectomycorrhiza microbial communities from riparian zone in the Pacific Northwest, United States - 23_EM | ecosystem: Host-associated > Plants > Roots > Unclassified | place...
AAGGTTCGTGTCTTTCTTCCGCTTCATGCTTTCGAACACATAGCTGACGACGTCGAAGCCTGTGCATTGTCGAGCCCTTCCATGGCGTCCTTTTTCTGCGACGTCTTACTTCCACTATGCCCCCTCCCTTTTCTCTCTGCGATTGTTGTCGTTTCTTGGACTCACTCCTCCCTCCCCCTTCCTCTCCCTTCCGTGACTGCGTTTTCTCTCCATTTTCTGCTCCCATGTTGTTGGTTCAGACGCGTGTGCCTGCTGTTGATTTACTGTTCACGTTCGTCCCTTTCTTCCGACTTTTCCTTTCACGCTGATGACTGACTGTCTTGATGTCTAGGTCTCAAACGAACCTGCACGCTTCGTTTGTTCCTTCGACTTCGTCTTGGCTCTTTACTCTTGTTATTTATCGGTTGGTTGTTGGTGGTGAGGACGAAGAAGTGATGATGGGTATCCCCGACAACTTGGTAACCGGCTATCGTGCTGGGTATCCTGGACTCTTCCCTAGAGGGGAGGATCTGATCGCAATTGAAGCGAAAGCTCAGGGTACCCAAAAGCCGGCGAAACGGCGGTCTCCTCAAGTTCAGACCACCTCTTCAAACAAGAAAAGGTGTCGATAACTTCTCCCTCATGTCCCTAAATGTACATGCTCGTTTCCACTATTTGATATTCTAATTTTAAACCGCTTGGGTCTGATCCTGACTTTTGCATAAGGTTTGCTCGTGTGATCTGGAGTGGGTACCAGAGTTCTGGTTGGGCTCATGTCCGAAATTCACCCAAAATTATCTGTTTTTCCATCGAACTTGCGCTCGGCTTCCAATGTCTCGGTCTCGTACACCGGGGTAGCCGCGTGCTGGTCAGTGACCGAATCTCGGCCGAAATGCCCAACGGCACGGCACTGACCCTCAGATCTCAGACTTCATCGATGACATCCGCTTGACCGGGACGTTCAGCACCGCTTTCAGGCATTCACACCTATCACTATAACGGTGCGGAACGTACGCAATCGTACCCAGTAGCCAAACCCGCGCACTCGATCCGCGAAGACTGAGGGATATATAAACCACGACAAAAAGTGAACGTTGAACTTGCACTTCGCCTACCAGATCGCAAACTACTTGTCGTCATGGCACAACCAGTCTCGCCGACGTACGATGCCCCGACCGAGGAGGACCTACGAGCCCTTTCGGGATACGACGTGGTCTTTCTGGTGGATGATATCGTGAGCAAAACCCTTAGGTCCACTTGGACGGATGTAGGTCCATCATTTCTCCTCAAGCCATTCGTGGTTGACTGTCTTTTATAATTTTCCAGGCCAGAGAAGTGACGAAGAATCTCGCCCTGATCGCGAACCAGTACGACCATGATGGAGTAGATATCTGCTTCCTCGGTGGCGAGAGGCCCGGGCTACGGCTAAAGGCACGTCCCATCACTGTCGCGCTGACGTGGTTAATGCTTACCGTGGTTCTCGCAGACGGCGCGTGATGTGGAGGAATATCTCGAAAACCTACGAGTAGACGCCGTTGATTACGGTGAGACCAAACTGGCCGATGGTTTGGAGAATCTCCTCGGGAAATACATGGATACGCTGGTGACGGTGGACACGAGTGTCAAGAAATGCAATTTCATCGTGATTCTCGGTGGCCGCGATGGTGAGTCACTCAGTTTCGTCTCGGACAAGCATCTTATCACGTCCCGTAGAACGTGAGCTTGAGGATGTCGAGAAGGTGCTGGTTTCTGTTGCACAACGACTGGACAAAGGGATGTACCCTCCAGACCAGGTAAATATACCCGGCCACTACTACCTCCGACGCCCCGCCACTCATCGTGTCACATAGTTGGGCATTCAGTTCTTCCAGATAAGCAACGACGGCGAATCCTGGAAGGTTCTGCAGGATTTTGATGACAATCTGCGGAAAAAATACATGCTCGGAAGGGTAATTCTTATGTTCGACGGATTCGCACTTGCTGATTCAAACTCCCAATTTTTCACGCTACGACAGGATATTGTAGACGCAGAGATCTGCAACCACAGCGAACTCTCCGCACCGAGGTTAGCCAAGCTACTGCTCGGTCCTATCAACAAAAGATGGGATGGAAAGGTTCTCCCGCCGGACGACCCCTCCCCGCTATGACCAGCATCCGGAAGTTCACGAATTTTCCTCGCGTAGGGAGCAGACCCATATACATACATAAACTGATAAGAAATACAGAGGGAGTGCCTACGTTGCTCACGAAACGAAAACACGGCCGATCAAACAATGATAGTGACACAAAAACAAAACCGCATCAAGCACCATCTAGAATTTCATACAGAATGAACGGGAAGCCACGAAACGCTCGTGGCTGGGGAAGGGTTTGCGGAACTGGCCTCGTCTCTCAAGCCCATTTCCCTCAGCAGAGTTCGAACGCGTAACCTCTTTTCCCATTTCCGGATGACACGTTGGGTCACCCCCCTCTTCCTGATAGAGATCAACTTGTCGTCCAAGTCGGCCGAGTTGATGGACGCACTGAGCCACAGGAACCTGACGTAGGCTTCTGCGACGCTGATGCGCAACTTTGGATCTTCTCTACACATATCGTCGATCAGCGGTCTCAACCATTCAAACCCCCGGTACTTCTGTCGGTGTTTCGTGAGATCAGCCAAGTGACGCCTTCGACCCCCGTCGTGAAGAACCAACCACGAACCTCGAGGAACTGCCTGGAGATTTCTACCCCAAGGAGATAAACGTCGGTCTTGAACGGATCACACTTCTTTTCAGGCCTCATGAACTCGGGCGCAAAGTTGTTCTTCCACCGTAAAGGGTAATCCCTCACGCTTGACGCTCCCACCCACCTCTGTCTGCGCTTGGTCCGAGCACCCTGCTGAGTTCGGTGGTGGGCAGTGGGAGGCGCGGGATGGATATGGTAGCGTTTGGCAGTCCGGAAATCGGTGAAGTAATAAGTAACGGGCTTTTCCACCCTGGAGTAGCGAAAAGCCTCGCTCGTGAAACACCGGTTCATCTTGGTGACGACAGGGTGGAAGCCTTCCGGGTAACAATGGGTCGGATCGTATATTATCGCGTCTCCGTTGAGCTGAGGGTTTCTGTGCGCAACTCCGTGTGCGTGCATGAATTTCATTCCCTAAGTGGAGAGAATCTGTGAGTCCCACCAAGCCCAGAGGGATGGAAACTAACCAACCTCCAAGACTTGACCAAGGAAGTTCACAGCTTCCCCCACACTCTCAAACCACGGATCATCACAAGCACGCATCAACGGCGTGACAACCACGCACAAACCGCGGTTGCCATCTTCGACCTCTAAGACTTCAAAGACCGGGATGGTGTGGTTCTCTGTATTGTGCTCGCCACTGAACCTGCCAGAAGTGAGGTGGAGCATTATGTTCGCCTCTTCCGGAGATTTTCTCTCCGAAATGAGGTGAAGGTGGACAGGCAACCCATCTGATATCCTCGTAGCATCTATCTTCCTCGATGCGGGCTGGATTGCAAAACGAGATGGCGTGAGCGAAATGTGGTCCCCAAGTTCTAACGCCGAAGACGGACCGGAAGTTCAATGATGTCTTCGGGCGCGCGTAGTTCGGAGAAGACTCCCTTCCTCTCCCAAGAGGGTATCCAGTCCTGCCTGTATCTCGTCCGGAGGAGATAACCGCATCCCTCTAACCACGGCTGATGAGCTCGCCACCACCGTTCCGCAACATTCAAATGTACCGAGGCGTCAGGCCCGTCACCCCCAGTGGGCGATGTGGCGCGACTACTCGAATTGGTCGTGGAGAAACTCCCCCTGGATCGTGATCTCAACGATCCACCAAGATGGCTGAGGGACGAAGATAGCAATTCACAGTTGCCGACCATCCGAGGGGGGTCCGGCACAATCCCAAAGCGTGGAGGACGGAGCAGTAGAGGCGAGGGATCTGGTCGGTCCCCGGTCTAGCTGAGCCTGTGGCGATGCCCGGGGTTGGGAAATACCCCTCGTTATATACCAACGTCCCCCGAGAGAAAAAACAGATGAGTGGCGACGGCAGGAAGGACGTGCACGAGCCGTGGTCAAAAGTTCAACGTCCCATAACAAAACAAAGGGAACCGAGGGGTGTTGTTTCATCCCGTGAAATTTCTCCAGCCTTGGTAATCACCAGATGGATGAAGTCAGGATTCAGAGTCCGGTTCAAGATCGTGGCGGAGGTTCCGCCACAAATCCTTCGATACTGACACAATACCCGACCGAATATGATCGTACGAGAGATCCCTTTGTTGTCCCATGGCGATAATCCCCGCAGAGTTTCTGCCCGACTCGTAAGCCATGAGCACAAAGTTGGAATGTGGGTCGGAGGGGAAGGATGGGAGAAACGGGCGCTCCATGACGACATTCCGTGCTTCCCGATGGACTGCGTTCCGGCAGGCTTGGCTAGCGTTGAGTCAGTTGAAAGCAAGTTAGAATTAATCGCTACACAAATCAACACTGAATGTCCTTGTTGGCGAGATGGACCGTCGATATTCAAAAGCTTGTCCCCGTGTTACAATGTCCCTCGGAAATCAAATGCAAAGAAAGGCTGAGATGGGTGAAAGACCGAGAAGAATGAAAGGCTGAGATCGGGGCTGGCGGGCCGAATGTGGGGAGTTGAAGCGTATAGGACAACCGAGAGTTTCTACTATCCTCCGGATCAGTCGGGGGTTGATTAGGGGATCAAAGTTCCCTCGTAATGTAATGCCAAATATAGTGAGACCATCCTTCCAGGACGCCGGCTCCAGATATGATGTGAAGGCAGTCTCCGGAGGCATGCTGCGAAAGATGTCAATCGTAACGCACGAGAGGAGAGGGGGTGGACGTACTGCGTCAGGACGAAGCATTCCTGGTCGATCGATGGGTAGGAAATGAATATTAGGGTATAGAGGGGAGCTCAGCAACCACTATGACTTGGTCAGGACTATGAAACGGAGAACGATTGGCGTACATACCTGGAAAATATCGTTGTATTCCGTTATCCAATTCCAGTTCCACCACTGAGTGGTGTACTTGTGGACATAGGTGTACGGTTCGAAGAGGTTGAAGCAGTTCTCGTGGCCTGAGAGATATGCTCGCACGACGACCTGTCTATCATCCCTGTCGGACTCGTCAAGAAGCCTTTGGACGAGGTCAGCCCACATGGCAGTCGCGTGCTGGAAGAAGTAAAGGATGTTCCCAACACCGCCGCCTTTTTTCTCAGGATCGCTCATACCCTGGAAGAGGCCGGTTGTCCAATGACCCGCGGTGCTGACAATCATCGTCTGGTAGTTGTTCTTCTTTGACGTGAACTGTTTGACGTATTCGTAGGGAGAAAGCGACCAGAATGCTTCATCGCTGAAAAGGGAGAAGCTGACATCGGGGGAATAGATAGAATTGTAAAGTCTTTCCAATTCCTCTCGGGAAAGGAGGACATCGACGCGACGAAAGCTGACGAGGGGAGTGTTCTCTATCGAGAAGCCTTTCGGGAACTTGAGTTTGGGAACGAGTGGGGAGCTGGGGAGCAGGTAGAGGTTCTGTTGCCAATCACGTTCGTAGTATGGGTTCTCGGTGTAGTTGGGGGTGGCGCGAACGTGAGGATAAAGGAGACAGGACAGGGAAAAGAAGTGGTTTTCCGTCACCGAATCCCCAATAAGCAACCAACCACCTTTCTGGACGAGGTCTGTGACGAGTGCTTCTCTATCGAGGGGACGGATGTCACAATCCTCCGCAGGAGACCAAACGTGGTCGAACGCCATAGGGAAACGATTTTCCCATTGCTCGGGACGGTCGGATCCAAAATGCCAAAAGAAATCACGGTCGGCAGCGCAGCCTTCGAACCCTCCGAACGCGATTACGTCGGTATGTTCCTTCATCTCGGCTCCTGGTGGGAATTTGTTGGCAGACGTCCATGAGCCAGCAGCATAAACTTCTGCGGGGCACTTTCCAGGGATGCGAGTACCATCGTACTTGGCTGGAGTATCTTTGGGACGGAAGTAGGGCCGGAGATCGTAGTTGTCGGAGTACTGATAAGCAGCGAACATGAGCGTGAGTGTGATACTGGCACCACCCATGAGCAAAACAGCGAGTCGTGTGGGACGACCTGTGAAGAATCTTTTGTTTTTCAGCCAACCATGGCTGGAAGACATCGATGCGGAGGCGACGACCGTCGAGTAAGTAGAGACCGTGGATGACCGCAGTGGTGGTGGTGGCGGTGATGGTTTGGTGGCAGATGACCTTGATCGAGCGCCTGGAGTGGAGAGATGGCTGACCGCGCTCCCGCCCATGGGCTTGCCGGTGATGTTCACGACAGCTCTCTGGTTTTTACCCCTTTTCCTGTCCAGGGTCTTCGCTGGTGTTCTGGTTCGTTCCGAATCGTCTCACTCGCCCTCTGGCTCACCTTTCAGCCAGGTTTCAGACCTGTACTATTCCCAGTCGCAATGCGACACCTCGGTCGATCTCGTATGCACCCGCCGCTCACCCGGGTGAACCAGCGAGAGCTCATCGGATTCCCCTTTACGCAGTTCAAGAACGAGAAGGGCGAAACACCGTGTGCGGTCGTTCTCAGCCTGCTCGTCCCATGCAACGTGAATGTTTCAGAATCCAGCAGTTAGTCTCGATCCTTCCGCATAAGCGAGCCGGATGTCGCTGACTCTGATCATCAACAGCTGTAGAAATCAGCGCATCCGCCTGCGCCTGGTGCACCTCCATCCGTTTTGTGCGTTTGTCCATTGCTCACACCCTTCTTTGACAGCAATGTCGCATTCTACAATCTCCTCTCGGCTTGCGCCTGGTTTTGCGTCAGGAAACCTGTCGATCCATTTTATAAATGGTCCGAGAGTTGTAATCAAGCCGTGCCCATGACAAGAGAATACCCGTTCGCCGCTGTTGTTACGACCGTCATACCACCCTGGGCTTCCCAAAAGCTAAGCAGTGGTGGGAACTTTGACCCCTCGGTTGTGATGCGCGGTGAGTTCTCCTTTCTTCGTCGCTGTCCCGCGTTCGGTTGTTTCGCTTCCCCCCGCATTAACTTTGACTAATCTCCCATGATTACTTTGCGAGCAGGCAAATGGAATACTCTGCAGAAGCTCGCTCCGGTGATCGTCGGTTTGGGTATTCTGATCCTTGCTGGCTTGACCTGGTGTTTCTGCCGCGCCTATAGACGGCGTAAATCCTCTCGTAGGGCGCAAGGCGCGTACCCAGGCACTAACCATTTCCTTGGTCACCGTAGGAACGAATCTGCGGGTTCGTACTCCTCCACGAGCCACCTCAACGCCATGAACCCCAGTCAGTTATCGCTTCCCGTGCGCAGACTCCGATTTTTCTTCAGTGGCATGATGCCTGTGCGAGAACGACGCCGGGGTTCAGATTGGAACATCGAAGGAGAACCTGAGCTTCCCAGGAGGTCTGCTGTTGTCTACGATCCACCTTTGCGTCGAGAGAGCGTTTCCCTCTTCACACCCCCGCCCAGCATCCACGCTCAGAACGACACGCCGCCTACTTCCCCAACAACTTGGTCACCATTCCAGACGGTATCTCGCTGGTGGACATCTGCAAACCCGTCGAAAGGCAGGGATTACCAAGCTGTCCGCCTTCTATCGGCACGAAAAAATAGCAAATTCGCAACGGATGACGATGATCACCTCGAGTCGGCGTTCGCATTTCCACCACCCCAGAATCGGACATCGAACATAAGGGGTGACCACACGTCTGGAGAAGAGATTCTACCCGTCCTCGTTATCTCAAACGGCGAAAGGGGGTCTGTCTCCCGTCCCCAGACACAGCAACCCGAGGTTGGGCCGCCCAGCAGCGAGCGCCTGCCGAGTTTACGACCGAACCGCCCCGGACACATTGTGGCAATTGAGGATCCATCGACCTCGCAGCCATTACAATATGCAGACGTAAGCTAGACCGTTTCGAGTGACGCACTCCCGACCCTGATCTTCCCCGCAGGTGCCAGCCACCGACACCCTCACTCCAGATTTGTCCGCGTTTCCACCCCCGCCAGAGGTTCGACCGCAAATATCCAGTGACACCTTCCACACCTCGCGCACAACCTTGTCCACAGATCAAGAATCAGATCAAACCGTGAAACCCAAGAAGAAGCTTAGTCCAGTGCTTCTCTTCCCTCCATCCGTCAGAGCCGCCGGGTACTCGGTTCCTCAACGGCCCGATGATCCCGTCGTTCGGGCACGGATTCCGAGGGTCGATGGTATCTCGAACGGACATGCCAGGAACCCTACCACGGAACCACCCTCCTATGACCAGACACACGGTCAAATCCCGACCCTCCCCCAATCCTCATCCCCCACATCAACACATCCCTACCCCTACACAAACCACCTCCGGTCGACCTCGGACGTCACTGCGCTAGATATCTCCCGAAGTCCCCGCCTCCACCAGAACGAGACCGCCCTGAATCGGTTGTCTATAGCCGTGAACGAGCCGACTTCGGCTCCCCCGAGCGAGAACGGGAGCGGCGACGGGTATACGGATTTCACTCCAGTTTCCGTCGTGCATGGATCAGATGGGCTGAAGCACCCATAATACACACCGTATCCATCGTCGGCGTTGTTGCCACTATTCACTACCGGCGCGTCCCGGGGTAACCACCCTCCGCCCGCCAGGAGTTAGTGGATCCCTCTAGGTCACCAGCCTACCGCGAGGTTTGTTTGACTTCCTAGTTTTTTTCGGTGGGCCCTTGTCAACCCCGCGTAAGCCATCATTCGGTCCGGCACGCCCGGGCTTCGCACTGTTTTTTTTTTCATCGCAACTGCTCTTTGTCTGTCTGTTTCTTTGCTGTGACTTATCATCCTCACGTTACCTCTAAGCGTGGTCGAACCTACTTCCGTTCTTTTAGACCTGCCCCCTTGTACTATATGTTGAACCACCTTTTACCGTTGTTTGCCCTGCACTTGTAGAATCTCAGTGAAATCAATGCTCTTAGGTCCGCTCCAATAAATAATATCCCGAAGCTCACGCGTTGCTCGAACTGTAAATGAATCGCTGAGCAGTCTACATGCAGGTGCCTGAACCCTGCGTGTGGATCTGTTTAACGGGTGCGGGGTAGGTGAAGCTGCGCCGGTCGTCCCAGCCACGATGGATCATGTATCGTGGGCGCAACTTCGGGATTCTCGTATCCGGGCAATCGCTGTTATCTTTATCATCAAGAGATTACCAGAGTTTTCTGGATTGCATCAATTCCACAGTAAAGTACAAGGAGGGATCAGAAGCGTCGGTCCACAAGCGATAAACATAGGACGTTAGAAATTTATTGATTAACCCGCCAGGGTCGAAGGTTGCCCGGCCTGGATGCCAAAAAGTGCGATAATATCTGAGAAAGTTTTCAGTACGTGTGAGGGGAGCCCGACTTTGTAACTCACCTTGGAGACGTGCCTCGCGCCGTTGGCGGGGAGTCTCTTTGGTTTTCATACCAGAAAAAGCCTCCTTGACAAGATTCTTCTTCTTCTCTTGTATCTCGAGGACCTACATCGCGGAGAGACTGTCAGTGTACGAGCGCAGCCCGGGTCTCCATCTCCTACTTTAGACTCAACGGTGTCCTCCGCGATCAGCTGATACACGTGGACCGGCTTTGTTTGACCTATGGAGGTGAAGTTAGTTACTTCTACAGGCCCAGGATCGCGCAAACAAGTATACCAATCCGGTTGCAACGATCGATAGCCTGGCTCTCAATCCCTTCTTGCCACCATCTGTAGTGGGTAAGAACGAGATAAATGAGGCATTTAGACCCCATGAACTCACGGATCCATACTAGACCACACATCAGCGGGACATACACGGAGTGAAGGGGAAATTACTCACAGGAATACGTTATTTGCGACGGTTAAATTGAGGCCTAAAGCTCCAGCTACGAGACCACCATGAGTGTGACTGAGTTTTCGCAGATGAAGTGCTCACCTTTGAGTGAAATAAGCATCACGCGGGGGTTAGACTCCCCGTCCAACTCCTTGAGTGCCTCCAAGATGCTTGATTTTGCAGGGACTCCCCCCTTGGCTTTTGCCTTACCCTTGCCTTTCCCCCGCTTGGCCTGAGGCACCTCATCACTCTCGAACTCTGTGTTGCCATAGTCGGACTGGTCGCTGGGGGCGAAATCAGAAACACTATCCCCGTCGTCATCGACCTCGATCGGTTGTGGCTGGGACTGGGTTGCATGACGAAGGCGTGAACCTATTCCCACAGGTTCTCCGCCAACCGCAAGAGGTGCGTCCTGTACTGGGATGCAAAATTTGGCGATGGTGTCCGCACGACGCTTTGCGGACATCTTCCCGTCGAATCGACAGTATTCTATACCTACATCATCGAGCGCATCGCCGATCTGGAAGAACGCTGAGTCTGCTGGTATTCAAGAGAAAAAACTTCATACCTTGTCAAGGAAACTTGTGAATTGCGAAAAGACCAGAGACTTGTCCGTACTTGGCGTGAGTCGAAGAAGGTGAATCAGCTGATCGATCTTCGCAGACGACCCGGTGCATAAATCGTCGTCGGCCTCGTCGTCATCATCATCGCGTCGAACGGGTGCCTGAGTGAGATCAGTGAAGGGTGGAGGTTCGATCAAGTCCCCCAAGCCGATGCTCCGGCGATCCTGTGAAAGGGATGAGTAGTGAACTCCGTGAGTTGTGGCATCAGCTCACCATGGGACACCGTGGGTCTCGTGTTATCGCCTCAGAGATGCTGGAGAGAATGAACTACGGAGACCAAACAGCTTTGTACGTAGACCTACCATGGGAAACAGTACGTGTGTGTGCACGGGGTGATTCTGGGGTCGGTGAGGACTCCAAAACAAACCGGACATTCTTCGTTATCTTCCATAGCCTGGAAGAGTAGGCCTTGCAGCCGAATTCTTTCCGCAGGCGTGACTTGAATGACGCTATGTGCCTGATCGCCATCTTCGGACATCTTCAGTTGTTCCAAGTAGTTTGCTGGGATGAGCCCCGGGTGTAAAGCGAGTTGTCGAAGCCGGGTGAGCATACTGAGGGCTCCGGTGGAGAACTAAAAGATGTCAGAAACGTGCTCGCGCAGGATCGACCCAACCCACGTTCAAGCCACCGGCCCTGAGGAGCCCTTCAACTTTACCACGTGAAACCTCTTCGACAGCATCGTAAAGCTCCTACGGGTTGGTTAGCGCTGAGGCAGTTGGGCTTGATCCAGATCGACCCACCCTTGCTTTCGGATCCAACGCAACAGGGACGACGATCATGTCCACCTTGAAAGGGGTCGGTCATTAGTTGGAGAGTGATTAAGTATGCTTACAGGTGGCAGAGGAACGAGGTTGTTTCCCTCGGAATCTTGCATCTACAAGTCCTTGGGTTAGAGACTCAAATCATCGAAAGCCAAAAATCCAACCTCCTTCGTTCGCCTGATGCAAATCTGGGTCATGATACCCTAATGGGGTGTTAATTTTCTATTTGCGTCCGCCTTCAATCTCACGCACCCGTAACAACTCCGCTCCCGTCTGTCCGCCCGCCCTCAATGGACGTAGAATGAGTTGGTTGAAAAAGTTTTGCTGGTCCAAGGGGCGGCAGATCTTCAAGAATGTCAAGAGAGAGCCGAGATCCTTCGGAGAATTCAACTATCGAACGGTGAGCCTGTACCTAGACGGGGAATGGTACGGATGGGGAAACGCACAATTGGGGTTCCTGTCAAAACCCAACGCCTCTCGGCTGCCAACGCACTGACTGCAACAGCTGCCTTCGTTGCCGGGTTACGGATTTGGTGCCCTTCATCGATGATTACCCTCTTCCACGGGATGTTCAACAGGGTCGACTCGGTCTTCTTTCTCTTGCTTGTACCCTCTACAACAATCTTCGAACCCCCACTATGGTCGCTGACAACAGTCTGATAGGTAGTCAACACGACATCGTACTCTTCAAGTTTCTCTGCACTGAGGTTTCGGTTGGTCCCGTAGTATGTGACGTAGGTGAGGGCTCCGGGGACACAGTGTTCGTCTATCTGTGTTTGCCAATTTGATAGGACAGACACCGGAACAACTGGCGAAGCGAGTTTAGTGATAGGTTAGGATCATACAACAAATGTTAACTTGCCGATGAGGGTGGCCTTGGAAAAACCTGGCGACGGATCGGACTTTGTTGCAAGAATAAGAGCAATCATCGTGAGAGTTTTCCCCCTTCAAAATTCTCAGCACAAGTTGGGGTAGGAAAATTTGGTACGTACAGGCCCATGCTGTCGGCACATAATGCGCCTCTGCCAAGCTTGGGTGGCGTCTCTTGCGGAGTCTTGGTAGCAACTGCAAATAAGGTCAAGAGCTGGGGAAGCGGGGAGGGAGTTATGGCGCACGATTAAAGTAAAACGTCTATGAAAAAATGTGTAAACGAATGTAGAGCTGAAAAAAGGCGCTTCACTCACCCTCCCGTCAGCTTTCTTCAATTGCCAGAACTGCACAGGGTGGTCGGCCTCCGACTTGGGAGGTGCCGGGTTCTCGCGCTCAATACACCAGAGCAATGCTTGTTTCTGCATAGACGTCAAGATGCTGATAATTCTCGCAGCGAAGTCAGATCCATACCTGATGCTTCAGTAAATTAACGGTGAGATTTCCGGCATCGATGCCCGGAGGGTTGGGATGTTCGGGGAGTGCGAGCACATTGTCCGTGGATAAGAGTTGGTCTAACAAGCTAGCACGTCGGCCTTCGTCGTTGACCTTCTCCAAATTATCTAAGATCTGTCGCAGCTCAATAGCCTTCTGCGTGTCCTCTGCAAGCTTTTTCCGGGCAGCCTCTTGCGCAGGGGTTAGTACAGGAGCGTGTGGTTTGTGCAGAACTGAGTAAGGGTCGCGGTAGGAAGGGTATGCAGGCGCAGCATGCGTCTGCATTGTCGGCGCGTTGCTGCGTTGCGATGACGAGGGTCCAAATCCTCGTTGCCCGGGAGTAGCCCAGATTAGGAGGGGTTCCAAAGTTTGTCGCTGGTCTGCTCTACCGTACATCTTGACGCTCCTACAATTCCCATTCGGAAAGGGTCGGTAAGAGTGAGGCGTTGGAGACTCACATTGAGAGAGAATACTTGAAACTGCTCACTGGAGGCAGTCAGAATCATGCTTTGAACAGGCTGTGATACAGGAGACTTACTGTTTCCCTCGAGCATTGTACCTTCCACGGTTACTTTATCTTGGTCAAGCAGCGGAGCGAGTTTGCCAGCGACATTTCTCGGGACATGACCAACTTGGATGTTGTTAATATTCAATACTCGAATCGCGTTTCTAGATTATTGGTCAGGTTAACGCATACATGCACTATGAAGGCTGCTTACCGGTCGTATTGGTTACTTGGTTCCCGGTCGAGTTTCACCTGTTCTCCGTACCCAACGAGGCCTACTTGAGGCGTTAGTACGACACGTACGACAAAGTTTTTGGCTCACGCAACCTTCATAGTATTGAACTCCAACGACATTGGTGTTCAGGGTGGTGTACAGTTCCTCAGGAGGTTCATCCTCCCCCGGGTCATTGCCGTCAGCCTCCTCCGCAACTTCGATCATCTGAGAGGCGGTGGGCAGGTAAATCGGATTCGGTACTCTCGGAGCCGGAGTAGCTGCGACTGCGCTGGAAGTTGTAGAAGTAGAAGCGAAAGACGGTTCGGTAAACGAAGCCTTCCTTTTCTTCTTCTCAGTTGTTTGAGAAGAGTTCGAGGTAGGCGCGGTCGGGTGGGCAATCGCCGCATAGACGGTCTTATTCTTGATAGCTAGTCGAATCTTTGCTTGGTCTTCCGCCCTACCAAGGAAGATTAGCGGCCGCGACTGTCTCTGGCTTCGAAAACCTCACTTCAACGAATGCCATCCCACGGCCGACTCTGGCCGTGCCTTGCCGACTGCGCGAAGAATCTGAGGAGTAACGCACTCCCTGGAAAACGACATTAAGCGAAAATGAAAGAGTTACGATTGGTCTGAGATACCAGTGCCTCCACTTCACGAATTCTCTTTGGCGTCTCTCCCATTGTACTCCGTATCTCAAGACCCCTTTTGGGATAGGAGATCCTTTGCACGGGTGGTCACCCTGACACCTCGCTCGAGACGAGGGGCTATACTAAAAGAGGATCAGCGAGCGAACACTCCTGCTCTGCGACTTGGAAAACTACCTCTAAATAATGAATTACCATGCCTCCGCCAAAACGGGGATAACTGAAAAGATCAAAGTGAAGCTTAAATCGCGTGACGCAGCTTCACGTGGCTCGCGACTCCTTTGTGTCACTGTCACGCTCACAGCAGACGTGACCCAAATATACAGCTTTGGACCACTTCCTCATCCACCCTCACCTTACTTACCGTGCTGGGTGCCCTATCCGAATAATGGCGACTCAAAGCTCTTCAGCGGGACCATCCACAACTCAGAGGATGGATTTGACTTACGATCCCGAGCAGGACCCTGAGGAACGGAGACGCGTGCGGCGTGATTACCGCAACTTGGCAAAGGAAACAGAAGGTCGGTCAGCCCGCCGAATGAGAGGTGGTCTCATGCTCATTGAATCTTAGACGTGAATCCTGCCGAGTACTCTGTGACTGATATGTCTCGACGGTTGCATCGGGCTAATGACCTCTTCGGCCAAGGTACAGAAGACAGTAACCACCCCGTCAGCATTATTGACCTGGTTTCTATTCACCAGTGAAGGGAACCCAGGAAGCCACCCTCGATTCTGCGTTCCTGGTTATGGCTTCGAATATGAGCGCTTTGAAAGCTCGTTCCATGAAAACAACCGCCGGAGCGTTCGATATGGAAGATTTCATTGAGAAACTCATTTCCTTTATGGGAGGTAACAAAGCAACCGGGGAAGCCACCGAAGAAGGAGTGGAGATGGACGATACGGCTCCTTTGAAATGGGACAAAATCGGACGCAAAGCCCTCGCCAAGAGTCGGCGAGTCCCAGTTATGGACTTCATGTAAGTTAATGTGGGAGTGAAGTATCTCCAGTTAACTCTAGTTCAGGCTCGGACCGCTCTCCGTCGAACAGAAGAAGAGAGCCCAGTCCAAACGCACCCGGTTAGAGAAGCACGAGGAGGATTTGAGACGACCTCAAGAAATCACCGAAGAGGACATCCAACGTTCCGAAAATGAGACCACGAAGAACGTGGCAAACGTGCGTCAGCAGTTCCTCCGAGCTCGGGACTCTATCCCAACTATCCCTCGACTTCCAAACAGATCCAACGTATTCTCGATGCCAATGGGGCAGTCAACTTATTCAAATTTATCATCAACCCCGATGACTTCGCGCAATCAGTGGAGAACTTATTCTATCTTTCCTTCCTTATCCGAGATGGGAGTTGCAGCCTGGAAGTTGAATCAGGAGAACCGACGATCTGTACGTGTTCAATGTATCTTGACCAAGCACGTGCTACATTTTGGAACAGTCAGCGTAGAGAAACCTACCCAGCAGGAGTACGATGACGGCCTCACGAGAAGGCAGTTCGTCTTCGAGTTTGACCAGGAAACGTGGAAGGTTGGCGATTTTCTTGCTTGGTTTTTCAGGCAAACTGACAGGGGCCTTCTAGCGCGCCATTGAGGTTTTCAACATTACCGAATGCATTGTTCCTGCCCGTCCCAAGGACTCGGGTGCCACAAAAATCACCGGGAGGAAGGGCTGGTACGGGTAGACATGCTTCGATGTAGACAGGATACCAGGTGTGGGTGTATGTACTGTACCAGTAATCATACCTTGCTTCATCATTTCCACTAAAGTGATAGGCACAGATGATTCGACCAATGATCCAGAGACGGAGATGAAGACCCTAATGATAAGGTACGCGGGAAAAATTAAGGCATAGTATACAAATAGAAGTAACCGATACACGAGAACAACTTGAGATGCGCTATAGCGGTGATTATAACAAATCTGGAGGTGAATGAACGAGCGAAGGCGACCAGCATGAGGGGTGGAAAGAGAGGATGAGTATACACTAATATCGTCCGCGTTTTTCTAGGATGGAGTTACCCACGGTAGCAACGGTCTCCTCCCACGGCCGCTTTAGCGACAGGTTAGAGGAAAGACCTGATGACTTGTCCATCGTCGAGTACTGGATGTTACTCTGGGAGGACGTCCGCGTGGATGTTGATTTAAGATGTGAAAGATGTTTCTATCGGGACACTTGGTCAGCACCGAGCACCGAGAACAGAGAGCGAGGATGGGGATGCAACACACCTCTAGAATCTCTATTACCTCCGCTTTCGCGAACGGTTTTCCGAGGACATCATTCATGCCGGCGGTGAAGTAACTCATGACCTGACTGGGCTTGGTATTTTGGGTAACGGCGACGATGGGAGTAGCTCGGTTGAACTGGCGGATCATGGATGTGGCTGAGCAGCCGTCGAGTTTAGGCATGGTTATGTCCTGTTGGCGGTGGTCAAAACGCGGGTGAGCCAGAGAAGGGGAGACAGCCCGTACCATGAAAACCAAGTCGAATTTCTCTATGTTCATCTTGTTGACGGCAGAGGCGCCATCAAACGCGAGGTCGACAGAACAGCCGTAATCTTGGGTGTACTTCGTACATAAATTCCTGCTGACCTGGTCATCCTCGACGACCAGAACGCGAGGAGTTGTAGACCAGGGCAGAGTGGGTTCTGGTTTCTGTGAAGCCACAGCTCCTGACATCGCATTGAGTGTTGATTCTGAGGAAATTTCAGCTGATGGACTGGGGAACATACCAGATGTCATGAGCCTTGTGAGGACCGAATCCGGCCGCGGTAGGGTGTCTATCGTCCGAAGGTTGAAAGATGATCCATCTTTAGAGGTGTCGATATTGAGGGGGCCACCGGAGACGTCAGTCATGAAGTCGTCCACTGAGAGCGTTGCCCCGGCCTGCTCCGGAAAAAATGGATTGGCGGCATCAGGGTTATCAAAGAAGGGGGAAGTCGAAGTGGTGTTTTGGTTGGGGAGGACGTGTTGGGTGATGCGGTTGGCGTTCATTGTCTGGTCGACCTGAAGAAAGTGCTGGATAAGGTTTTGAACGAGCATGTCGTGTTGGCCGAGATCGCGCTGGAAGTTGACCATTTCGTTCAAGACCTCCTTGTAATTGGTCTCCACGCTGCGTAACCGCTCGGCCATATCGTCATGGGCACGGGTGAGGTGGTCAACCTGGGCCTGAAGGCTCTCGATGGTACGGGTATACTCGACGGAGGGACCCTGGGGTACGGAGGATATATACGGAGCAGAGACAGGTTTCCGTGAGGTGGCAGCCTTGCGCTTAATGTTCTCCAATGAGCGAGGACGGTCCGCTCGGAATTCGGGGTGCCGGAATGTCCAACTCTAACGACGAGGGATTAGCATTCTGGTTATTCAGGGACGAACGAAGGAGCTGGGTTTACCTGTTCACCGAACTGACTGTCATCCGAGTTTTTGACTTTGTGAAAGTCGTACTTGTTGAGCTGTCGGACGAAACTCGCAAAGTTGGAGTGCTTGAATATCCGAGGTAGAACAGATTTAGTGAATTCGTTCATATCCTTGACGACGAAGCTGTCGCCCTTGGGACCCCAGGATACAATGTTCACAATCTCGGTCTCCTCAAGCATCCTACATGCCGTCAGATCTTGGAAGCTTCGAGTCGAAATTCTAACACGCACCTGTACAGTTTCTTGACGAAATCACTTGTTGTAGCTCCTTCGCCAGATTCCTGTTTGGTACCGGTCTGTTGGCTTTCAGGCTCGCTGTGGAGTTCATCCTCAATGGATGGCGCTGATTTCTGAACAGGGGA
>Ga0307517_10006269_pt1 | contig 17673 bp, 11 predicted proteins | sample 23_EM_MG_FD_194515 | JGI IMG/M metagenome (GOLD analysis project Ga0307517, IMG submission 194515) | Populus trichocarpa ectomycorrhiza microbial communities from riparian zone in the Pacific Northwest, United States - 23_EM | ecosystem: Host-associated > Plants > Roots > Unclassified | place...
ATTCCTGAAATACAATTTCAAACTAAAAACAAACCGTTAAAAGCCTGAGCCCATCAAAGTGTATTGAAAACCTTTGGAGTACTTATCATACAAATCCATTTTCACCAATGACGTACGATAATTGCAATTTTGCATCTGGCAAAATCAAATCAAATAAGTAAAAAAAATCAAAGCTCATACGGTTAGTCATGAACATTAATCAAAAGTGAGAGCAGCCACTCATCATGGCAATTTTTGACCCGGGATTTCAAAAATCAACCCCTGCAATGAGCAAAGTGATGAATCTAAATTTAACGGGTAAAAAAAAACTATCAAATATCCAAAAAAAAATTACTTTCCTATAAAAATATGAGCCCAAGTTGCCACCTATGTCTATGTTGGGCACGCGCCTAGCCTTGTTAGGTATGCTATATGCCCAGCACCCTTAAGGGCTTAGGTACACACTTGAGCCTAATGATCCAATACATATTAGGCTCTGGATCATTAGGCTCAAGCACTGCGTTGGGTTTATTTTCTACTCTAAGCTCAGGCAACTCACTTGAACCTAGCACTCTTTTAAAAACTTTTTTAGAATTTTTTTTATATATTTTATATTGATCCAATATATATTATATTGAATGAAACACAACTCAAAATACCATATTAATTTATAGAGGTGAAATGACTCTTCAGCCCCTTCTATCCACAAAATGATAAAATTCAAGAGTTATAAATACTTCATGAATCCTTTAAATTCTAGGTTTACAATCTTCATTTCTTCAATGCATACATATTTTTCAGAGTTTCTTTGAAATATCATTACACTCTCTACAAAGATATCTTCAAACTCTAGATTCACACTCTTTATTCTTTATTTTCCATTCTCTAAAAATAGCATTGCATTCTCTTTCAATAAAAATATTTACTTAAGTATCTGAGAGTCATCTATCCACCATAGAAAAACCTTATACAAGTATCAAGTACGTACTACTAGTCATATCTGACTTATCAAGTACTAGATATTATCAGCCATCTTGGCTTATTAGACATTAACTATTAGTCACCTTGGTTTCTCATCTATCAGCCACTTTGGCTTCCCACATAAGCTATTAGCCACCTTAGAGCTAAAGAAAATGAATCGAATTGTTAAAACTAAGTGATTAATTAATTATCCCATATATATAAACTTTGTTACGAAATTACTTGAATTTTTAGGTACATTATCCCAAAGATAATTAATTCAGAGAGCCGAAGGAATAAGTAGGCTAACTGGACCTCCTCTTGCCATGGTAAGCCTGTAATTGGGATAGGAGGACTTCGGTACTTGCTAACCCACAATTGATAAGAATGAAAAATGCAAAGTGAGTATTCATCCAGCTTCCATGTTAAAATGTTATCAAGGTTTGAAATTATATTTTCCACCTATTGCAAGAGTTCTATTTTTTTTTTATTTTTTTTTATGGGGATGGGGAGATCGATGGGAGTCTTTTGATCAGGTAATGAAATGCGTTGCTCAAACCTTGAGAGTGTCAGAATTAATTATTCTTTTATTTTTAATAATTAGGCATTGTAATCCTACCATTAAATCTTCACAACTATATAATATCTGAAGCCTGCTCTTGTTTCTTGAAGCCCATGACACAAGCACCTTCATCGTCCTTCCAAGCTTCTTCATCGATTAACCTAACAAACTATACCTATTTTATATTGTGGATTTTCACTAGAAAAGAGCATTTCCATCACCTTCATCGTCCTTCCAAGCTTCTTCATTGATGCGTGCAAGTTGAAGTTGCTGCAAGCTCTTGAAAAACACCCCAGTTGGCTATTAGAGAAATCACCTAGCTAGGTCTTCTCATGGGAGATGACCACAACATGGTGTCACATTTTGATATGTATATTCGTTGTGGATCGGAGAAGGTATGGCAATTTTTAAATAGAGAGTTCTTTATGATCTAATTACTTGACATGCCAACTAACAAATCATAGCATTAGAATCATCTCATTATTATTATTTCAGGACTAAAAAACACAGAGATAGCAGGATAAAAAATAAAACATTTTTTAAAAAAATAAAGAGAATTTATTCAAAAACCATACCAAAAGACATGTTTTTATTATATTTATATTTATATTTTTTTTAATCTTAAAACACTAATCCACTATACATCGTATTATTATGGAATGTAGTGATGATATAATTGCAAATGACAGTCCAATTTGGCAGTAACTCGCCTGTTGTTTTATTTTAGTTCCTGTTAAAATATAAAAAATCTCATGAGACCAAATAATTGCTTCCGATGTCTAACCTAACAATCTCCACGCTTGATTGAGTTTGATATGTCAATGTGACACCCCATCAACCATTCTTTTTTTCTTTGGGAAATTATCATTTGAGAGCTAAGTTGTAATTCACTTTCAGACCATGTTTGTTTCAGTAGTAAATAACTTATTTATTAAATTCAACTCCAGCCGACTCATGACTTGATTTAAATTTCAAGTTATAACTTAGACGGGTTAATTTAGAACGATATTATTTTAATAATTTATTTTAAAAAAATAAAAATAAATTTTTATTGGGTTGATCGAGTCAACTCTAATTTAAAACTTAAACTGAATTAAATTTTAGATTAAATCACCAAATTAACATGATGAAGCAGTTCGAGTTTAATAACATGCAAGGTTTGAATTAATTATCATAAATATATGTAAGACTTAATCACAATAAAAAAAAATATTATTACATAAAAGTTGATTGATAGTAAAGATGACAATTTAACTTGAAAATGATGGTTATCAACTCAAATACCAACTCGAAATAAATAGATAATTTTAAAGCTCTAAAAAATTACATATATCCCAAGTTACTTATATACTAAATGTAAATATAGCATTGGGCTCGGGTTTCAAGTTTGGGTTATGGATACTCGAAATTCTATCGGGTCAAGTTCGGGTATAAAAAATACACATCTGTTTGGGTCGGGTTTGGGTATCAAAAACACATAGATGTTTGGGCCGGGTTCGGGTAGTTATTTTAGTTTTAAGTTTGGGTATGAATAATACAAAACCAGACCTATAAGTATCTATTACCATCCTATCTAAAAATAAAACGAATTAGGGGTGAGTAAAAAAAATGACAAATCGATTAAACTAAGAAAATCAAAAAAATCAAACCATGAAAAAAAACCGATTAAATCGATTAGAATATTTAAAAAAAATATTCGATCTGGTTCGGTTTTATAAGCCTGAAACCAAAAAATCTCAACCGAACCAAACCGGTTTAGTTAAAAATAAACCGAATTGAACTGAAAAACCGAACCGAAACCAATCCCATCAAAAAGTTCAAAAAAAACCCAAAAAACAATAAAGTTTTTAATATAAAATAATTAAACCTAACCGAAACCAAACCAAACTAAAATCGGTTGATTGAGTTTTGGTTTTTAATATAAAATAATCAAACCAAACCAAAACCGGTCAGTTGGAACCAGTTTTTGTTTGGTTTTGATTTTATTTTTTATATTTTATAAAATTTTAATTTAATTATTTTTATAAATAAAAAACAAATAGAATCTAACAAAAAATAATCACTCCTAAAAAAAAATTGTCTGGCATCTAACCTTCTACCCAAACAAAGCCATAAATTTGATGTCCCCTAATTTGGACACAATTACAATTTAATCCCCGAAAAACGGAAGAGAGTCAAAGCTTCCTTCCCATCACCAACAGCTACAGCATCAACGCCAGCACTCCTCCCTTTTCTCCATTTCCATTTCTCTTCCATTTATATATAAATAAATCTCTCTCTCTTTCTCTCATTCTCAATCAAAGCAAACAGAGTTGCAAAGAAAAAAAGGGGCAAAAACAAAAACAAAAAAACCCCTTTTAGTATTCTTTTATAGATAGATTTCAGTTATCAAGAATTGCCAAAGGTTTCTATTTCTCTAAGTTGATCTTTAATTTTAGTAACAGATCTGTGGTTTTTGTTCTAATCCATTGTTAATTCTTGACAGTCTCAGCTGCATTGATTGCATTTTGAAAATTTTGGATCAAATTATGAGGTGAATCAGGTAGTGGGTTTTTGTTTCTGTATTGAATTACAAATGTATTGCTTTCATGGGTTTTTCTTTTTATGCAAAATCTGAAATGGGTTTTCTTTGTTGTGTAAAATCTGAAATGGGTTTTTTTAAGTAAAATCTGAAATGGGTTTTCTTTTTTATGCACAAATGTGTTGATTGTATTGAGGTTTTGGGATTTTGATAGATCTGGATCAAGGAGATAGAGTGATTTTGAATAGAAGTGAAAATGAGTGAGGGCCAGAAATTCCAGCTAGGGACCGTTGGGGCTTTGAGTTTATCAGTGGTTTCGTCGGTTTCTATTGTGATTTGCAATAAGGCTCTCATTAGCACTCTTGGCTTCACTTTTGGTGAGTGTTTATATTTGCATACCCTCTCCTTTTAAGCATAATGTATTTTGTTTGCTTAGATTAGATTTGATTTTTGTGAAGTTATGATTGTTACGTTGTTGAATCACTTTTTATGTTGCGGTATTCAATATTTATTCAATATAAATGTGTCTTTTTTTAGAACATGATCGTGGATAGTTGGATGGGGAGTTTGCTGGTTATATTAGATGCCAAAATTCATTTTAAAAGGACAAGTTTTATGATTATGCATGGATGGTAATTGTGTGAGGTCATGAATGATGGAATAGGAGACCATATGCTCATTTTTCAGAAATTATGGAACGGATAAAAATGGTGTTTTTTGTAAGTAAAAGCTTAAGACCGCATGGTCTTCATCATTTAGTGTAAATTTAAAAAACTGTTTATGATTTGTCACGTTGTATTGTTTCCAATGCATCTTTGTAAGGTTTTACAATCAATTGATCATGGACACATAGCGCATAAGAAGTCAATCTTATTAGTTACTGATCATCAATTGATGTTTTATAGTGTGGGATTTCATTTGGTGACTGTAGTATCTGATGTGTTCCAACTGCAATATGATGCAATGAAATGATGATTTCATATATTCTTGCCTTGCTTCTTTCCCTTATACTCGGATGCAAGCATATGGCATATAATCACTGGCAGTTTTTGATGATGATGGTAAATGGGTGGAAACTCTGTATGCGGTCATTTTTCTTTAGATGTGCTTGATTTGAATTATCATCACTATTTTTGTTGCTCAGCATTTTATTTTTTCTAATTTTCGCCATCATTTATACTAACTTATTTTTTGGCAAATGCAGCCACAACATTGACAAGCTGGCATCTTCTGGTCACGTTTTGTTCTCTTCACATGGCATTATGGATGAAATTGTTTGAACACAAGCCTTTTGATGCAAGAGCGGTAATGGGATTTGGCATACTAAATGGGATATCCATTGGACTTTTGAATCTTAGCTTGGGTTTCAACTCAGTTGGTTTTTATCAGGTATGCTGTCCTCTCTGTGCCAGACTTATGATCTGGTATGCATTTTTCTTCCCAACCAGTATGCTATTATGTATGATCAGTGGCCATGGAATTTGATTTACATACTCTATCATTCTTTGACAGTAGCGCCTCGATGCAGTAGACTAGAAAGTCATTTTAAGTGCTTTTGTGTTTCAGGGGGGGTGGTAAACAGTAAAAACAAAAAGTGCTTAATACTTTCCTGTGATTTAAATGAGACCAGGTTGTTGTTTATTAAACTCTTCCTTGTAAAGTATGAATTGACTGTGGATAGGTTGGGTTTCCCTTTGCAGCATCTTGATTTGTTGACATCTAGTTATATCATATTTAGTGAAAGTCCTTTGGTTGACCTTTTTTTCTGTCATATGTTAACTATTGTCCTGTCCACTTTAATCCTTGATGCTAGGTTTTCTTTTCCCTTATAAACCATTTTGCAGCAATAGCTTATGAAAATTTATTTACTTTCTTTTCCCATTTTTTAGATGACAAAATTGGCTATCATCCCATGTACTGTTCTTTTGGAGACGCTTTTCTTCCGTAAGCAATTCAGGTAAGTCTGAATTATTGAGTATATTGTTTATTGAGAAATTTTTAGGCCTGCCACTAATGTAACTAATGTTGTTTTCATAAGTTATGTGACAACAATTTAATTTTTGATGCACTTGCTTAAGTTGTATATGTGGTTACTCTTGCCTGCTGTACTTGTGATACTGCAGTCGGAGTATCCAGCTTTCACTGACCATTCTTCTTATGGGTGTTGGAATTGCAACTGTGACTGATCTTCAGCTCAATGTCCTGGGATCTATCTTGTCTCTGCTTGCAGTCCTTACAACCTGTGTTGCTCAGATTGTATCCTTAGCTGAAGTTCCTTTGCTAATTGCTATTTGATTTCTTTTTTTCTACTTTAAGATACCTTATTTAGTCGTTTCAATGGTAAGCAAAAGCAAAGGAAATATATAATAAGCGCTGTACTGTGTGGCTACCATCCCTTCATTCTTAGGGAAGTCTGTGTCTTTTGTTTTTTATTTTTGTTGTTTTGTTAAAATCTTAACCAGTGCATTTCAGATGACCAATACCATCCAGAAGAAGTTCAGAGTCTCTTCAACACAACTTCTGTACCAGTCTTGCCCCTATCAGGCATTAACCTTGTTCATTGTTGGCCCATTCCTGGATGGGCTTCTGACTAACAAAAACGTTCTTGCTTTCAAATACACCCCTCTAGTGCTGGTGAGAATTGAGGAATACTTTAACCTCTTTCCTGGCATTTTCTTTGTTTTCTTGCTTCTGACCATTTTCTGTGCATTATGTGGTTGCAGTTCTTCATTGTTCTATCCTGCCTGATCTCTGTCTCTGTGAACTTCAGTACTTTTCTGGTGATTGGAAAGACATCTCCGGTCACCTATCAAGTCCTAGGACATCTGAAAACATGCCTAGTTTTGGCATTTGGCTATGTTCTCCTTCGTGATCCATTTAGCTGGCGCAACATTTTGGGAATCCTCATTGCAGTGGTTGGAATGGTACTGTATTCTTACTGTTGCACCCTTGAGAATCAGCAGAAGCAAAATGAAGCACCAGCAAAATTGCCTGAGGTAATTCTCTTACCTCTCTTTCATGTTATGAGTGCAAAGTTAGTTAGTGCTTGTAAGCCTTTTCAGACATCTTATGCTCTCATATTTTGAATGGGTTTTAGGTCAAGGAAAGTGAAACTGATCCTTTAATCAGCGCAGAAAATGGAACTGGGATCTTAGCTGATGGTGGCGTACCAAAAGTAGTCCCCTTGTGGAACTCAAACAAGGACTTGGATGCATAAACATTCTCATTTTTATAAATTCATTTACTCTAGATCAAAATCTGGAAACAAACTGTCTCAGCAATGAAGATGTTGCTGGCAAGGGTGTATCACATAGCTGGAGTTGTGGTATTCTGAGATCGTTGCATCTATTATATCAGATAAAAGAGTTGAACAAACATGTCATTAATATAGCAGTTTTGGCTTAGTTTTGTATGAATCGCACATGGGCAATGGTATGATACTAGGATTTGATTTCTTAAATGTATACTTTTGTTACAGCAGACTGCAAAACTTTTACTATTTGTTCTCGGGCTGTATTCCTATTCGTCGGTGAAGAAGAACAAATACATATCTTGCTCTCCAAGTTGCCAGTAAGTCAGCTCTTCTTGTGCTTCTGAAACTTTCTACCTTCATTAATGCTTAGAGATCAATGAATTGCTTCTGAACCCAATTTTCAAAGGAATGTTGCAAGAAACTAAGAATGGTCGATGCATGCATGCCATGGTGAATGGCTCATCACACTTCTTGGCCAATGTTGCTCTTCTTGACAGCTTCATTAATATTTCTAGTTTTGGTGAACATTAATTAAGAGCTTTGGCATTGATATTATCATAAGAACCTTGACATGGTCTAAGATACACTTTATCAGTCTGAATGTGAATTAATCGGTAATTGCACCTCTTAAAACGAGTCTAGATTCATCAAACCTTGCAACAAACCCCCAAAACCTAATTGTCAGAGAGGGGAAAAGTAAAACAGAGGAAGAAAGAAAATAAGCACAAGTCATCAACAATTCGAGGGAGTGGCTTTTTCCATTATAATTAATGTATTGTTGGGTGTCGCTGAATGTCGAAGGTCCCATATCTAGGCACCCAATTCTACCAAGGGGCCAGAAGCCAGTAGGTCAGAGCCCACTGTCTGCCTATATATATATATATATTAGTAGCTTAGGCTATTCTGGTGGGAATTGTTAGGCTGCTTTTTATTTATTTTTTTTGTATTTGTTTAATACTAAAAAAAAGTTGAACGATCAAAAATATTTTTTACTAAAAAGAACTGATATGATATTTTAAAAAATATTTTTATTTTATTTTAAGTGAAAATATTTTCTAGAAAGTTGTGAAAAATTTAAAAATATCTTGTTATTTATTAATTATATCAAATTTGATCTTCAATCTTATTATTGTTATAATTTTTTATTTGTTTTTTTTAGAATTTAATTTAATTTAATTTTTATTCTAATTTTGGTCCTTATTCATTTATCATTATTTGTTAATTTTGTTTTTATCTTATCTTTTTTTAATTAAAATTTTTTATTTATTAAATTTGATCCCTATTCTTTTTATTTTTATTTATTTTATTTTAAATAATTTATGAAATTTAAGTTCTTTCAATTTTATCATCTTTGAATTTTTTTATCTGTTAAATTTGATCGCTATTCTACTAATTACTATTTATTTATTTTATTTAAAATAATTTATAAAATTAAAGTTTACCCTCCTTCAACAATTTTGGATAGATCTACAAGGATAATACCACTCCGCTAGTAACATGATACATTTGTGAAATCCAAACCAGTAGTTAAAAATCAATGGTCTAGAGTTTTTCATAGAAAAAAAAAATATCAATCATATATCATTTTTAAAAAATCTAGCCTTCAGTTAACTTAACTAAACAAGCTAATTAATGGTTGATATTCAAGCTAATCATATCGATTTCATTATAAACATGACAAATCTATGGAAAATCCCACGTTTAAGACGCCAATTGATCCATGAAATAAAAGGATTAAATATGGAATTTTTGAACAAGAGAGACTATCTTATCAAAGTCTTGAAAGCACAAGGACTAGACTATAACATGCTCTACATTCTTTTTCTGTCAACACTTGACGGTTGATAAGATGATTGAAAGTCAAGAGTCGATGGAGAAGAAACCTCATGGCTAGGAGGCAGAAGATAATCAGCCTATCAAGAAGTACAACTTTAGGTAAAGGAGCATGCTAGATGTTCACACATAGCCAAGAGGAGACCCAGCAGAGACATAAACCATGGATTGGGACCACCATTGATTTTTGTTTTTGTTTTTTTTTTATTATTATTATTAATATAGAAGTATATAACATTTTTCACTCTTCTCAACTAATTTGACGATTTTTGAAATTAATAATCATATAAATTTATAGTGATTTTGAGATTTATAAAACTCGAACTGATGATTTTTAAAGATTAAATTTAAAATCTGACCAGTTAAGTTAAACTCTTTAGAGTTACTTGTATTTATATATATAAGCAGATCTGAATATTTATAATTATATATATATATATAAAAACACGTAGTAGCCACCGTGTTTTTCTTGGATGGACAGCAAGTTTAGGCAGGCAAAGGTGAAGATTACAAACTGTGATACGTTACTTGGGGTTTGCCCTCAAATATGGCAGTCGACAATAATAATTTGATGGAGTAATTAATTAATTAATTATCTCTTTGGATTCTGTCAAAATTAGAGAGTTGTGAGCGTAAAGTTGTCTGGATATTCAAAGGAATTGACTTTTGTGATGTCCATATCCAAAAGGTAATCAATCCCTAATGAAGAGTGCAAGTAACCATTTGCCGTGTCAAATATCCTATGGGCATGAGACTTCTTTTGGATCCCCTGCTTTTTATTATTATTATTATTATTTTAATTTGAATTCCTCTTTTTTTAAATAAATAAATAAATAAATAAAATTGCTAGATACAGAGTAGAGTGCTCTAATTAATGTACTTGATGTTAAAAAAAGGAAGAGAGAGCAAGTCTAATCGCTAAGAATGTCGATCAGTCGGGGCTGGCTACAGAGATGACAACTTGCATGCATGCAAGATGCCACGGCCAAGCTAATCCTATGATTTTATGACTCATTAAACTGTCATTAATTAACGTTATGATGACACATTAAGCTCATTTTTGATTTAGATACAATGAATAAATATTATAATTACCATGTACGGACATATGATTAATTAAGAGGATATGTTTTTTTATAGGGAAAAATGTAATTTTATTTATGGTAATAATAGTATATTATTATTATTATTATTATTGTGATTTTATAAAATCCAAATAAAGATAATAAAGATGAAAATCAAATTTAACATAATGAAAATGGATTCGAGAATTAAAATTAATATATAGTAATTATTGAGATTTTGAGTAGCATTTCATTAAGTCATTTCAATTTAGGAATCCTTCATTAAATACATTGAACTTCCTCTTTCGGTTATCCATAATAGAAACTTTAATTTAATTTATGAGTTTCAATTCTAGAAATTAACTTTCGGTTATGCCACCGACGTCTTATTTTATCAAGGCCAACATAAATAAAATAAAAAATACAAATTGAGGGAAAGAACCAAATAAAACTATGGAATTTAGATTATATGAATCTGAATTTTTTTTTTTAACGGTATAAATTGAGGGAAAGAAAGAACCAAATAAAATATTTTATTTTATTGAAAATAACTATTTTAAATTAATATTTTTTACATAAAAAATCAACAAACAAACAAACAAAAACTGCTTGGAGTAAATGTAAACGAAACATAACAAAACAATCCAATCTTTCTCTTTCAAGTTCTTGTATCTCCTTCTTTATTCTTATATAATCTCATAATTATTAAACCCGTTATATGATAAACCTAAATTAAAATTAACTCATGCGGAAGAGAATTAACTTAATTATTTAAAAATAAATTAAAATAATTAATTTAATATGTTTTTTAAAAAAACAGCCAGCAAGTTATTAATCGGATCTAAATAAGTTTTCATCGGATTTTTAATAAGGCCAAACCAAATCAATTCTTCTTTCTAATCCAGAATCCAGATCAGCCCGGTTCTAAATCGATTCAACTGGCCGTATATCACTCTTATCATAATAATAATAATAATAATATTTCTCCTTCTTTACTTTTTCTTCACTTCCTTTCCGTCGCATCTCATCAGACTGACATGCAAACAAACGACCTGTGAATCAATAAATCAAACCCCCACACAAACATCGTATAAAAAAAAAACAAAAAATTCCAAAGAAAACCCAAAGATATTAAGAAAAGAATCCTTTCTCTTCCTTTGTTTTTTCTCTCTTTTTTCGGTTTCTGGGTTCTTAAAATTGTTCTTTCCTCATCTTCTCTGTGTTAATAATAATAGTAATAACAATTCAATTTCAATCCTCGAAAAAGAAACCTTTTTTTCTCTCTCTTACTAAACTAGAAGGAAAAAAAGAAAGCAAAAGAAAAAAACGGCAGCAAATGATATGATCCTGTCAAGCAAGAAGAAAATCTCTTCTTTCAAGAAATAAATCTGTGGGTTTTGTTAGAATTTCAGTTTTAAATAATGGGTGATCTTCAAGTTTGTGACTTTCCGACTGAAAACGGCCATTTTCACGACCACCATCATCACCAAAATGATCATGATCATCACCATGGTCTTCTGGGTTCGGGTCAAGACCCGGTTTCTCCTTCTTTTTCTTCGAATCCGGATCCTTGGTCAATTGTGGAAGAGAATTGGGAGAGAGCAGAGGAATTTACGAGAGAGATTGTTTATAGAATACACCCAACAGTAGAATCCAATTTCAAGAGGAAACAAATTATTGGTTATGTTCAAAGACTCATTAAATCCTCTCTTGGATTTGAGGTTATATTTTAAACAATCCCTTTCTCTTGCATAATTTCTTTTTTTGTTAATTTTTTTTTGATGTTTTTTAGTGGTTTTGTGATGTGGGTTTTTGCTAAAATTTGTTTTTTGGGGTTAATGCGGTTTATTTTGGTGATTATAGGTGTTAATGTAGTTATTTCACCTTAATTTATTATGTCTTGTTCCTGTCTTTTATTTTTTATTTTATTTTTTATTGCTAGGAGGAATAGGGTTATTATGTGAATTTGTTTGTATTGTGAAAGTTGAGTTACAATAGTGAAAATTTGGGATATTGAAGTGTATGGAGTAGTGATGTTATAAACTGTTTTTGTGTTTGGAAATTGTAGTTGGTTAAGGGGTTTTTGGTGATATAATGCTTTCAAGGATTGGAAAATGGAGTTTAGGGTGAGAGGTTTTTTTTACGTTAATGATTAGTGATTTTACAGTATAAAGGAAGATTAGGTGGTTTGCGTGAATGAGCTCTTTGCGGAGTAATGTTGTGGACAATTTGATTGACTGAGGTAGATACTAATCATGACAGAGGTATACTTATGTTCTTGTGTGTAGTTAACTGGGTTTTGCTTGTGAATAGCTGAAATGTATGGTATGAGTGCGAGTGTTCATTGATGTGGTGGGGTGATCCCCGGATCTGTTGAAATCTGGATAGTTAGTAGTTGTAAAGTGATCTTTAATGTTTCGATTCTGATCTTGATTCCTGCAGCTGAATTTGGAAGGGTTTATTACTCGAAAGATCAATTGAAATATTTATTACATCGACAATTTTTTTTTGAGATAAATCACACCCAATAAGTTAAGATTGGTATCTGTCTATTCAATTGTCTGCACTGCTTTCTGAAATATCACGAGTTCTAAAAAACACAGAAATAGCTGCAAAAGATATGGCTACTCTTTGAATGTGAAAATTGAGTTATAGTAGTGGCAGTCAGTTTCTTAACGAGTGTAGGATAGTGATGCTATCAAAAGTGTTTGTGTTTGGATATTCCTGTCAGTGATGGAGTTGTTGGTGATGTGGTGTTCTAATAATTTGATGAACATTCGTAGTGGAGAGATGGAGACAGAGCTGGTGTTTGTGTATGTTTTGTGATTGGAAGTATGAAGTAAGATTTGGTGGTTTATGGTTACGGACCCTTAGGCCTTTACAAGGTAATTTATTTTAATCCAATCAACTCAAAGTAGAATTCTAATCATCAGAATTCTTAGTGTAGGAATCAATGTGTTTTGTTTATGTGGTTGATCAGTTATTGTGATTCATGAATTGTAATGCAAGAATAGGTTAATGAGTATGAGTTCATTACGAGTAAATTTCTCATCATGATTAGGTTGCAGAAGTAGATTTTCATTCTGTGTGAGGTTAACTGGAGCTGTACTGGTGTGTTGTTTGTCATGTTTGACATGCGTACAGGTGTTTAGGCTTGTGGCAGGGAGGTCCCGAGTGAGTAAAAGCCTTGATGTTGCAGTAGTTGTAATGGGATTGTGAAAGTTCTGGTTCTGGTGCTGATGCCTAAAGCTTAAATTGAAATGATTTAGTTGGGATTTCAGTTGTTGGTGTAAACATTATCACATTTTTAACTTTTCTCAGTTTAAGCATCACCCATTAAGTCAAGATTGGTGTCTATCTGCTTGATTGTGATCACTTTCTGCAATTAGTGTTTAATACACAGGAGTTACAGTTAATTTCAATGATGTGGATGCTAATGGAATTTGTACCCTTTTCTGGTCATTCTTTCTTACAGGTGTTCCCATATGGGTCAGTTCCTTTAAAGACATATCTCCCTGATGGGGATATTGACTTGACTTCCATTAGCAGTCCTGCCATCGAGGAAGCTTTGGTCTCTGATATTCATGCTGTTCTAAGAAGAGAAGAGCTGAATGAGGATTCTACATTTGAAGTGAAGGATGTCCATTGCATTGATGCTGAGGTTCTTCTCATGCAGATGCCTTATCTTTTATTGCAGTTCTAATTAGTTTAAAGTAGAGAAATTGGTACTTTTGCAGAATGAATGTTCCAGTCACTTCCCTTGTTCCTTCACTTCTGGTTGATTCTGGGTATTTGTTGGCAGGTTAAGCTTATAAAATGTATTGTACAGAATACAGTGGTGGATATTTCCTTCAATCAATTAGGAGGACTTTGCACCCTATGCTTTCTTGAAGAGGTATGATTCTTATCTTCATTGTCTTTTGCACTTATTTTAGGAAAGGTGAGTCTTAAATTAATTTATCTTCTAGCGCCATGCTCTGTTGTAGCACCCAGCTCCCTGATAAAATTAGGATCAAAATTTACAAGTGCTGTAGAATATGATTTTGGTCAAGTTTTGATTGTCATTTTAATATCACTTGTATGCAGGTTGATCGGCTTGTTGGAAAAAATCACCTCTTCAAACGCAGCATTATTTTGATCAAGGCTTGGTGCTACTATGAGAGTCGAATTCTTGGTGCCCATCATGGTTTGATTTCAACGTATGCTTTGGAAACGCTGATTCTGTACATCTTCCATCTATTTCACTGTTCCTTAAATGGGCCTTTGGCGGTAAGATTTAGAGGAATTAACAGTGGATTGTGCTTGTGCTTCTTCAATTGAAATATTGCAGTGTGCATGCAGTATCTCCATGTGTGCAAATTGCAGTGTTCTATGCATTCATGAACCATTGAATTTGCATGCATTTTCTGTAGGTTCTCTACAGATTTCTGGAGTACTTCAGCAAGTTTGACTGGGAGAATTATTGTATTAGTTTAAACGGACCAGTTTGCAAATCTTCCCTTCCCAATATTGTTGGTGAGATACTTGCTGCATTCTTTTTAACAAACCAGTTTCTGATGTTATAGATCGTTTGATGGATTCATATTTGTCTTATGCTTTGTCTCTTTTTGTGCAGCTGAGCCACTTGAAAATGGGCAAGGTGAATTGTTGCTTAGTGATGAATTTCTCAAAGATTGTGCTGATAGGTTCTCTGTCCCATCAAGAAAGCCTGAGATGAATTCACGGCCTTTTCCCCAAAAACATCTTAATATAGTTGATCCTTTGAAGGAGAATAACAACCTTGGGCGCAGCGTCAACAGAGGTTTGAAGCTCTCTTTTTCTCTTTTAATACTGTGGCACAACAAGAAGAAGAATTTGTATTGACTGATGTACCTGACCTTGGATATGGATTTTCTTTTTCATCACATTGAAATTGTAAAATTTTCAGTGACGTCAAAACTGAGTAGTTTTAATTGTTAAAATCTGTTTTTCTACTGCTCATAGCATGACCATCATGGCTTTTGCCCTGAGATTATTAATGGAATTAGCACCACTGACAAATCCATTGTTAGCACTACCTCCTCTACACTTTTGCCCTCATGACTACCATAGCTGCATGGCTACCTTAGATTCTTTTGTTGTGCTTACCTTTGGTGGAAGGTTTGTTCTGCATTGTGCCATAAAATCCAAGCTGTTTATCTTGTGCTAAAGGACAAGGGTAACAGATGACATTATTCTTCTGGTTTTTTTTTTTTAATGGGATTCTGTGCAGTTTTAATAAATGACAATTTGTTTTGCGCCTGTTTGTTTGCATGTTGAGTCCAACTAAATGGGCACTTAAGAATGTTTGTGTTATCTCATGCCAATGATTATACCGTGGGTTTTTTGCAGGTAATTTCTTTCGAATAAGGAGTGCCTTCAAATATGGAGCTCGCAAGCTTGGCCAAATTCTTTTGTTACCCAAAGAGAGAATAGCTGATGAGCTCAAAATATTCTTCGCAAATACTTTGGATAGGCATGGAAGCGACTATTGGACAGAAGTGGGAAATTCTGAATTAGCATCTGGTGCTAGAAGTTCTGATAACTCAGTATCACGGTCATCACATTCCGATACTTGCTCTGAAGATGACATGCATCTGAAATTGAATGGTGGCTATGATAATGATACACTATTTTCTGAAAAATCTAATCATACCCCCCCTTTGCATTTCCCAGGGCTATCTGAAGGAAATAGAGAAATGCTTATAAATTTTAGTGCTGATGATGAAATGAGCTGCATTTTTAGGCCAGAACCAAAACAGAACCATTTTCAGAATAGTAATTCAGTCTGTTCATGTACCAAGCATGAAGGAATTGCTCCATCTGTTTCAACAACCCCAAATCCTGCTGATGATGTCCCTGAGAACCTATCAACTACTCGAGTAGAAAAAGACTTTGCTGGCATTACTGGAAACTCCCAACCTTTGAAATCCTTGTTGGGACTCAGAGGGGATCACAATGGCCACTTGCAAAGTTTGGCATATAGTCAGTATTGCCATATGCATGCTGTATCTGCACCTATACCACCCTGTCCTTCCATGTTGCCTCTGTCAGAGAATAAGAATCGTTGGGAAACCGTTCAGCAATCCCTACAATTGAAGCAGAATGGTCATTCTCAAATGAACACGAACCATGTTTTTGGAACACAACTCTATTGTGTTAACCCAGTGGGGCCATTTAGAGCTGCTACTGATTCTGAAGAAAAGAAGAAACGACGTGGAACAGGAACATACATTCCCAACATGGTATTTCCAAGTGACTATTATGCTCTCTCTGGCATTTATGCTTTTTGATGATTGTTGGCATGGCATCCATTTTTTTTTTTTTTATAGAATCCAGGTCTCATTGTTTTTCCTTGCTTATGATTTCGCAGAGTTATCACTCAAGTAGGGGGGATAGGCTGTCCTTGGGAAGAGGGAGGACTCAACCACAAGCAAATCATGGTCAGTTGCATAAATATACCCATGAAAATGGTTTGCCTACAACTTTGCAGGAGAAGAATCTCTCTGAACATGGCCATGATCTTTCAGAGGCTGAATACCCACATCTTGGTAATGGGAAGCCTGTGCCACTAGAGGCCCACCATTCTTACCCTTCTGTATGGGGATCTTCCAATGCCAATGGTTCCTCCCGTGCATTTGTGAGAACTGATTGTGGGTCTCGGGGCCTTCAGCATCCTGAAGGGCCTCCTTCCACGTCAGATTTGGTGGTCCTGTCATGCCCTGGGACCTCAGCTACAAGCCCTGTCGCATCAACAGCCAAGGACCTCGAGATTTTAGAAAATGAGCAAGAAAGGTAAACAGACTTTCCTAGAATCTGTAAATTTTCATTTTCAATAAAAAAGAGGATAATTTAAGGGTTTTTCGTTTTTAATATTTTTTCTTTATAGAAGGTGGTACTTTATTAATACCTCATCATCTGGATTTTAGGGCTTTATTGCAGCAATATCATCTTAAAGACAATGTTCATTTTCCTCCTCTGACTCAATGAAGGATTTTGAAGCGTAGATTAACTGAAGATAATGACTTTAGATTCTAATGACTATCCAAGATTCGGTGAAGACTTGTGTTTTGCTTTTCTTCTTCACCTTCCGTTTGGAGATTGAGGTCATTCTAATGTAGAAAACGACTATTTTTGTCCGCCATGATGGTTTTCTACGCTGACTCTCTGTAACACCGGCGTTTGTTTCTTAGATCTTATGTTTCCATTTAAATGTTTGTAGGATTTGGAGGTAGTCTAACAGAAAAGGTTTGTGTAGATATCTTTTCAGTGAATATAGAAACATACGAACATCGATTGTTGATGATAAATTTCAGCTTTGCAGTGAAGACTAGTGGATATTTGAATACAAGTTTTGGTCTCCAACAGAGGAAACTTTTGAATTTGCCCTGTGAATACCCCGTGCCAAATACCCTACAACATGGAGTGGGGAGGACACAGAATTACCAAAGTTTTTTTTTTTTTTTTTTTATATGCTTTTGTT
>Ga0307517_10006270_pt1 | contig 17672 bp, 9 predicted proteins | sample 23_EM_MG_FD_194515 | JGI IMG/M metagenome (GOLD analysis project Ga0307517, IMG submission 194515) | Populus trichocarpa ectomycorrhiza microbial communities from riparian zone in the Pacific Northwest, United States - 23_EM | ecosystem: Host-associated > Plants > Roots > Unclassified | place...
ACTCTAACAGCTGAATCGGTCGGTATGACTTGGCGACGTTGTAGGACGGTTTGTTCGGCTTGGGGAACGTGATGATCATAGATTTCTTCCAGGAGCTGTGGTGGTGACCAAGTCTGATGCACGATGAGATGAGGAGGAGGAAGACCTCCGGGAACATCATTTCGGCCCATTTGAGGACTTGGTAATTTAGCTTGGAGAGTCCAGGTGCGGATGTGTTAGATGTGCCTTTGAGTGCCTTCAGGACCTCTTCCTTGGTGACGGGGGCCAGAGGTCTTGTCTGGGGGAGGCGCTCTGTGAAATCAGTGGTGAATGATCCGGGGATGGGCTGCACTGGGGGAAACCAGTTCGTCATGAGGGAGGTCGCCTTGTCTTGGGTGGTAGAGGATATGGTGCCGTCTGGGTTGATGAGGGCTGGGGTGCGACTCTTGCGTACACCTCTGTACCAGCTGTTGAGACTCCAAATTTTTTCCGTCGGAGTGGTGGCTGCGATTTTGAGAGCATGGGATCTCTTGGCTCTCTTCACTTGGTACTTGAAATGGGCGTGTGACATCTTGGAACGTATGATGTTGTGAGGGGTCGGTGACTTTCGGGCCCTCTTGTTGTCCTTGCGCATGTTCGTGATTGCGGTCTGAGTATCCTTGTTCCACCATTTGGAAGCTCTGGGGGAGGGGGGTTTTCTAGTGCATGTAAGGTCTGAAGCTCTGGATACGAGGGAAACGTATGTGGAGATGGCTTCCTCAAGATCCTCCTTGGTGTTGATTTCGAGCTCGAAATCCCAGTGGTCATCCATGATGGAGTTGAAGCGCGCAAACCAGTCTTCCTTGTTGAGTTCCGTGAAGGCGTACGATATCGTATGGGGGAGGTCTGAGGGTGTCAAGTTGACAGTCCAGGTGATGGGGTAATGGTCGGATCCGGTGTGTCTGTGGTAAGCTACTTCCCAGTCGTGTACAGGAACGTGTGGGGAGGTCCAAGTGAGATCCAGGACCGACTTGTATTCTTTTCGGAAGAATGTAGCCATGCCTTTCTGGTTGAGTAGTGAGAAACCGGCTTGGGAGAGGGAATCGATTAGAACGTCTGCGGAAGGGGAAGACTTAGCGTCGGCCGAGTCTAGGGACCACATGGGGTGGTGGAGATTGAAGTCTCCCGAAATGATGCAAGAGTGGGTGCGGAGCACAGGTAGAGAGAGTAGGGGGATGAGGGTGGAGGAGTCTTTCGGGTTGTAGACGTTGATGACAAACAGTATACCGTTCGTATCGTGGAGCTCTACAATAAGGATAGACGGTGAGTTACACAGGTCAGGGCGGGGGGAGACAGTGATTCCGGTTCTGGAATTCCGGACGTAGGTAACCACATCTGGGTAAGGGTCCAGGACCGTGGGGAGGATGATTGTCCAGTCGTTGTGGTTGGTGGTGCCTTTGATGGACTGGTCTTCCCCTATGTTGGTGCCGATGTTGCCCCACCAGGGTTCCTGGACCATGATGATGTCTGCTAGAAGGCAAGGGTTAGTAGGCGAAATACGTTTAGAGGAAGAAGACCAAGGAACGAAAGAATTAAGTAAGGCATGAGTGTTTACTGAAGACTTGTTAACGTTCTGAGAAACGAAGCGGATGGGAGAAGAGTTCGAGCTGTTATACGAAATAGAAGAAGATGAAGTTTGAGAAGAAGAAGGTAAAAGTTCTACAGGAATCAGATCTGGGGTTTCGATTTTGGGCGAAAAAGAGTCCAGTTGGTCGAATAGAGATAATAAGTTAGGTTCGGTGATAGTGTCGCAATTCATTAGGCAATGGGTTGAAAGGGGTCAGAAAAGTCGGGTTCGGCAGAGTTGTTGGGAGCTTCGGGCTCCTTTCGACGGAATGAATCACGGGAGAGGATGGATTGTCCGCGCATGCCTGGCTTTCTCGAGCGAGCAGCTGCTATGGAGATGTCCCTTCCTTTGCAGGATCGGTCTCCAGCTGGGTGGTCTTTTTCCCCGCAGCACGGGCATCTGAAATGAGGGCACTTCCATGAGGGAAGTTTGAGTAACTCGAAGGATTTGCCAGAGTTGATGCATTTCTGGCAGTTGACGTTGTGTTCGGTGTTTCCTTCTCCTTCAACGTGGGTACGTGAAGCGCAGATCCTGCAGACCTTGTCGCATTTCACGTGTGCCGGTCCGTATTTGAAGCACCTAGAGCATTGGGTAGGGTTGACATTTTCCTTCCATTCGTAGGGGTAGACCTTCCTGCCGAACATGTAGTAGACGGCGTGGGAAAGGACGGCCTTCCCAATGGATTCGTCAGGATCGTCGAACGCAAAGCTGATGTTCCCATAGTGGGTCTCTTCGGAGTAGGTGGTGGGGTTTCTGGTCCAGTCCGGTCGGAAAGTGAATAGGGTGTCTTTCGGGAGAGTATGGATGGCAGCCCGAACTTCTTTTTCAAGAGCTTCGGGAGTCCAGGGTGCTTTGGGGGGAACGGTCGTGTCGTCTTCCGCGGCCTTGTCGATCATCTCATAGTCTTCCTGGGTCATGGGAGGACGGAGTAGGACGTTTTTGAGGACAACCTTCGACCATGGTACAACCTTCTTGAAAGTGGCTCCCGAGATGGGTCGGCCCTCATGGTCTTTCGGAGAGAAAGTGGAGGCTATGGTCTCAGCGGCTGTGGTGATCTGGCGGACAGTGGAATCGTGTGTGAAGCGGAAGGAAAGGTTTCCCTCCTTGGTCCATGTGGCAAGGACAGCACGGATTTTGTAGGGGGTGCAGGCTCGGTTGAGAATGTCGATAATCTGCATGGGATCAGATTGTTCTGCCTTGCTGGGGCCTTTGCCTTTGGGGAAGCGCAGGAGCCAGCGATCCCCGGGAGGTGGGATCTTGGGCGTTTTCTTCAAGGCAGTGGGGGCGGGGTCGGAGGCAGCTGCTGCAGCTACCTGTGCAAAGGAAACGGTTTTTCCACCATTGTTCTGTCGACGGGTGACAACATTCCATTGATCTCCTCCAATCTCAACTTGGGGTTGTTGAGGGAGGCCATTGTTGGGGAAGTCCCCTAGGAAGTCGCCGAAAGTGGGGTCATCCTGTGCGGGGGTGACGTGGGTTGTTGTAGGGGAGGGGGAGGTGGTAGGAGCTGTGGATATGAAATCCCTGAGCCCGGGGAAACTAGGAGGGGCGAAACCGGGTGGGTAGAGCGGTAGGGGCTGGCCAGACTTGGCGTCTTTGTTGAAGACCTTCCTGGCGTCTTTAGCACCAGAGGAAGCAACCCACGGGTAGAATTTGCAGGAGGTGATGGCATCAAGGCCCTTGGAATCGAAATTCGAGTTGGGGGGATGGGGGATGTATCCTGGGCCTTCCATGCTGAAGGCTCTGTCAACGCTTCGGAGGACGAAGTTGAGGGTCTGTTCTGGGGAGGAGTCCTTGCGGAAGCCAACTGGTTTGCCGGACTTTCCGTGGATCGGACCCCATCTTCCCCATGAGAGGATCCTGGCCCATAGGGTGAGACGAGAAGGATGTGCGGAACGCGCAAAGCGACGGAAGGATTCTGGGTCAGCACGAGGGTGAGGAGGTTGGGCATCATCAAATGCTCCCAGGAAGTCCTGTGAGGAGATGATTGGGGTGGGGGGTGCGGTGTTGGGAGCACTGTCTATCCTGGCCTGTGAGACGGGCTGAGGTTTCGGTTGAGCGGTCTGGGCAGTACGACTGTTCCGCAGACTATCAACGCCTTTGGAAACAGATGAGATGGATTCCCGTACAGGGAGCAAAGCAGAGGAGACGGCGGCGTTAACCGTAGACTGCACAGCAGAGTTGACGGCGGCGTTAACAGTAGATTGGACGGCCGAGGTGACCGACTGTTGAATAATGTTGGAAAGGGCGGCTGGGGTCGGGAAAGAAGAAGGAGGAGAGGGGGCGGCAGAGCGGGTCATGGGGACGGGAGCGTCGCAATCCATTTCGCCACTATTCTCGCCATAGTCCACAGTATCCGAACTGAAGTCGATGCCGTCAGCTGTTGCGGAGTGAGTGCGGGTTTCGGTAGAAAGCTGCTCGATTTTGGCTGTGAGAGCAGCGATGTTGTCATTCATGGTGCGGAGGGTGTTGGAAAGGACAACATTCTCTCTTCGGATGTGGTTGATGTCATCCCTGGTGTCAAGGATGTCTTGGTTGGTGCGGGCAACGTTGTAAATCTCTTTTGAGAGTTCAGTGCGGGTTTCGCCCAGGTGGTCATGGACATTGTTGATGCGAGAGGCGATGTCGTCGTTGACAGCGGAGAGCTTGGCTTCAACGAAGGACGTGTATTTCGTAATGTCGTCGTTGACATCTTTGATGTTATCGGTGTGGATGATCTGGGCTCGGATCACAGATTCCACAAGGTGTGTGAGATTGTGAATCTGGGCGACGGAGAAAGTTTCTCTATTTCTAGAGTTCCTTTGTTCGTTCGAGATGATGTTGAGGGCTTGCCCCATGTCGCATAGAAGGGTAGAAGCTTCGGTCTGCGGGATTTGAAGGTTGTTTGGAGATTGAACAATATCTTTGATAGGGATAGGTTCGGGGAGGATGATAATGTCGGACTGGGTCTGTTGGGCCGGACCACCATCTATGATACGCATGGCTTCCGTGAAGGATTGGGAGGTGAGGGCCGGGAACATGATGTCCTTGAGGCCATGTGCGAAGTCTTGTTCATCCGCTCCCAATTCAGGAGGGATGGTGCCAAATCTAGCGCCTCGCGGGAGACGGGGAGTGTGTGGAGAGGTAGGTTGGTGGCCTGCCAGAACAGACGTGGTGGCCATACCCGAGGGGTATGTGTCCACCTGTTCCGTGATTTGTTGGCCGTTGAGTACGTAAGAGTCGACGCGAGAGCCGATAGGACGACCTAGAGTGTCGACTGCGGGGGTGGTGGGTTGAAAGGGGGTGGGCATGAGGGGGATGTGACGGCCAAATTCGTCCTGGAATTTCGTATAGGCGGGTGAAGGGGTGAATGTGGATTCTATTCCCATCTGTTCCGCCAACTTGTTGGCTTCTTCCCACGTGAACGAGGGTCCAGGGCTGCGGTGTATTGGCAGGGATGACGTGAGCTTGCTCTGGGCAAGTTGTAGTTGGTTGGGAGGAGGGGGGCCGTCCAAGAGTGGGGTGCGGACGGTGGTGTTCGCCCGGATACGGGAAACATTCCTGCTCTGGGCTCTGGAGGAGTGTCTGCTCGAGATAGGGGTTGGGGAACGACTGGCTCTGCCAGAGGTCCCGGCCTTCTGCTTGGACATGCCTCTAGAGACTGGAGGTTTGTTGGTCCGAACTCGAGAGACGGAGCGTTCCCTTTCGGGGGAATCGGTTCTGCCTCTCTTGCGTTCGGGACGCGGAGTGTCTTCTATGGAGGAGGAAGGGAGGAATAGTGGGTCTTTGGGTGGGGTGGAAAACGAGGTGACGGGGTCATCCTCGTCTTGTTCGGAGTCGCTCGAACTGACGGAAATGTGGGGGCTACCAGGTTCTGACTTCACCTCTCTCTCGGTAGCAGGAGAGGGTGAAACTGGAACATCAAATGCTCCAGGAGGGTCCGAAAAGCCAGACATAATAGCAAAATCGAGTCGAGAGTTTTAAGCGCTTGTAGAGATGATAGAGGTAAGAGGAAGAGAGAGGTGAGGTGTACAGTGTGTACTTACATCAATGCCATCCCCTCCTTACGGTCTACCACCATCCCAGCGGTAACGATGGGACGCGACACCAGCTCTTCCATCTTCCAGGACGGACAACTCAAGCCTGGAATTTACAAAATAAGAAACACCGTGTCCAAAACCTATGTCGCCACCAAAGGCGAACCTCGCCAGTTATGTGGCCGGCCATCCACGTGTCTAGTGAGCGGAGAAGGCGAGGTAAGACCACTACGTGACTTATCGCCGACGCAGCTGAGAACCGAAATAGTGGGAAATCCGGCCACTTGGCCCGGGGTACACGATTCGAAAGGTGGCTATCAACTCCGTCCTACGTGCTTACCGCACGGCTGCTGGACAACTTCGATAGGCGGGGCTTGCAAAACCTGATGAATTCTGCATCATGTTGGATGGGATAGCGAACGGGTGTGCCGTCTCGGTTTCCGATCTTCCAGTGGCCTGGAAGATCCAGCGCGTGGTCGACGAGAAATACCGCGAGTTCGAATACGTTCGGTATGGTCCAGTACCTCCAACCATATTCCTGCACCACTAACCCTATGGTCCAAGCATCTTCTGGGGCTCGACCAACATGGTATGGGACCTAGCGCAATGGGGATCTGAACGCGACGGGACAAGGGTCAGGAATTTTCACAACCTATGAGCGGACCACATCTGATATGATACCTTAAACCAGATTCAAGTAATGAATAACACCTGGGCCGAGCAGTGCAGGATTTGGGAACTCGTTTTGGTCAAGGCCGAAAACTTCGCTCCACAGCCATCCTCGTCCTCCATACCCGCGGGAGGTTCCGTTCCCCCCTATGAGCGGAACCCAGGGAACAATTGCTGCACATGCTCCCACGTCACTACAGAACCCGGTGATGATGGTTATGGCACGACCGTCGTCGAGGTCACTACCGTCACCACCCGAAAGAAGTATCGGCTTGGTGATTAGGAAGAAGTTCTGGACGCTGGTCCGGTTGTCGAGGAACGTCGATATAAGATGGCTTCCTGTTTCGCTCGTTCACATCTCTTGCATCAATAAAATGTCAACTTGACCGCTCGACACTTTGGAATGACTCGGGCGGACGAAGATCGCCTGTTCAACCGATCGCCCACGGGCACTTGCCAGTTTCGGCTTCATAGGTCGCCCACTGACCTCGGGGTCTCGGTACAAGATGCTCGAGCTACTAAACTGGATATTCCTCGGAAATGGCAGGTAATACATGTCATACACTATGGACCTCGGTACGTTGGTTAATTCCGAAGGACCACAAAAGGGGATCGCTAGCTAGACAAATATGATACACGGACAGGACTCCCAACAGAGGTTCCTCAAGCGTCCTCAACTCGATATCTCTTACGAGTGGTGACAGTAGTGACCTCGGTCACTATTGTACCGAGATCATCACGCTCAGACTCCGTACGTTGGGCACAAGTGCAGTGCTGCCCGGTTGTGTCCCCGTTGTATGAAGGAAGGGAGTCCGAACCAGATGACTGTAAGGTTGTGGACGTGCCTCCGGTCTCCACTGGGATCAACTTCCAGATCACCCAGGTGGGAGGTGTGTATTCCCAGAGCCGGACCTAGATGGTGGGATCATTCAGTGAAGTGCCATGGTATCGCTCAATATCTAACCATTGTGGTGACACCTTTTTTGTCTAATATGTCCCAAAGCATCTTCGTAATTCCCCAGTAAAAGCTAATGTGCTGCATATGTGAGCTGTTCCGATTGAAGTAACGACTCGCTCTGACCGGACGTATTCAAAGTCACGATGAACATCATCGTCGACGACTTCAACTCTCCAAGGCACAGGATAAGCGACGACGGAGAGTGCAGAACCGTTTTCCAGTCCAACCATCGGCGCACAAAACTGGTCAGGTTTCCCCGGTTCAACCTACGTTTCGCGTTGTTTAGCATATCACGGTAGAGTTTGTGATAAATGGCGATGGCACGCTGCTCACCCTCTGTACCGTATATCCGGGTCCAAGCGGTTTGATTTCCCACTTCCAATCGTTAGCCACACACCGTAGGCAGTAGGGGATAACGACGTACGATCCCCTTTCCCTCCTGAAGTTCTTGGGCTGGACGACAACTCATTTCCCTTGAGTGTTCACGGATATCAACGTAGCCCTCAGTGTAAAGGTTCTGTATCTTGTAGGTTCCTGCCTTCAGTTTTCCGTTCTCGAAGATGGACGAGGAGCTCCTGGTTGAAGTCGAGGTCATGGTCAGAACAAGTGCGGCAGCGTGGAGTACACGGGCAGGTCTCGATGCTATATGTTATCGCACACGCTGGAAACATGTGGCCGCCACACTTTTTTGCCGCTCGCGGGCAGAACGAGAACCCTGATGATAATGAGACCTTTGATCTGGTCTCTTATGTAAAGGTGTACAGTACGTACAGCGGTTGGCGTCCGGTGCCCCCCACGTTTCTAGAATTTTTGGTCAAATAACATGATCCCAACCTCGATGAACGACTCTACGCCCATATTCCGGGGCTGCAGAATCAAGCCAAGAGTGTCCGAGATTCAGAATAGTGCAGGTCAGACATACCCCGGAATGTGGGTCAATCCTAAACGAGTACGCTGTCAGCCCATTGTAATCCTCCAGGATGGGAAAAATACAGTGGATTATATCCTCATCTTTTCCTCGCGTAGACGTGGTTAACTGTGTTCAGTGGTAAATTAACCCTTCAAGCTTCAGGACCTGGATGGAAGATACGCACTGGTATGTCGAATCATACTTCGCTTCGATTTCGGTGAAATGAATGAAACAATAAAGCCCGCTGCTTGGAGGGTGGAGGCGATTCACGAGACCGGGGACCTTACGGACCATGAGCCTGACGAAGACCGTCTACAAGTCAGCCATCATCCCGCAACAGTTGTGGGTCACCGCTGAGATACTCACAACATAATCGCATCTCAACGACGACAATCCGCGTAGAACCTGGAGGTTGATTCCAGTGAGGTTTGATACTGAACCTCAACTGGCACCAAAAGCGACTTCTATTCCGACGACAGGATCGGGTTCATTTCCGCAATATGGCGGCAGTCGGGAGACCGGAATTGCGTCTGTTCTCACCAACTTACAGGGGTAGGTGATGATGGGCTCGGAATGGCCGTCATCGCGACGCGGGGGAGGCGATGCCGGTGGGTTGTTTGAACGGGTCGAGCGGAGTTCTCCGAACCTCGATCGAGCCGAGGACGCGGCAGCCATCATGCGTTTGCAGGAAGAGGTCACCGAACTGGACTTTTTCACAAAGGATAGATGCCGCCTTGCCATATACTATATGCCGAGGTATGTCCATCATTTCCGAAGGTCTTTCTTGTAGCGCTGACGGGGATACAAGGGATTGTTTACTGCGGAAGAATCGTACGAACAGAACAAAAAAAAAACTCCTTAAGCGTCTTCGACCCGGTATTTCTTACGAGTGGTAGTAGTTGCGACAATAACCTCGGTCACTACTGTACCGAATTCGTCACGCTCGAACTCTGCGTGTTGAGCGCGGGTGAAGGGTTGCTCCGTGGCCCCTTCGTATGCAGGAAGAGGACCCTCATCCGTTGTTCCGAATGGTGAACGCGGAGGCGGAAATGTTCCTTCGACGGGGGTTAACTTCCATATCTGCCAGGGATTTAACGTCTCATGGTAGGTTACGACCTGAGAGGTAGAACCTCGAGTTAGCTGCAGCCCACTCTGACCAACGCTCAACACTTCACCGGCGCGCCATCATCTTTGCAAGCACCAAGTAGATCCCAAGCTATTTTCTCGGTTCCCCAATAAAAACTGAAGTGAGGCATCGGTGAGCCACTAGAGTACACTGGGGAACATCTAGCCCCACCGGATATATTCAAATCCACGATGGTTATCATCGTTGACGATTTCAGCTCTCCAAGCCGCGGGATAAGCAGCGACACGGAGCTTAGCCCCATCGCTGATCCCATTCATTGGAGTACAAAACTGCTCAGGGTTTCCTGGGTCGAACTGCATTCGACGTTGTTTGCATAGTGTGGCCGAGATCGGGTCAAAAGATAAGTAGGTAATCTCACCCTCTGTACGGAATATCCAGCCCCAAGGTGCCTAATCTCCCACTACTAACCATCAGATACATGGATCGTAGGTTGTTTAAACGGACGTACGAGCCCTGCTCCCTCCTCAAGAGCTGCGGCCGGTCGACAACACACCTCTCTCGAGTGTTCATGAATATCTAGATAGGTCCGGGTGTAGAGGTTCTGGATTTTGTAGATTCCTGGTTTCAGCCTTCCATCCCTGAGGATGGATGGAGAACCATCGGGTCTCGGGTTCGGGGTCATGGTCAGAGCGAGTATGGGAACATGGGGAACATGAGGTAATCGTGGTGTTATTGTTACACATCGGGATACAGGCCCTAGTCCGCCGCACCTTTACCCCACGAGTGTACGGTGCAGCGGCCACAAAAATTACCACAAGAACGAAGCGTCTACGCGAGGAGGGACGAGAATTTACGGGCACCCGTATTGTCTGAGATATGGATGGGAGAGCGACTCGTTGTCGTGCTTGTTCGCACCTACGGATGAAATGCTGATGCCAGACGTAGTCGGGCGCAGTTGTTGGAGCCGGTGGACGACTTTTGGGGGGGTTGGTTTAACACATACTGTACTCCAGCGGAGTTCAATTTTCTGCCTCACGATGCTAGTAGGTATACTTCCTCACGCTCATTCTACCCTGGTGGGTTTTATATCTCCGGTATACTTCCTGGCGATGCAAATATAATTGAGGAGATATTGTTATGCTAACATTACACGCGGAGAGATCATGGGAAAGTTCTTCATGCGTCTTCAACTCTATATCACTTGCGAGTGGCGACAGTAGTAACCTCCGTCGCTATCGTAACGAAATCGTCACGGTCAGACTCCACATACTGAGTACGAGCGGATGATTTCCCCGCGGTCCCTTCGTACGGAGGAAGGGATCCCTGCTCCGTTGTTCCGAGTTAAGTGAATGAAAAGTACAGTAGTGAATGTGGAAGCGCAAATGCACCCTCGGCCTTCACAGGGGCTAACCACCACATCTGCCAGGGAGTTGACGAGTCGCGGAAGGTCACAACCCGAGAGGTGGAGCCTTAAATTAGCTGCAGTCCATTGATAACAACGGGGGCGGCCGGTTAACACCTCACCTTTGCCCCATTGTCGTTGCGACCAGTGGCTAGATCCCAAACAATTTTCTTGTTCGGCCAGTAAAAACTGAAAAGGAGTGTCAACAAGCCCTATCCACGTGTATAGAGAGCGGAGAAGGCGAGGTAAGACCACTACATGACTTATCGCCGACGCAGCTGAGAACCGAAATAGTGGGAAATCCGGCCCCTCAGTGGCCCGGGGTACACGATTCGAAAGGTGGTTATTAACTCCATCCTACGTGCTTACCGCACGGCTACTGGACAACTTCGATGGGCCGGGCCTGCAAAACCTGATGAATTCTGCATCATGTTGGATGGGATAGCGAACGGTTGTGCTTTCTCAGTTTCCGATCTCGACAAAAGGGGATCGCTGACTAGAGAAATATAATACACGGACAGTACTCCTAAAAGAAGCTCCTCAAGCGTCTTCAACTCGATCTCTCTTACGAGTGGTGATGGTAGTGACCGAGGTCACTATTGTAACGAGATCATCATGCTCGGCCCGCACCGTATGCTGAGCACAAGTACAGTGCCGCCCTGTTGCGTCCCCGCGATATGAAGGGAGGGAGTCCGAATCAGATGGCCCCGAGGGTGTGTACGTGCCCCCGGTCTCCACTGGAATCAGCTTCCAGATCCACCAGGTGAAGGGTTTGTCTGAATCCTTCCAGAGCTGGACCTGGGTGGTGAAACCATTTAGCGATGGTCCCTTGGCATCGCTCAATATCTAACCTTTGAGACATTTTTCCCTTTGTCTAGTTCTATGTCCCAAGTAATCTTCGTGGTTCCCCAGTAAATGCTGATGTATTGCATACGTGAGCTGTTCTACTTGAACAAGTAACAAGTCATTCTGACCGGACATATTCAAAGCCACGATGGATTTCGTCGTTGACAACTTCAACTCTCCAGGCTACAGGGTAAGCGACGACGGAGAGTACACATTCGTTTTGCAGTCCGGCCATTGGCGCGCAAAACTGTCCAGGTTTTCCCAGTTCAACCTACGTTTCACGTTATTCAGCACATGGTGGCGGAGATTGCGGCGAATGGTGACGGCACATTTACCCTCTGTATCGTATATCCGTCTCCAAGGGGTTTGATTTCCCACTTCTAATCGTCAGACACAAACCACAGGTAGGGGATGTTGACGTACGATCCCCCTTCCCTCTTGGAGTTCATGGACAGGACGACAGCACATTTCCCTTGAGTGTTCATGGATATCAACGTAGCTCTCGGAGTGAAGGTTCTGGATCTTGTAGGTCCCTGCCTTCAGCTTTCCGTTTTCGAAGATCATGGTCGCAACAAGTGGGGCAGCGTGGAGGACGCGGGGAGGTCGTAGCGCTATGTGTTATCGCAGACGCCAGTAACGTGTGCCCGCCACGCTTTTGCCGCCCGCGGACAGGACGGAAGCCTTATGATGACGAGTCCCCCACGAAATGCTATATAGTACGTACAGCGGTTGGCGTCCTGTGCCCCCCATGTTTCTAGAGTTCTCGGTCAAACAACGTGCCAGACCCCAACCTCGATAAATGACTCTACGTCCATATTCCAAGGTTGCGGAATCAAGCCATGAATATCCGAGGATTTAGAATACCGTAGGTCAGCCATACCCCGAAATGCGGGTCAATCCCTAACAGCTGTGCTGTCGGCCCCCCAGGGTGGGAAATAACCAGTGGATTATACCCTCGTCCTCTCCCCGCATAGACGTGGTTAACTGTCTTCAAAAGTGGGAAATTCACCTCCGGACCTGGATGGGTGATACGCAGGGTGTGTCGGATCACGTTTCGCTTCAATTTCGGTGTACTAAACTAAATAACGAAGCCCATCGCTTGGGGGATGCATACGGTCAGTGAGACCGGGGACCTCGCGCACCATGGGCCTGACGAAGATCGTCCACAAGTCGTCCACCATCCCGCAACATATGTGTGTCATCGGTCACTACTGAAATGCTCACAACATAGTTGCATATCGACAACGACAATCCGCGTAAAACTTGGAGGTTGATTCCGGTGGGGTTTGACACTGGACCTCAACCGGCACCAAAAGCGACTTCTATTCCGACAACAGGATCGGGTTCACCTCCGCCATATGACGGCAGCTGGGAAACCGGAATTGCGGTTGTTCTCATCGATTCTCAGGGGAGGGTGATGATGGATTCGGAATGGCCGTCGTCGAGCCCACCGTCGCGACGCAAGAGAGGCGATGCCGGTGGGTTGTTGAAAAGGTCAAGCGGAGTTCTCCGAACCTTGATCGAGCCGGGGACGCGGCAGCCATCATGTATTGGCAGGAAGAGTTCACCGAACTGGAGTTTTTCCATAAAGGATGGATGCCGTCTTGTCATACACTATATGCCGAGGTACGTCCATTATTTCCGAAGGTTCTTCTTGCTGCGCTGACGGGGATACAAGGGATTATTTACTGCGGAAGAATCGTACACGAACAGAACAAAAAAACTCCTTAAGCGTCTTCAACCCGGTATTTCTTACGAGTGGTAGTACTAGTAGTGACGACGGTAACCTCGGTCACTACTGTACCGAATTCGTCACGCTCGAACTCCGCGTGTTGAGCGCGGGTGAAGGGTTGCCCCGCGGCCCCTTCGTATGCAGGAAGAGGTCCCTCCTCCGTTGTTCCGAATGGTGGACGCGGAGGTGTAAATGCATCTTCGACAGGGATTAACTTCCATATCTGCCAGGGATTTCCCGTGTATCGATAGGTTACAACCTGAGAGAGATGGAATCTTAAGTTAGCTGTAGTTCGTTGTGATCAATAGTTAACACCTTACCTTTGCGCCGTCTTCTTTGTCACCCGCGTGTAGATCCCAAGTTATTTTCTCAGTTCCCCAGTAAAAGCTGAAATGAAGCGTCGGTGAGCCATTTGAATACATTGAGGAACATCTAGCCCCACCGGATATATTCATATCCACGATGATCACCGTCGTTGACGATTTCAACTCTCCAAGCCGCGGGATAAGTAGCGACACGGAGCTTAGCCCCATCGTTGATCCCATTCAATGGAATACAGAACTGTTCAGGTTTTCCCGGGTCGAACTGCATTCCACGTTGTTCACATAGTGTGGCGGAGATCGGGTCGAAAGATATAGGTAATCTTACCCTCTGCACAGAATATCCAGTCCCAAGCTGCTTAATCTCCCACTACTAATTGTCAGGTATATGCATCGTAGGTTGTTGAAACGGACGCACGAGCCCCTCTCCCTCTTCAAGAGCTGTGGCCGATCGGCAGCACATCTCCTTCGAGTGTTCGTGGATATCCAGGTAGGTCCGGGTGAAGAGGTTCTGGATTTTGTAGATTCCTGGTTTCAGTTTTCCATCCCTGAGGATTGATGTAGGGCCATTGGTTGTCGGGTTCGGGGCCATGGTCAGAGCGAGTATGGGAACGTGGAGAACATGAGGTGGTCATGCTGTTATTGTTACACATCGGGATTCTCCCGGCCCACCGCACCTTACCCCGCGAGTGTACGGTACAGCGGCCACCAAAATTACCACAAGAACGAAGTATCTGCTCGAGGAGCGACGAGAACTTATGGGCACCCGTACTGTCTGAGATGTGGATGGAAGAGCGACTCGTTGTTGCACTTGCCCGCCCTTACGAACAAAATGTTGGTGCTAGACGTACTAGTCGGACGCAGTTGTCAGAGCCGGCGGACGACCTTTGGGGTAGTACACTTCCTTGACAGTGCCAATGTAATTGAGGGGGTGTTGCTACGCTAATGTTACACGTGGAGAGATCAACTTGAAGGGAAAGTTCTTCATGCGTCTTCGACTCTATATCTCTTACGAGTGGTGACAGTAGTAACCTCTGTCACTATCGTACCGAAATCGTCACGGTCAGACTCCATATGCTGAGCACGAGCGGATGATTGCCCTGTGGTCCCTTCGTACGAAGGAAGGGATCCATGCTCTGCCGTTCCGGGTGGTGGATGCGGAAGCGCAAATGCACCCTCGGCTTTCACAGGGGCTAATTTCCACATCTGCCAGGGAGTTGACGTCTCACAATCAGTTACAACCTGAGAGGTGGAACCTTAAGTTAGCCGCGGTTCGTTAGGACCAACGGTTAGCATCTCGCCTTTGCCCCATCGTTTTTTATGCCGCAGGCTAGATCCCAAGCTATTTTCTTGCTTGGCCAGTAGAAACTGAAACGAAGCATCAGTGAGCCACCCAGTCCACCGAAAAACATCCATCCCGACCGAACATATTCAAATCCACGGTGTCCTTCGTCGTCAACGATTTCAACCCTCCAAGCTACAGGATAAGGCGCAACACAAAGGGTAGCCCCATTACTGAGCCCGTTCAATGGGATACAAAATTGTTCGGGTTTTCCTGGGTCGAACTGTGTTCGTCATTGTTAACATGTGGTGGCGGAGATCGTGTGGAAAGAGATTGGTAATCTCACCCTCTGCACTGAATATCCAGTCCCAAGTTGCTTAATCTCCCACTGCTAACCGTCGGATACATGGATCGTAGGTTGTATAAACGGACGTACGAGCCCTGCTCCCTCCTCAAGAGCTGCGGTAGGTCGACAGCACACCTCCCTCGAGTGTTCGTGGATATCCAGATAGGTCCGGGTGTAGAGGCTCTGTATTCTGTAGATTCCTGGTTTCAGTTTTCCATCCCTGAGGATAGATGAAGAGTCGTCGGTCGTCGGGTTCGAGGTCATGGCCAGAGTGAGTACGACAACGTGGGGAACGTGAGGTACGTGGTCGTTGTGTTATTAAACACGTTGGGATTCCCCTGACCCGCCGCACCTTTGCCCCGCGAGTGTGCCAAAATCACCACAAGAACAAAGTATCGGCTCGAGGAACAACGCGAAATTATGAGCATTTGTGTTATGTGAGATGTGGGAAAGCGACCCGTTACCTTGGTTTGACACACGCCCTGGTGGAGTTCAACTTCCCGTCTCACGGAGGTTGGATTCCAGTCTAGCCCCACGACGCTCAAGGTTGGGTCGGAGGCGGTATCTTCTGCCTCGGGTTGTCATGGTAGAGGATGGACCGTGATACGGCTTCTATTCCTGATGCACTTCCTGGCGGTGCTTGTGGAATTGAGGCGATGCTGGTACGCTAATGTTACGCGCGGGAAGATCGAAGGGAAGTTCCTTATGCGTCTTCAACTCTATCTCTTACGAGTGGCGACAGTAGTACCCTCCGTCACTATCGTACAGAAATTTTCACGCTCAGGCTCCGCATGTTGAGCGTGAGTGGAGGGTTGCCCCGAGGCCCTCTCGTATGCAGGAAGAGATCCCCGCTCCGTTGCTCTCAGTAGTGAATGCGGAGGCGTAAATACACCTTGAACCCTCACAGGGGCTAACCACCACATCTGCCAGGGAGTTGACGAGTCACGGAAGGTCACGACCTGAGAGGTGGATTTTGAATTAGCTGCAGTTTGTTGGGAACAACGGTTGGCGCCTCACCTTTGCCCCATTGTCGTTACGACCAGCGGCTAGATCCCAAGCAATTTTCTTGTTTGGCCAGTAAAAACTGAAAAGGAGTGTCAACGAGCCGCTCGACTCCGTCGGAAAATATCTGTCCCGACCGGACGTATTCAAATCCGTAACGTGCTTCGTCCTCAATGATTTCAACTCTCCGAGCCATGGGATAAGGAGCGACGCAAAGGGTAACCCCATCATTGAGCCCATTCAATGGAATACAGAATTGTTCGGGGTTTCCTGGGTCAAACTGTATTCATCGTTCACATGCGGTGACGGAGATCGTGTCGAAAGAAATCGGTAATCTCACCCTCTGTATCGTGTATCCAGAACCGAGGTGTTTGATTTCCCACTTTTAATCATTAGATACGTGAACCGCGGATGACGGATACTAACGTACCACTCCCCTTCCCTCTCCGAGGTCTCCGGCGGGACGACAACACACTTCCCTTGAGTGCACCTCGAAATCGAGGAAGGTCTCAGTGTAAAGATTCTGGATCGTGTAGATTCCTGGGTTCAGTTTTCCATCTTTGAAGATGGAGGTAGCGTCAATGGTCGGGCTCAGGGCCATGGTTGGCAGAGCAAGTACGAGGACGTTGGGAACAGGGGCAAGTCATGATATTATTGACGTGCACTGGCAGGCGCCCGCCACACTTTTCTTCGGCACTATCGGCACAAGGGAGATCTTTGAGAAATTGCAAGCGTTTGCTTTGTGCGGCCTTGAGACTGGCAAGTTCTCCATTTCCGAGAGACCTTCTGACGGTCCCAACTGGGATAAGGCCCAGTAGGGGATTGTTACAACGCTAATCGTACACACGGAAAGAGCAAAGGCACACTCCTCAAGTGTCTGCAACCCGATATTTCTTACGGGTGGTAACGACAGTGGTAGTGACTTCGGTCACTATCGTGCCGAAATCATCACGTTCGGACTCCGCATACTGAGCACGAGTGGAGGACTCTCCGGCTGCCTCCCCATCGTGTAACTTAGCAGGGGAGTCCAAACCATGTGTTTCGGGCGGTAATTGCGAAGGGCTGAACATGCCTTCAACATTTGCGGGGATCAACTTCCATATTTGGCAGGGATATGCCTGAGCGCAGGTCTGAACCTGAGAGGTGAAGATTGGAACTCTGATTTAGCTGCGGTTCATCGAGAACAACGGTTAGCACTTCACCTTTGCCCCATTGTCTTTGCTACCACGGGCTAGATCCCATGCTATCTTCTTGGTTGGCCAGTAAAAACTAAAACGAAGTGTCAATGAACCGCTCGAGCCCGTCGGAAAATATCTATCCGAACCGGACGTATTCAAATCCGTGATGTGCTTCGTCGTCAACGATTTCAACCCTCCAGGCCACAGGATAAGGAGCGACGCAAAGAACAACCCAATCGTGGAGCCCATTCAATGGGGTACAGAACTGGTCAGGGTTTCCTGGGTCGAACTGCATTCGTCATTGATCAGAACGTTCAACGTTCGCATATGGTGGTGGAG
>Ga0307517_10006271_pt1 | contig 17672 bp, 7 predicted proteins | sample 23_EM_MG_FD_194515 | JGI IMG/M metagenome (GOLD analysis project Ga0307517, IMG submission 194515) | Populus trichocarpa ectomycorrhiza microbial communities from riparian zone in the Pacific Northwest, United States - 23_EM | ecosystem: Host-associated > Plants > Roots > Unclassified | place...
CAAACACGGTATATACCACAGTTTTGTAGAAGATAATATGATTTATAATTTTTAGAGTTTATTTTTTTAAAATCATAACAGCAAAAACTATAATAAGATCAGTATATGCCGATTAAACCATGGTTCACAAATGGGTTATCTTCTATCTTTTGATGCTTAATGTGATTTTTGTGGTGTAATAATTTGTGATATGATCATAACACGACTGCCAATCATTTAGCATTTAAGTGAGCCGTTAGGAGATTATTTTACGCATCTGTCAGATCAACATTCATTTCCACATTGCTGCTGGGACCCACATTTCTTATCTTGTAGACAGTGCATGGATTAATGATGCCCTCCAGCCTCCAATTTCATGACTTTATGGTCCATTAATCAAGAGATAATCCATGTTTGGCATGTCATGAAGAAAATAAAATCTAGCTATACTGCCCCACTCGCCCCAAGTTGCGCGTGTAATATAATGGAGGTACAAATCTCAGCCATCTTCTTCGCCTATTATATAAATATACCGTTCACTACAAAAAAAAAAAAAACGTGAGCTGCAAGTCTTGAAAGAGCAAGCGTGGGTGGTGGATGCATGAGAGTTTGGACATGACCAAGAGGTTTTCAGAGGAGAGAAGTGGAGATAAATAGATGAAGAAGGTTTTTATCCCCGGCACAAGGCAAATGGAACATATGAATGTCTGGAATCTCAAAAATATAAGATATTAAATAGCATTTACCAAGTGAATAAAAACATTCATTAGATATAATTATAAATAATTAAGTTGCTGATTTGTATAACTAGTTTGGCTCGGATGTTTTTGACTACACGAGCATGTTTATTTTTACATTTTAAAAATGTTTTTAAAAACGTTTAGAATTTTTTTTATTTTTTCTTTGCTTTAAATTATTTTTATGTGTTTTCATGTCTTTTTGAAATGCTGATATTAAAAATAAGTTTTAAAAAATAAAAATATATTATTTTAATGTATTTATAAATAAAAATCACTTTGAAAAGTAACCACGACTACAATATCAAGCAGACTCTATATCTATTATATATATAAGCTTGCAATAAACCTCAAAATAAGAGGAAAATGTTAATTATGCACTCTCAGCTGCTAATATTAGAGCTTCTTGTGTAACATATAGAAGAATACAAATTTAATTAGATTTAAATTCTGCTTAGTACTACTTTTTAAAAAAAAAAAAAACAATTAATCTAGTGCTATATATGTTGTTTAATCTCTTGCTCATGAACTTATTTTGGTTTACAAATGGGCGCAGGCAGATATGGTATTGCGAGGATACTCAGGTTGGAACTCAAGGCGTGCTGTGCAGGTTCTTGACCAAGTTTTTCCAAAGGTGTTTTTTTTTTGTCACTAACAGGGAGACTTGTTGAACCAGAATATATATATATATAGTATTAATCATAGTTATAACACACAGCTAAGGAATTAACCTGGTCTAAATCTCAGTCACAAGTCAGTGAGTTAACATAGACTTTGTTTTTTAAAAATAAAAACTCGAAAACGACGTCTTTTCATGTGTGTTTTTATATATATAAAAAAATTGTTATCATTTTGGTATTAAAAAAAAATAGAGGCCGGTTCGAAGTAAAACCCGGTCTGAGCAAGGTTTCGGGCAAACCCGCTGAGCCATGTTGGGTTTTATAACTGTGTTCTTAATCATGAATCTGCCAGCATTTTTATATTATTTTCTATAGCTAACTTGTTGTATATAGTCATGCTTGGATGCTGATTTTCTCTTATTATCAATAATTAAGGATGCTACCATACAACCTTCCCTGGTAATAGTCTATTTTGGTGGTAACGATTCTGTCCACCCTCATGCAACTGGCCTTGGTCCTCATGTACCGCTTCCTGAATACATTGAAAATACGAGGAAGATTGCTATGCATCTGAAGGTGAGCTTGCAAAAGTAGAGCGTTTCTTCACTAACTGAGCCATGCACGCTCAAGGTATGTTTAACACTTCCTGTGTGCATGCAAGTTGGTAAATTAACACACTGCTGTCCGATTACCAGAGCATTTCGGATAAGACTCGTGTCATCTTTCTTTCTGCTCCTCCTGCTAGTGAGGAACAAATTGGTATCCATTTAAGGTGATTTGTTTTACTTTCTGAAGTTTTTTCTGTAATGGTTTTTGATTTAATCAAGCACGATTGAATGAGGATCGTGTTTTTTAAACCAGTGATAAAATAGATATGGTTAGAACAAACGAGTCCTGCCGGATATACTCAGAAGCATGTTTAGAGGTGTGCCGTGAGATGAACCTGAAGGCAGTTGATCTCTGGACTGCAATACAGCAAGTTGATAACTGGGAAACTGTTTGCTTGAAGTAAGTTTAGCTTAGATAAATGGGGGGGGGTGGGTGGGTGGGGTTGCAGAGACTAGTTCTGGTCTCATGCTTCACTGATCAAACTCCAGCAAAATTCATTTGAATACTCATATTCCTGTCTTGTGCTTGTCTCTGAAACTTGTATGTAGGGATGGGATACATTTTGCACCAGAGGGAAGCAGGATAGTAGTAAAGGAGATTCTGAGAGTCATCAAAGAGGCCCACTGGGAACCGAGCCTTTACTGGAAGGCAATGCCTACTGAATTTTCAGAGGATTCACCGTATGATCCAGTCAGTATGGAGGGAAAGACAGTAAATGTTTCCGAGCCTGATTTGTTCGGAGATTTTCCTTGGGAATAAAACCTAACAATAATCACGAGGTGTATCATCGTGTGATGTTTAGCCGTATCTTCTGAATATCTTTGTAACATAAGCAAAGCGTTCAGATCACTAGCCCAGTGAGAGCTTGAGCTTGTGCTGCCTATTTTGGAATGAGACTTGATTGTAAGAGAACATGCTCTAAGAACGTGGCATATATATGGTATATTTCGCTTACAAGGTTATTTTGAGGTATTTTACTATTTTTCTGTTGCAGGCACATGCCATCGTTTTCAAGTTTTTAAAGACCATTCAGAATTACATTCCAAAAATCTAAAAAACTTTTAAAATTTTAAAAAATATTTTTTATTATTATTTTAAAACTAATATAAAAAATAATATTTTAATATATTTTCAAATAAAAAACACTATGAAAACCCTCTACAATGAAACATCATGGCACAGCATTGTGAACGTGTCCAACAATTGAAATCTCTCGACTCTTTAACAACTGATATCGGAAAAAGAAAAAAAAAGAAGAAGAAGCAGATTTAGTAAACAGTTAAAAAATAAAGGGAGAGGAAACTCATAAGAACAGCAAACTTTACTGCTGATATGGTTAGCTAGTCTAATAAAACAGGATGGAGAAAAACTAGATGTCAGTGTGTTGACATGCCAAAACCACAAACTGGCAGAAAGGTATATAATGCAGTAATGCACGCAGAAGTATCAACATTGATCAACTTGTAAGATCTTCTGTTGTCAACGGTTATATTACATCTTCAGAAGTTGTACAAACCCACATAGGACACTGCTGAAGATACACATGCTTCTTGTCAATGGTTATATTACATCTTCGGAAGTTGTACAAACCCACCTATTACAGTGTGCGGAAGCAAGCGTATAGCACTAACCACATTAAGAATAATACATACAAACGAGCAACAACAAGCAGAAAGAGTAGCAGCACTCACCGACATGCCATGCCACTATCACTAGCAGCCGCAAATAGATCAAATGATATCTGCACACTTTTCAACACCTTTCGACGTTAACAAAACTGGGCCGCAGACATCCGAATATGAAACAAACTCCAGAGTAGATGATACAACTGAATTCCGAAGCCTCCAGGCAGGTGTGTGAACTTCTGGTAAAAACATGCTCACGAGGAAAGTTGGAACCTGCCGCTAGGCTTCTTTCTTCTCCATCCCTGTCGAGATAAAAAAATTAAAAAGCAACATTTAGATTTGTGTAATCAATAAGATTGATAACCATAACCAGATTAAAAGTAATAATGACAACAAGTCATGGTGGAAGCTACTTACAAAGGCGGCATAATACACAAAAGTCAAACCCGCTAGAACAACAAATGCAATTTGGAACACATTATACCTGTAATGCAATCACCAAAATGTCCACCATATCAATAGAGTGGGCAGGCCCATACAGAATAAAACAACAGACGAATAATATTTATGTTATAACTCACTTGTACAAATATTTAATTCCACGAAGTGACTGCAATGTGTGGCCAAAAATTTCTTGAGCTGCTGTTGCTTGTGCATAGTAGCCAAATGCAGTGGCACAGAACTGAATCACACTGTAAACGCAAAAACCAATAATTTTTTCAATAATGTTCAGACATTATGTTTTCTATCACTAAATAACTGCCTTCCATTTTTTAAAATACAGAATAAAAGTTGCACCATAGGATAGAGGAAATGGGAGGTGAAGGGCATGCTTGCATTTTGAAGTTCATTGCTGCAAATATTTAAAAGACAGGGAGTAGATAGGTTCATAACATAATTATCCAATATATTCTCCAAGCCTCTAAATATCAACTCAGATAATAAAATCATGACCATGTGCTAATTATAACCATATCACACATAAGCTTTTAGGAGCACAACCTGGAGAATACATAGAAAACAAGATGTTCAGGGATCAAAGAAGCCAACCTAATTGAGCATAGGAGAATGAGTCCCACATTGAAAAGGAAGGAGTTCATTAGAGTGGCTCCCCACCTGTAACACAAAACCATTCAATTGACAAGCTATCAAAAACTTCTGAAATTACAGATCATCATATAGATGATAAAGATTTAAAAAAGAAAGAAAAGAGGGCTTCCTCCACGGGATTTATTACTTCATGGGATGAATTGTAATGAAAACCAATCTCAGGCCCAGCATCATTGCCCCAGCTATGACTGCAAGCAGAAGATAGAAGCAGAAGAAAGCAAATGCAACAGTACCAAGAAGACCTGGCAGAGTGGCAGAAAACATATTCGAATGTAAGATTACCAAGTAAAACGAGCAAAGAGCTAACAAAGAGCTAACAAAGAGACAAGAGTACAAAAAATTACCCCATATATCATCCAACTTGATGAAGACCTCATTTAGAAAAGGAGAAAGAGGTGGGTCAATCAACAGATATATTATAATATGAGCAACCCAAGCCACTGAAACAATCAACCTGATCAAACAGGCAAAAGAGGTCAACAAAACCTGGTCAAAACATCAAAGAAAATTTCTCCGTAATTCGTTCTTATTCTTCAACTTTCCCATGATAACATTTTCCTGTTTTATACCAACAGAATCATATCTATGCTTCAAAAAGAGGCTCTCTACTCCTCAGCTCTCTAGGATGTCGGTCACTATATGGTACTTATAGGAACTACTACTGTGTCCAATAGAATGCAAGGAATGGAAACAGAGAAATTCTAAAAATAATAGAAGACATACAAAAAGCTCTGTGTAGTCACACAAGTGGCTGCACTTACCCTAAGATTCCCAACACAAGTTTTGCCAAGTAGCCAAGAACAGTCAAAGCCCAGGATGTCTCAGCCTGGAGATAACAGAGAACACTAATGGTAAAATTGTGTGAGAGACAAAGCATAATTCTACTTCAAAGTTAGTCAGGGAGCCCGAAATTATCACCTTCTCCCCTTGAGGATACACCTCTTCTAGCAGCTTTACATCTTCTTCCAGCTGAAGCAACTCCTGAAGTTTAAACATGCATGAAATAAGTCCAATGACCACAACAAGGATCCAAGGCAATTGACCAAACCATCAAATTGTTCATAACAGCTATTAGTCATATAATCAACCAACTTATATTAAAATATTCAACTTGCACATGTGTTCCAAAGGATTGAGAAGTTTCAGGACATTTTAGCAATCAAACTAAATTATAGACCAGAAACAAAAACAAATATTTGATTTACCACATCTTTTAATTCAAAAAAATACAAACAGAATCAACTAAGAAGTTTTGTCCAAAAGCTGGTATTCTCAAAGCTAGAATAAAAAAACCACATACTTCTGAGAAAATAATGACACAAGTTCAAACCCTGCCTGCTTAACAGTATGCTTAGCATGCATTGAACCCACTGTGCAAATATGAGAGAGAGAGAGAGACTAGTTAAAAGCATGCAGTCCAGGGCTTCTGAATTACCTTTTCTACTGCCTTGACATTTTTACGCCATTTTCTACCCTTGTTGCCACTTCTTTCCTCCTGATGGAGTACATCAGCTGCTTTTTTGAGTTCTCTTGCTTTTTTACCAAGCTCAGTTGCCTCCTGCAAGATATTGACAACTATCCATAAGCATCAGAGAATATATGCACCTTCCCTTAACTATTTAAGGTATGCAGTAGCACATAGCTACTTGGCATGCAAGGAAGAACCAACCTTAATATACTGGGAGCGAGTGATAACTGCCTTGGGACGCCGGATGAAAGAAAAGATAAGTCCCAACGGCAAACAAGCAATCCCAACACCACCAAAAATCTGAGAAAATAAGAGAATATTATACAGCATTTCTTGCATAAAGACAAGGCTGAAAGGAATTCACACAAAGGATTTTTTATAACAACGGAACATTGACTTCAGAGACTTCTATGTATTATGCATCCACCTATTTTCCTCATGGAACCTTTACCTATATTTCTCCCAAAGATACCAACTCTTTTCAAACCATTGATCCTTGACGAAAAAATAAATTGGAACTACAGAACTCTCAGAATTTGATTCCATATTTCGGTAAAGAAAAGAATTTTCAATAGAATCAGAAGCAAAAAGTTTGCATGAATGACCATACCGCAAAGAGAACAGATCCAACAATTGTAGCTAGAGCAACCACATATTCTGGAAATGTGGCGCGCATTGTCCATGTTTTCTCTGAGGAAGCATTTGCAAGATATGCAGAGCACTGCAAACAGAAAATAAAAAAATGAGTGAGAAAAATGGAAACATAACAAGCAAAAGAATAAGTTTCAAAGTTCCTAACTTGCACTATTAAACTGCAATATGAGAAGCGAATACAGGAATAATAATATGCTTTAGCGACATGGGTAATCAACATTACAGAAACATAACCTCGCGTGCAACACTTCCAATACATGGTTGATTTCTAGAGAACTCCCACGTACTCGGAAAAGTAGTTGTGGTTGAAGAGAGATGCCTAACAGTGAAGTCAACCTTTCCAACAAGCCCTAATATAACCACAAAAGGCATAAAATCAATAGCATGGACATTACATCTAAATCCATCTAATCATGCAATACACAGAAATTTACACTCAACAACTAAGCATGCACAAACATTCCCAAATTGCCAGAAAAATCTCATTTTGCCATATAAATCATCATTTACTAGCTAAATAATCAGTCTTAAAAGGCAATGCAACAAGCATTTGTAACTGCATCGCATAAATTGGTGAACTCCAAACAAATACCACATGTACCATTCTCTAGCTTAACATTTAAACACAAATCAATCCGGCCATCCCGCAACATACATTTCCATTTTCTTAAATAAAAATAAAACTACTAAGCATTTAAAAAACTAATACCATATAAAATGCCGAGCACAAGACCACACACAATTGCCGTCGTTATAACCCACAATAAAGCACTTTTAATCCTTTTAGCAACACTCCTGCAATCCAAAACAAAACAAAATACGGACACAATAAAAATAAAATTCAATTAATAGTTAAATAATAATATAAAAAAATTGAAATGAAAAACCCTAATTAAAACACCTACTTGTCCTGATCGCCTTCGTAGTAAAACATCGCGAATGGAATGATGAAAAAAACAAGCACAGCATCAACAATGTATACAGCAATCCACAGATCCTTCATTGGCAAGGTAAGATTACACGCGCCATTATAAATCGCATGACGACACGCTTGCCGGTTCGCTACGTCAGCCGGTAACATCAAAATCGAGATAGCGGCAACGAAGAGGCCAAAAACGACGACGAATTTGGGGAAATAAGCTTGATTCTTGTCGTCAGGATGCTGGTAATTGACTAGAAGGTAGATATTGAACAAGAAAACGATTATGCATACTACAATAGCTACGATTACTAGTGCTAAATTGAAATCTCCCATTTTTTAACGCTCTCCCGACTTGAAATCGAGGAAGTTAGGGTTTCGTGATTTTCGGGAAAAAATTTTTGAAAGTTTTTCAGATCTAGTTAGAAAGAAGGAGGTTTCTTTTTGGGGGTTTGACCCCGGCGAGGTGGGTTGTGAATGGCGTGAGAGGGCAAAATGACGGTTTTGTCCTGTGAGAAATGGGTTAATGGCGGAGGGAGATGGGGTGTGTTAAGGTGGGTTTGGGGTTTTGCGACTTTTCCTAGTCTTGAACAGGCTGTCGAAACAAAGGGAGCTTTTTTATTTCGAATTCTTTTTTATGCTTTTGACAGATAGATTTGTCCAAGGTTCCGGTTTGTTTGGGTGCTCCGCTGCGATGGAAGCGAGCTGACATATAACGAAACCGTATTTGGAATTTGACGTTGAATCGCTGATGGGTGATTACCAGATAAGTACCCTGCGTTATGAAACTTTTTTTAATGTAAAACAAATATCCCGATAACAAAAATTGATCTGAGTTTATCCGACTCACTACATAGATGAATTCTTAAAATTATATTCTTTAAAAGAACTAGAAATTATAATTTTTTATCATTCAGTGCAAAAACCAAACAAAATTTATAACTTAGTTGTGGGATAGGATAACCCAGTGTAAATCAAATTAAATAAAATTATAAAATTCAATTCTCAAACTAGTCTAATATTAAAAAATAAAATTTAAAAAAAACAATAAAAAAAAATTCGAGTTAACATTGGTGAACCTTATGAATCTATAACCTAAGATATGATATCAGAATAACTTCATGAAAAGAAAAGTTAAAAAAAAAAACAACAAATATCAATTCTCAATGAACTCAATGAAAAGAGATGAAATTAAAAAAAAAATTTAAAAATGACTGAAACCAACCTGGTTTAACCTTTAGAACATGTGACACAAATTATGAGATTGAATTACAGCACAAAAGGCAAACCAAAAAAAAAATAATGTCAAATTTCCAACTAGCTCAAATAATTAGAGATAAAATTGTAAAAACAAATTTAAAAAAAGATCAAAAGGAAAAAATGTGTGTGTGTGTATAAAGAATGAAGATCAAATTTAATATAAAAAAAAGAAAATAAAATAAAACCATAAGGGATGACAATGAAAAACAATTTCAATTAAGAATAGGATAAGAAAAAAAATATATTAATAAAAAAATAAGAACTAAATTTGATATAAAAATTAAATGTAAAGGAATGAAATTAAAAAAAAAATCAATAAAGGATTCAAGATTAAATATATTGCAATTAAAATAATGAGGACCTCATTTGACTCAACAAATAAATACTCAAATTTCTTTGTTTTTTTTTATTTTACAATGGCTAGCATATTTTTCTAGGAAGAAAAAAAGGTATGAAGGAGGGAAAAAAACGTGTGACTGGAGTTCAACTGTCGATCTTTTGGTGGCACACGCCTCACCACCATAATAAGAGTGATGAGGCGCCTCGAACGCTGCCCTAGAAGGCAGTGTTCAGAGTTTTTTTCACATCGCACGTGTCACCCAAAAAGCGTAAGAGATGTCCACTTGCTAGTGCGTCTTTTCATTTAAAAATCTCAATTACCCCTTAATCCCACATGAGAATAGCAAAAAACCATAACAAAATGACAAAAGTGTCATTACATTGAAAGCCAAGAGAGTTTAATTTCGAGGGACATTTAAGAAATTGCATTGTGCCAAAAAAACAAAAAACAAAAAGTCTAATGACCTAAGCAAAAAAATTTTTCTTTTAAGGGTAATTTAGCAGTTACATTATACAACAAAGATGTAAAAAGACTAATTAACTATGTTCTTTCTAATAATGATTAATGATTTCTATGGAAAAGATCTTCTTACCCCTAAGACCAAGTTTATTGAATTTGCCCTCTAAAAACAAAATACTAATTTTATTGTGTGAATTCATAATATAGTGTAAGTGTGTGCATAGTGAAATGATGAGCCCTCTTAGTTTATTTTTTAATTATATTTTCTTTCAAATTTTTTCAAATTTTTTAATTAGTTTTGACAAATGTTTTAGAAGGTAATAATTTATAAATTGAAGTAAGTTTTTTTATGGAACTTCGTATCATTTGATTCGCATTGCTTTTATATTTTTATGAGACAAATTATAAATTGGATAAAAATTTTATTTTATAAATCATGTAGCAAAAGTTATGGATTGAATTTTTTAAACATTAATTTATAAGTTATTTCTAATTTTTTATAGAAATATATATTTAAGTGATGCAAATAAGCAATTAACTTTTCGATCAAAATGTTTTTTACGGACAAAAATAGACACTTCAAGAACTATGTATGTATATTGTTCATTTAGCAAAACATAGTGGAAAAGAGGCATGAAGCATTTTGTCAAACAAATTTCTAAATAGTTTTTTATTTAGAGTGATGCCATATCTTGACAAAATTTCATAAGGATAAGTTTTTAAAATACACGTGAGTTATTAAATAAAAATAATTCACTATCACCACTCATATTAATATCACTATCCAATATATAAATCACAATTTTTTTAAAAAAAATTATTGATTTCGTTGGTGTTTAAGCTATATTTCTATGGATATATAAATCACCAACCAATTTTTTTATGGAAAATTTGTGGTCGTCGAGTTTCTCATCAGAGATTTCAAGTTTGTTTATAATTCATTCGATAAAGTTATTTATTGACAAAAACACCAATGAAATATTCACGCAAAAAAGATTTGCAAACCATTTTTCTATTGGCCAATATGTCGGTAAATATTATCGACGAATCATTGACAAGCTACCTATTGGTAACTGGTCATGTATCATTGACAAATTCCCTAACATAATAACCGACATACAAATTATGTCAATGAATTCTTCGAGCTATATCAAAATAGTTCATCACTCTCTATTATTTTCCAAGAAAAATTGGCCTATATTACCGATGGAATCATCAATAAAAATTTTATGTACATCGATATTACAGTAATTGTTTTTTAATATATGCTTATTTGGATCAAACAATTTTATATTAAACAATTTAATTAAATTAAAAGAACACATTTTATATTATTAATTTAATTGTAAAATCAATTACAAATATCTTAATACATTAGAAAAATTACAGGTAGAGGTAAAGTTGAAGAGAGAGGAAAATCTCCTAGAGGTTCATAAATGGGAGGATAATAGGTCGACAAGTATGTCATCATTTGCTCTCATTACTTCCTACTTCATTATTCATACTACGCCTCTAGTTCGACCCTTGGATTTGCCTTCACCATAATAATTTGTTCTTGAACCAACTCCGTAATGGTTGGTGATTGCTGCCTCTTGTCGAAGTGTAGGTTGCCTACTATCAAAACACAACAATCTGCCCTTATATCTTAGGTCATAGTCATAAAGATATTGTAAACCTAATTCATATCGAGTCTACTGGTCACTTTAGCATCCAACCACAATTTCAAATTGTATTCTGGATGGATTGAAGGTTTCCCTTCATGTTTGGCAAGCATGCTAGTGTTATATGTTTCATACATTAAGGAAAAACCAAGTTAAAGATGTCGACCAAAAATATTAGTCTAAAAAAATATTCGAAAGGTTTCAAAGTTTACTTATAACAAGCACCTTGATTGGGTTGTTCAAGAACTGCTGCACCCTTTTATATCTATCCTTCTTTTGTATATGTGTTTCCATATATAACTCCATCAGAGTTGGCTCACGCCTAAGCTGTGTAGCCTGAAAAATAAATCATTAGTTAAATATTGTCACAAATAATCACTAACATTTGAAGAAAAATACTTAAAAATAAAATATGGTCTTAGCAGACATTTTATATATTTAATAAAACGGCGTGATCCGCCAATATACATGTTAATGAAACCATGTGTCTCCTTGTTTATGTTCTTGGACCCACTTCGTTATCGCCTTCTAAAACTATCTGATGTCAACAACTCTAGATATCTCTCTCAACTTAGTGATGTGGGGAGGTCTAAAATTCTTTCACATCTTAAAATCATCTGACTCGGCTTTACTCTTAGCATATGTGTGCTTTATACCAAATATCACATAACCTGGTTCAGAAATTCATTAAACAAAAAAATATACTAAAAAAAATTATAATCTTACAAAAAAAATATATTTTTAACACGTTTCAACTTGTCTAATTGCGTTGTGGTTTTCTCAGACATCATACGTCACCACCCTAGAGTTTCCCTTATCCCACTAAATTTTTTTCTTATAATCATTTTTGTAAAATAATTAGTTTCTAAATTTATAAAATATGTATACTAACTAAAAGTATTGATTATTTATCTATTAACCGTAATTTTCCCTCACCAAGCCTCAATTATAGGCATCCATTCAGGATGATCTTTATGTTGGCTTTATTGAAACAAAGACACTTCCATTAACACTTTTCATTATCGATGTTATCGTGAAGGTAGCTTCCATACTTTTGAACTTAAAAATCAATTAATAAACAAAAAAAATACATAAACACTTAATCAATTCATTAATGTTATCCTCGAGAAAAAAAACTTTCTAAAATGATGTGATCGGGCTTTCATTCTGCTATAAGCTTGTCAGATAAAGGATCTCTAGTAAACAAAATGCTATATCTCTGACTCGTATTCAGCGAGCTTACATCAGTAGCAGGTGCAGCAAGTGTCTCTTCATGATTGATACCAGGCTTAACAACACTACTGTTTGAAGAAGCTGAAGCGCTCATTCTCAACAGTGAACTTTTTCTTGGCATCTAAATAATATAAGTAAAACCTAAAAAAAAACAAGAAAATAAATAATGAAACATATTCAATTCAATTCTCAATTCATGGTTTATAGGTGCTTATATTAGTGAATCTATCTATTTTTAATAAAATTCTGACAGCACCTCTCTTATACAATACTTTCCCTAATTATTATTTTTTAAAATCAGAAAACCATATTCCCAAACCAAATCATCATCCACAAGCATAAGTATCACTATTTCTATAAAACCCACTTCAAAATCATAAATAAAAACATAAATAATCATAATGACAACATAAAAACCAATCATCTATGATCTAATAAACATGGATATAGCACTTAAAACAAGCATTCTAAGTTAAACAAACAAGAAAAAAAACAATGAATCTAAGAAGAAAATATCAAACCATCAACATTGAACCTTAAATGATGGGGAGAGAGAGCGTCATTGTTGCTGGGATGGAGAAAGAGGGGAGAGAGGAGAGGAAATGGAAAATTTAAGGTAAATAGGGGCAAAATGAGGGATTGTCTGACATATCTGAGTTTCAATTCACCTACAAAAATTTCCAATGGAAAATCCATCGGTGATTTAATACGTCATTGAATTATTGATTAACTCATCGATGAAATTTTTTAAATTCATTAGTAGATTCATCGGTAATTTCAATAATTTCTATTTTTTTTTTAAAACCCCCTAAATTTACCAACTCATTTTCATCCATTGATAATTTCATAGGTCAATCTCAATTTTATGAATTTCTTCCACAACTCTTTGTAATACTTTGACCATACTCTTTGTAATACTTTGACCATTTTACATTTGTCAGTGTGAGTCCATTAGTGATTACAATTATGGTAATTACCAACAAAATCATGGATAATTATTTTATGATTTTTAATTATTTTAAAATCCCATCGATGATTCCATCGAAAACTTAAATAATTTCTTTATATATATATATTTGTTATAATCCCCTAACCAACCTAACTATACAACAACAATCACATTTAATAACAACTCATTAAAACCATAACCACAACAATAAATGTTTGATGAATGTAAAAAAAAACATAATGTTTTAAATCAATTACACAATGATGTCTTACACATAAAATCAATTCAAATCCTTTTTAATCTAAATCATTATCATTTTCATCATTTTCATATCCGTCACTATCATCTTCTTCGTTATATTAAAGTTGGGCGATCTATTCAGCCTCATCAACTTTTGTATGTCCAGTTGTACTTAATATATCATTTAACTCGTTAATATCAACATGAACATAAATATTCTCAGCGACATAAAAACTTGAATTTTCTTCCATATGCAAGAAAATCATTTATAGTGCACAACAAAGTTGTTTTCATTTGAAAATTCTATTTTTTAAGACATCATACATCAAAGCCCTGAATGACTATAATTTATTCAATTCTTCAATCAACAGTTAAGGACAAACATCTATATTCCTACCTGAACTGTAAGGATTAGGTATGACTGTAGATAAAAACATAAATTTCAACCTCATAAATATCCTCGAAGTAAAGTTATAAATTTTTGGTATGACTAACCTACAAGAATAGAGTGCAACAAAGGACCTACATGGATTAAACCTATTAGTACATAAACTAAGATGTATGTCTTGTTGTTCTATTGAAAACTAATGATGCATTCTATTAAACTAGCTCTAAGCTTTATTATTGAAAGAAAGCATAATGACTTCATCCATCGCATTATGTGAATGATGTCATGTCATATGCTTGATTATCTTCGAAGACATAAATAACCTTTACAGTCTAAGAATGAATAGGAAGTATCTCAAATTTTTATATGCGACAAGTGTTTTTCCTCTACCAGTATTGGGTTTTTATTAAGCATGCCTACAAGGTTTACACTTGGTTAAATTTGCATCTTCACCGTAGTAAAAACATGAAAAAGTTTGGCCACATATCAATTTTTTTAGTATTCTAGGCCAAGGGGTTTCATCATGGATTTTATACCATGAAAGTTCTTTTTCAGCCTATTCCCTTCCAGTAAAATGCTTTTTTGCCCATTCGATGATGTTATTATAACAAACTTTACTAAACTCATAATCTGACATGATGGTGAATACTCATGCAATGACCAATAATTTACTGTGATTTGTGCACTCATTCCATAATGGTATGTCACTACTTGACATCGTAGTGACTTTTTTTTTAAAAAAGAAGATATTTGACATTTTATTCTTAAAGCAAAAATATCTTGTTTAAAGAGTCGCACTTAGTATTATGGTCACTAAGAATCTTAACTGGCCAATATAGATTCTATGGTACGAGATTAGTTAAAAAAAAAAAAGATATTATCACCCCTAAAGCGCCTCATCTAAGATAGGTTGTATTGTTGATTTTGTCTTAAAATTGCTAAGAATTTGTTATGCTATGCCATCAATGGTCTAGTTATAATATTCCTAACTCTGACTTCAGTAAATCTTTTATCTAAAAATACTTCAAATTTTGGCGTTGGTGAACATTGCAGATGATATTTTCAATTTTGGTGCTGATGGAAATGATATTTCTAATTTTGGTGTTGATTGATATCATTCAAAAAGTGATAATTCTGACTTTGATATTAGTGAATAAAACTTTCTTTTATTAAAAAATTATTTTTTCTTGAAAATTCAGTAGTTGTGTTATTATTTGTACTGTTTAAGGCAATGACCTGCTATGAGTCCATTTGCTCCAAATGTTAGTAACAAACATTTTTTTGTTTTAGAAAGACAAGGTTGATAAGAAGATTAGATGATACTTAGTCAGATGATTGTACAAGGAAGAAGATAGGTTTATAGAAAAGAAAGAACGGAAAAGAATGATAAATAAAGTAACAAAGTAAGGAAATTTTCGATTGGATCAGGAATCTATTTTTGGATTTGGTATGAATAAATGATTTTTCTATATTGTTTTATTATTTTGAAAATGTAGGTATGTTAGCCCAATGGATTTTTTTTATATTTAGACCAAGTCTCAATAGACTTAATAAACTTGTTATTAAATCTAAATATGCATGCAAAATATTTTTTTCACTCAATGCATGTTAACAGTGGCTCCTCCTCTCCCAAGTTGCCTCCATTCAGTTTTATAGGACAATATGGGATCATATATAAGAAATTCACCCCCTTCATCTGATCTATTTTATCTCTCTTTTTAAAAGGTAATGAGACCATTTGAATGTAGATAACAACTTAATCCTATTCTGTATTTGGTGAAAAGAGGACACCAACAGTTTTGTTATTTTTGGATTGTGGAAGTTGGGTTTTTGTTGTGTAAATGGAGCATCGTAGGGGAGATGAAAATGGCATACATCTTGTGAGACTTGAATGAGGTAACCTGGTATGATGTGGGGAAGATTTGGTGCATTTAGGGGGAAGGTTGGGTCGAACCTTGGTTGGGAAAATTTAGGGAAGGCAAGAAACCTTTGGTTGCACTAATTAAACCAATCCAAAGTTTAATTAAGTCCATAAACTTATTAATTCTTCTAATATCTTAATTGACTTTCAAACTACATTTTTCTTTTATTTTAGCCCGTGATTAAGTCAATAAAGCCCTTCCAAAGTTCAGTTAGGTCCCTAACTTCTCTAATGTTTGTAACTTTGCCCTCTTCTTCAACTTTCTTCTTAATTAATCCTTTATTTGTTAAAATCTGACAACCAAACCTTGCAATCTTGTCCATGTTGGTCCTCAAACCTCTAATTTATATAGTCTTAACAAGATTTTTTGTCTAATTTTCTAAAATTTCTTCAACAAGGTTCCATATTATCTATCCACGTAATATTTTAACCTGTTGTGAATTAAATGCATGCCTGATTATGATCCAAAATATTATTTTTATTCCTTTTTTTTCTCTTTTTTTTCTCTTTTTTAAAGAAAATATTTTCTACATGAAAAATGAAAAACTTTAGGGGAACCTAAAATTAGGTTATGATAGGTTAATCAAAATATTTTAAAAGTTGAAAAAACATAATTGCATCTAAATTTGGTACGTTGAATCTTCACCTAAGTTATCATGATTCATTCTCATTGCATTCATCACCATACTCCTACAATGATTACTATTATCATCTACAATTTTATGTATGTTACTAGAACTAGATGTTGAGCCAACAATCCTTTCTAGCATGGTCTCGTAATAAATATAGGGTTTTTCGTGTGCAAACCAACCCAAATATTTATTTACGAATCCTTCTTTTAGAAGATGCATCATAATAATATCCAGTCGATGAAACTTTTTGTTTTTACACTTTACACATGATCATCTTATTCCACCTCCACTAATATTCTTTGGATTTGAAAGTATGAAAATAATAAAACCCTTAACCCCTTTACAATAATCTTCTTTATATAACCATTGGGGTGAATCTTGATATATAAAAAAACAATCATCCATTACATATAAAACATATATAGAATATTGATGACAACATTATTAATAATATAATCATTAATTCAAAATTTAACTTTGATATTTAAAAATGAATTCACAATCTAATAACCAATTATCATTTGTACAAAAATTCAATATTGCGTTAAAATGTGAACTAAGCAAATTAAATTAACAATAAGTAATTGGTACCCAATGAATTATATATTAATTGTTAAATTCAAACATATTTAATCTAAATTAATATCATTTAATTGTTATCAATTTCACAATTAATCAAATTTCCTAAAATTTCCAGCTTTAAAATAAAATTGACAAAATGTGATTGATACTCATTAAATAACCCATCATTTCTTCTAGAATAACACACCCAAGTTACAAAATAAAACTCAATTTTATAAAATTATAAACAAATTAATTTTTTTAAAAATCTCAAACAAACCCTAACATACAAATCATATTTTAATAC
>Ga0307517_10006272_pt1 | contig 17667 bp, 14 predicted proteins | sample 23_EM_MG_FD_194515 | JGI IMG/M metagenome (GOLD analysis project Ga0307517, IMG submission 194515) | Populus trichocarpa ectomycorrhiza microbial communities from riparian zone in the Pacific Northwest, United States - 23_EM | ecosystem: Host-associated > Plants > Roots > Unclassified | place...
CTAATTTGATCTCTTGAAATTTTATTAACCAATGTAATGTATTGTGGCTCAATCTCTTAAGACGTGGGTTAACATGGGCCTAGTTTTTCTAGATGTTGATCTTCGTAAAGTACTCTATGATTATCCTTATTGTAAAACAGTAATAGGTGCCCTTAAAACATAAGTAGAAGAAGAGTTAAAAAACATGGATACAGGTCTAGTCATGCTTCGATAGAAAGGTGTTTCCATGAGAAATAACGTGGAGGTTTGTGCCTATTTTATGGATGTAGAGATGGGTTACCTAAATAGTCTTAATTAATTTTTTTTTATATTTTAAATTGTTTTAACATATTGATATTAAAAATAATTTTTTAAAAATAAAAAAAATATTATTTTAACTAAAAAAAACAAGTTTTGTAGAATTAATGTCCGTGTATGAATAATTAATAAATAAACACTTGTGTCAAATGTAAAATGTCAATATTTGAAAGGAATTAATATATAGAATTAGACTAATTCTACCATGTGTCTATGATACCTCTCAACTAAGCCATTTCGTTTATGAGTGTAGAAATCAACACATAATTCGATTAATAATTCTAAAAGATTTTGAAATGGGCCACAAAATTCACCACCGCAGTTAATTTGAACCATTTTTATTTCAGAATCAAAGTAGAGCTCATATATAAATTGAAATTAAACAACAACATCAAACATATCTGATGTGCAAGAGAGAGGGTAAAAGCAAATAAATTTGCTGGAATGATTAATAAAAATTATATATTATTTATTGCCATCAACGGATTCGATAGGGGAAGGAGTGGAGATCACTCTAATGCATGAGATAATGACAATCAACTTGATTTTTCCAAGGGACATGACTGACACTGAAGATTAAAAGACTTAGATTTGCATGGCAGTGCATTATTCTGAATTATCTAGCAAAGAATTTTTAAATACGGATGACCAAGTCTAGATGCCCAATGTTTGGAGGAGCACGTTCACCTATCAATTCATAAAGACAAGAACTTGACCCAAATGACCCAGACTAGACATATCGACGTCCATCTTTACTCTCCCATGTAAAAAATGTGATTTTTCAAGTTAGCTTGATTACTATGATATATAATGTACCTTTCTCATTCTCTTCACACAGCAAATAATAAGAGTGTTTTCTCTCTGTTTTTTTTATTTAATGGAAAACATGGTATCGAAATTAGGTTTTTGAAATTCTTAAACCCCTAATTTTTCCCCTATTGTTGTCATTTTTTTAAAAAAGTCTTTGAATTCTAAAAAAAAAAACAAACACATCTCAAAGAGAAACATACAATTTTTATGTGTGATTTTCTATAAAAACTAGAAAGATCTAAACATTTTGTAATTTGTCAAAGCATTAATTTAGAGATCCATCCAGTTTTAATCAAATACTTTGATCGGAGTCGATCGTGGTCCAATTGAGCTAAATTTTTGTAGGAAATTTAGGAGATGATGTTATACAATTTGAATGGTAAAGATTGAATTGCAGCAAACTAACTAGTGTTTCTAGCCATGAACAATAATTGTGATTTTGCTAATCATACAAAGGGGAAGAGAAAACTATTCTCGTTGTTTTATGATTGATTTTGGTATCCTAAATTAGAGAGAGAGACAGAGAGTGAGTGAGAGAGGGATAAAAAAAATATAAACATAGATTCATCAAATGATTGCAAGAACTTTATTGACATTGCTAAACTCGCTGAGCAAGTTGATTGCTATGATGAAATGGTGGATGCGGTGAAGAAAATGCTGACACTTAATGTTGAATTAACATTAAAGGGGAGACACTTATTCTTTACTGGTTATAAGAATGTGATTGGTGCGAGGAAAGAATAATTGAGAATCTTGTTATCAATTGAGTAAAAGGAACAGTCCAGAAGAAATGAAATCAATGTGAAAATGATCATAAAATTTAGAAAGAAGGTGAAAACAGAGTTAACTAGCATCTGTAATGATATTAAGATTGTGATTTTTGAGCATTTCATTCAATCATCTACAATTAGAAAATCTTGTGTGTTTTATCAAATGATAAAATGTGATTATTATGAGTATTTATCATAAATCAAGAGTGATAATAAGAGGAAAGAGGAGGATGATCGGTCACTTAAAGCATATGAGATTGCCACAACAACTGCATACTGAACTAGGCTCAACCAATTTAAGAATAATAATACATTAAGAAGTCTATTTATAAATGCAACAATTCTAATTAGATAAGTCATTCCAAAAGTTTGTAAGTTTGTGTTATGTGCTTGTAGAATATCTAGAATAGTTAGGTCATATAATGATTTGTTAAAAAAGAATTTCAAGAAAACATGGTCTATAACAATTGTTAAAATAAAGACATAAGATGATGTTGTTGAAAAAACCTCAAATTTGGTAGTAGTTGCATATAATAATGGTAAGGTTTTGAATATTTCTGCACCTATTTCTAATAGTGCATGAATAATTGTTAGTTCTATAGATATATGATATTTGATTCTATATAAGTCTTATCTCTTAATTTTTTCTCATAAAAGTTTGTTTCTACGTACTACCAATAGGACTTTGAACCTATTTACTATAGAAGTTTCTTCAATCTTTATTGATACTTTTCATTTAATTTATGTTCTAATTGTTTAATTATTAGATTATAACTTGTTGTCAGTTTTTCAAATAAACTTAACTTAATCTTATGTGTTAATTTTCTAGCCTGAATATTATGTGTTTAAGAAAATCCAAACCAGACTAACGATTGGTTATGGTATTAAACGAGGAAAGTTGTATTATTTGGACTGAATGTCAAACAGTTATGACATGTTATTTTAAGCTTTAACAATGGATTGCTTATGGGAGGAAAAGATAAATGAGATCTAGTTATGGCATGGACAGCTAGGTCATGCTTCTTTTAGTTATTTAAAAAATTATTTTCAATTTTATTTGGAAATTTTGAATTTTGTAGTTTTTATATGATTTTTGTGAACTAGCAAAGAGTCATCGTGCTTCGTTTATAGTAAGTAAAACTAAAAGCCCACATCCATTCATGATTATACATTTTAATATTTAGGTTCCATCCAAAATCACTACTTTGGTGAATCATATTGGTTTGTTACCTTTATTGATGATTATACCAAAGATGAAGTGAACTTGTTATTTTAAAAGTTTTATTAAATAGTTAAATCTTAGTACAAGGCATAATTCTAGGTTCTTTGTAATGATAATAGGGTAAAATACATTAGTTTTGAACTTTAGTAGTGTTTAGAACAATACATAATTATTCATCAAACTATATATTCCAATACACCATGACAGAATGAGGTTGTTGAACAAAAAAATTGACACTTATTCCAATAAACCATCATTATCTTATTGGTAAAAGCATTTGTTTCAACAACATATTAAATCAATTCAGGACCCTTTAAATTTCATTACTTTCGGACACCATTTAAAGCTTTTATTGACATATTTGTGCCCTAGCACTTCTAAAATTTCCCTTACGTGTTTTTGTTGTATCACATTTGTACACCTCCACAACACCAACTTAACAAGTTGACTCTTCAAGTGTTGTGATGTGTTTTTCTCAAGTATTCCAATAATGAAAAGAGGTACTTTAGAAGGAATATAAAAAGAAAATTTAGATTAGATTATGATTTTCTAGATATAAACTTAGATTATAGGAATGGTGATTCACAAGTTAGATTAGATAATCAAGATGAAAGTGAATTGTATTTGAGTGGTATAATTTTTTACCAAAATAGCGATGAACACCTAGATGCTAAAAACGATATTCCAACAAATGCTCTATAAGAATTAGAATCCTTTGTAAATAATATAAAACTAATCAATTATTTAGGATGTTCATAACTGAGTGTGTGAGTTAGATAAAAAAAATACAATATCATTAAACTAGAGGTATTTCTAAACCCATATATGAACCCAAACTTTTTAGTAAAGTCAAATATTCTATTAGTCATTATATGTCTAACCATCATTTGTGAAAATTGAATCTATCATTTGTAAATAAATTATCTTCTATATATAGTCCTAAATATATGTAAAAAGCATTGGATGACCCAAGCTAGAAAGTTGTTATAAAAAAAAAAGAGGAAGTCCTTGAAAAAAATAGAACATATGAACTTTTTTATCCTTTATCGTTAAAGAAACTAGTTTGATTTTGATGGATATATATATATCTTGTAAAGTACAAGGCTTATGATATAATTGAATGCTTAAAGCAAGACTAATGGTGAAAATGTTACACTTAAACTTATGAGATCGATTATATAGAGACATTTACACCTATAGCCAAAATCAATACAACGATGTTGCTTATGACATATTAGATTGGTGATTACATCAATCAAATATGAAGAATGCCTTTCTAAATGATTACTTGTCAATAAAAGTATAAACAAATCTCCCACCAAGGTGTATGATCCTTGAAAAGCATAACCAGCAGGTATGCAGGCTAAAGAAATTATTGCATGGGTAAAAATCTATAATAGCCATTGACTACCTTCAGAGTGTTCGGATGAGATTACAACACTCATTATATATGTAGATGATATGGTGTCTATGGAAAATGATCTCAAAGAAAGGAAGTCTCTACTAGATTACTTGGTTAGAGAATTTGAAATGAAAGATCTAGGTCTTTAGAAATATTTTTTTGGAATTGAAGTGTTTCAATCTCATAAAGGAATCTTTCTATCTAAAAAATAAATGCCTTAGATTTTTTACAAGAGATTAGTATGTCTTCATGTTAATTAGTTGAACACTATTAAAAAAAGACTTGAAATTATATGTGGAGTCCATGTTTAACATGAAACTATATTGTACTGTTAAAGCCGTATGTGATATTGCCCATAATCCAGTTCAACATGATTGTATAGCTCTCTCTCTCTCTCTCGCACAGACACACACACACACACACACACACACACACACATATATATATGGATTGTTCATTAAGGAGAAGTTTGATAAAAAAAATAAATTATAAGTTGTCGAAGATCAAATATAAGGATCAATTGATTGAAATTCTTAACAAAACAGTTTCAAGTCATGTGTTCTTAAAGTTCTTAAACAAGTTAAGCAACTATGAAATTTATACACTAACTTGAGGAGGAATGTTATGATTTTTTTTTAATTTTCTATACAGGGATTTACAATTAATCTCCTTATTATTAGGTTCTTGATTTTCTTGTATAATTAGTTTTCTAATTTATCCTGACAAGCATTGTATGCGTGTTAAACCTTTCTCACTCTCCTAATAAAAAAATCAGAAGAATACTTTTTTATATTGTAAATGTTTTTCTACTGTCTCAATCCTTATATTATTAATATGAAAAAGGCTAAAATTAAAAGAAACCATCACTTTCAAGGGTAAATTTATGAACATAAAGTAAAGGTTTAGTAATTCTAGAAACATACAAAACAATTTAATGAAACAATTTAATGATAAATCATGTAATTTGGTATTGCAATTTAATTTACAACATGCAATATTATGCATTTTTCTCATTTACAATAACTAGATTATTAGGCACCTAATATTATTTAGTTTGAATAAAGGTTGTACTTTCTAGATTCATGTGATGAGACACAAATTACTAGAATTTTGCAATCTATAGACGTAATATTTTATTGGTAGTTAAACACTAATTATGTTGGCACGACTTTTATTGACAGGATCACGAATGGTTATTGTTAATTGAAAAACTTATCATCGGTGATTTCTGTTCTATCAATCATTCTTTTAGTAATATAATCACCAATGAATTTACAAATAAAAAGACATGCCAAACAAAAAAAAACATTGTCGACATCCTTATATTGGGATTTCTATTGGTGAATATAGTATATCACAGACAAAAAGTCTCATTGTAATTCCATTGGTGATTTATGCTCTACATCACCAACACATGAATTCCATCGGTGATTAAATAGTATCAATGGCATTTTCAGTAATTTGTTTTCCAACTCTCTGGAATATATTGACGAACTTATTCCACTGGTAAGTTTGTTAATTAGTTATTTAAATATTTTTTAAAAAATCTAATAAACAAAGTATAAAAATAAAAATAAAAAATAAAATATTTATTATAAATTTAGAAATTTATCAGTTTAAATACAATTCATCTGGAATAAAGGAGCTAAAGGAGGAGGCAGGTCTTTACTGGGACTGGGGTGATAAAGGAGAGCACATGTACCACCCATGTATGATTTCAACTCCATGTGCAATCACTAGAGTTTAGTTGTATAACACTAAGTAGTTTTATCTCATCAGCATGATGGGTCTTTTGAGCTTCAACTTGTTGGTTTAAAATTGCTTGGAACTCTAGAGATTGAGTGCTCGGAACCGATTGCGAGCATCAAATGATTGAAACATTTAAGAGAATTCACAACTCCTCAGTTGTAGTGTTTTAAATACCATAAACTCTCTTTCTAATAGGTATATTACATGATTATATCTCCAACAGCAAATTCAGATCGAGTTTTGAATGGGTTGAAGGATCATCCCCGTATCCCTCCTACAACTAAGTGTTATATGTTTTCTGGAAAAAAAGTAAGCAAATTAAAAAATAATAATTTAAGAAAAAAATTGTTGAAATCCAACATACCATAAACTTCTAAGCTCGGCTATCCATGAGTTGTTGCACCTCTTTTTGACAATCATCATTTCTCTTGTGAGTTTCTACAAAAACCTCTATCAGTCTTTGTTCGTGTCCAAGAGTCGTAGCCTGCAAGAGAAAATATTTGTTAGTTATACATATCAATAATAAAAACAATTTTTTTAAAATAAAAGTAATAAAAAAGAATCTTGTCATCCGCTTTACATGCAAAACAAATAGAATGAATTCGCCAATCGTGTGGTAATTAAACCGTGAATCTTCCTGTTTTGATTTTTGCATCAGATTGCAACCACCATAAAAAAATGCTCAGATATCACGTGCTAAATATATTCTACCCATATAGCCTTCGAATGTGTGGAGGTCTGAAATCCCTCTAAATCGTCACATCTCTCCAGCATGGAAGATCTCTTTCTTTAGCATATTTTATGGCCGATATTATCATGCGGGCAACCTCAACATTTATAAACCTGAAATTATATTCGTTAGTTAAAATTAGTTTTTCAATAGTTATTAATTGTTCTTTAAGTTTTAATAGTGCATGAAAGGTAAACAAACTTACATTAAGTGGGCGGGCTTCCTCTCGACAATATACTTCCCAATAAATGGTTCTCGCTATAAATAAACCCCTTTCAGCGTGGCGGCGTAACAATTGATGAGCCTGTATAGAGATAGTCTACTTGTGTCTTAAGTGACTATTCATAGTCAGCACCTAATGACTCATGGTTGTTAGAAGTGTTGCTAGAAGAACTAATAACAATCCTTTTTGTACGACGCGCTACTGACTTTCCCCTAGGTATCTACATAAATTAAAGGTTTGAAAAAGGTAATAATATTTTTATTTTTTAAAAAATATTGACAACACCTCCCTTATATGAGAGATTACCTTAAATTTGTTTACCTGTAAATACACATCAATAATATGTTGCCACAAACCAGTTGATTTTATTTACGACCACTCCTTGTTCCTATCAATTTCTAAATAAAACAAAAAAAAATGTGAGGAATCAACTATTTTGTTACATCGGTCTAAAATTAATTTAAATCGATAGAGAGATCTATTTTTATAGTATATCTATTCAAAACTCAATCCTTTTGCTCCTATCCTTGTTCCTATTTTTGTTCCTATCAATTCCTTTTGCTCTTATATGCTCAAACCTAAATACTCAAATCACTAAATAGATATTATTTCTAGGAAAACTCATATACTCACTAGATGCATCATTTAAATTGTATTTATTAACAATTGACATCAACCTTTAAATTAATTTGAAAAAATAAATTAGACTTAATAGAAAGCATATTTTGATGAGTGTTTAACATTTCTTAATAAACACACCACATAAATTCATTATATTATAACATTTTCTCAAGAAACACACCACACAAATTTGAAACCATGAAAAATATTTAGTAGGCATATAACATTTATTAACCAACATGAGATAACCTTAACAACACAATATTAAATTAACTGAACCTTATAAAACCAAAATATTCAAATAAAAATTTCAAATTTAACAATTAAGTCTCAAAACCCTAAACCTTTTAACCATTGAAGCAAAAACATCAAAACCCAATACTCTACAACCAACAAAGCACTTATTAATAATAAAGATTTATAGGGTATTAAGACACAAAACCCAAAAGCCATTGGTACCATTTCAAACAAGAACCAAAACCTATAAACAATTTCTATCAAAACAATAAAGATTTTATTTAAACAAATAAATGGAAGAAGAAGGAGGTTTACCTGGCTAAAGACCTTGCTGGTTGAGATTGAGAGGAAAAAAAATCAATTAATTAACCACCTTAGCAATCAAAAACAAAAAAATAAAAAGCAAGAGTTAGAGATTTTACCTAGCGTGGAGTGAGAGAGGAGGAGAATGAGAGTAGAACTTGGTAAGGAGAGAAGAAATGAAGAAAATTTAAAGAGAGAAGAAGAAATTGCAGAGAGGAAGAAGACAAACTTTTGTTTTAAGTTGGGGATTCTAGTTTTCTTTGAGGCTTTTTTTACCGATAAAATTCCCGACAGACAATTAAAAAGTTATTATTTTTTTACTTTCTATCGGTAATTCTGTATGTTTCAAAAAATTAAAATTTCAATTAAACCTGAAATTTTACAGAAACCCCCTACAGATATCGTCCATGAAATTTTAGTCCGTTGGTGATTTTGTCTGTAATAGCCAGTAGCATGGAAGTGTAATTTTTTTTTCTAATTCTCTGAAATATATCGACACACTTAATTCGTCGTTGATACAGTCTATATGTTCTAGTGGCATTAGAGTGCAATTTCTTTCCAACTTTTTAGTATATACCGACAGACTTAATTTTTTGGTGATTCCATCTATAAGTCTCAATGAAAATGCATGAAATTTTTTGTCCAACTCTCTGGTATTTTCTGACATACTTAATTCGTCGGTAATTTCATCGATATAAAATAGTTTTTATGTCCAAATTATATATGTATTCTTTATCTATCTATCCTAAGGATACATAAAAATCATAGTATAATAACACTAGTTCTGTGTATAATAAAAATATAAAAAATATTACATTCCTTGTCATGTAATAATAAATCCATACGATTATGAAGGAACATCCAGGAATATTACATTAAAATTAATTTCATCACATATTCATGTTTTAAAAATTAATTAGAATTGTCTGAACTTCATTAATTTCATCATCGTCATCTTTATCGCAATATTCTACATTGATTTAATTGCTATCATCATCTTTATTGACTTCTGTATATCCACTGGTTCTTAAAACATCATATAACTCCTCAACATCAACATCAACATTAACATCAACAAAAGTATTCTCAATATTTAAATTTTCTTCTAAATCGATAGACAAAGCAACTCGATATAGATCAACTAACTCATCAAGTTGAAATACATTTCTTGTAGTTACCATCCTACACAACTTGAACATGACCCCTAGCTTTTGTTTTAACTACGGAAAACCAATCAACTCTTGAATGATTCTTTCTAATGGAAGGAATGTACGTGTAATAAACTTGTTGACGTTATTTGGCGAAAACAAAGATATCATCGACGTTGCGGAGTCTAGCCTTTATATTAATTTCTACCAAACCATAATGGGGATCTACTCTGATTTCTCTATCGGTGATATCATATCAATAACATTTGAATAAAAAGACTCTATTATGCTTGCTATGATATTACAATTCCAAGACCTCTTCTAACTTCTTATAATAGTCAACTTCGAACTCATTAGAAGTTGATCCCTTAATAGAAAACCCGTTGTTATATTTATTTCTACTCTAATCATACTCTTTGGTAGAAAACATGTCCATTGATGAAATACCTATTATAACACTTCACTTTTCTTTCAGGACCCAGACATAATAAATTCAAAGTAACATTAGTATTCCCTCTCAATTGATAAACCTGGTATATGAATTACAACAATTAATATTTAACAAGAAATGTGTAATGAAATTAAGTACTCTGAGAGATAAGAATAATTAATTAGTCCTTACATGTGTTATGAACCACGTGGAAAATTATTCATCTTGTAATTGAAAGATTTAAGATTCAGTCATTTGTGAATTTTAGGATAGTAAAATCTAACGATGTTGCCAACAAGGAATTATTCAATCTATCAGTTTATAATAGTATAAGAGAAAAATCTTTCTAAAATAATGATATGTTAATTATTATACTTAGTAAATAAAAGATCTCGGTTAATCATATTTAAATAACATATAATTATATGCATGTTTGAATTTGTTTTTGTCAAATATCTTCCTCTCATAATATTTTTTGGTACAAATCATCCGGGATGAGAAAATAATGACAAGTTCCAACTCAAAAGCACTTTCCCACTTCTATCATGCATTGGAACGCGGTTGATTCTTATTCTCAAGTGAGGCTCGAAATAGTACACAATAAATGTTAAGATCTCTTCAAAAATATAAGCCTCGCATATTGAATCCTCAACATGCGCCTTATTTTTTACTTTTCTCTTAAAGTTGAATAAGTATCTGCATGAAATTAAATGAATGTTTTGAATTTTAAAAAAGAAGACAATAAAAATTTAATTAGGATGCATGTGCAATCCCTAACTTCTCGAATGGATACTTTCATTTATACTGGACGAGGTCTCCAACTTTTGCCTCAAATTGTAAATGTATGGATAGATGCTCCATTGAGTAGAAAGATGATGAAGGGAATATCATCTCAAGTTTGTAGATTGTCTGAACGATATTCTCAAATGGACACTCTCCATGTGTTTGGTATACAATTTGTTAGAGCATATATCTCTAAAGAAGTGACTGATCTTTGTTAGTGCATTTTCTATCCTCTTTGACAATAAATCTCGGTAGGTAAGTTGAATGATTGTTTGCATAAACAAATGGAAATCATGACTCTTTATTCTATACAATTTACAATCCTCTAAATTCATCAATCTAGATATGTTCAAAGCATGTCCATCAGGAAAACACAGACTCTTGAGTCATTGGTGGACAAGTAACTGTGCATTCTTGTGTAAGGTGAAGCTAGCTTTGGGCTTTGCAATCTATGACCCATCATAAACCAACTCTATATTTTTATAGTGACAATATATCCATTCTAGCCATTATGTTGTCTTTTGTCTTCCCTTTCATGTTTATAACTGTGTTAAAGATGTTTTCAAACACGTTCTTTTCAATATGTATGACATCAAGATTATGACAGAGAGATTAGTCTTCTAATAAAGAAGTTCTCATAAAATACTTCGCTTTATCAAATTATGGGTCACATCAAAACCAGGAACTTCTACTTCTCGAATTGGAAACCAAACACAATATCATCATACTACGATACCATGTCATACAATTCTTCAGCCGTTAGTACCGGTGGTGGAACATCCTTTTTAACTCTACTAATAAAAAAGTCCTTTATGTACTTGTGATTCATTGGCAAGAACTACCGGTGGCAATTAAAAAAAGACACTTTACCACTATTTTTTAAGGAGAAGGCCTTGTTATTTTCCATACAGTATGGACATGTTAATTTTTCATGCATGGTCCAACCAAAAACCATTTCATACGTAGGAAAATTATTGATAGTCCACATCAAAGTTGCCTTCATCTGAAAAATCTATTTCGTTGAGACATTATAAGTCAAAGTCAGGGATGACCATAATTGCTTTAATTTATCAATCAGCAGTCGAACAAAAATCTATATTCTGACCCGGACATTTAGACCAGGTATGACCATAGATAAAAATATAAACTCCAGCCTAATACACATCCCCAATAGTAAGTTGAAACAATGAGTATCACCGTCCAACAAGAATAAGAAGCATCAAATGACCCGAATGAATTGAATTCATATATAAATAACATAAAATGTACATTTCTAGATTCCATTAAAAACTGAGAATGCACCCTATTAAAATGTTTTCAGGCTTCACCATTGGAAAGGTGTACCATGACTTTATTAGCCACATCATGTGAATGATTCCATGTCATGTACTCAACAGTTTTTAGAGACATGATTACCTTTGCAGTCTATGAATGATTGTGAAGTATCTAAGTTTTCTATGTACAACAAGAGTCCTTCCCCCACTGGTTATGGGTTTCTAACGAGCAATCTCACATGTTCTACACTTAGTTAAATTTGTATTTTCATAGTAGTATAACATGTAGAAGTTTGGACACATGCCAATTTTCTAGTATCTTAGGCCGAGGGGTTTCATCATGAATTTAGTAGTTTAGAAGTTTTCTTTTAGCCTATTCCTTTAAGGTAAAATGCTTATCTTTTTTTCAATAATTTTGTTGTAACCGGTTCACTCAGCCTATGATCTGACTTGATGGTGAACACCTGTGCAATGATCAATAATTTATGGTGATTTATGCACCCATCTCATAATAGTTCATTGAAATATTTTAAAATATAAAAAAAACCTGGTTGTGTCTGTATTTGGTTCTTTATCTACGATTGAACATTCACTTGTATAACCTTGATTTATTCTCATCGCTTCCATAACTATATTGACCCAACTCTAAGTAAGTAGTACTATGTCATCTACAACTCTATGCACATTACTAGAACTAGAAGTTGACCCAACTATCCTTTCTACCATGGTCTCATAAGGGACATACGGTTCTCCATGTGCAAACCAAAACAAGTATTTCAATATGAACCTTTTTGTAGAAGATGTATTGTTAAAACATCTGGATCAATAAACTTTTTTGTTTTCAAATCTCTTCTAAGGACATCTAATACCAACTCCATTAATATTTCTTGAATTAAACAATGCGTAATTAATAAAACTCTCAATCCTATTATAATAATCCATCATCTGTAACCTTTTGGGTAAAATTCGATACATCTATAAACAATCATCCATTACTTATATCAAACCTATATAGAATATTGATGACAACATGTATTAATTAATTATGTGAACTAAATAAATTAGCTAACATTGGTTTAACTTAAACCTATTCAATCTATTTTAATAGTACTCTTAAATCATTATCAATTATCTATATAAATTTAAATCCCTCCACATTTATTGAAATTTTCAAGTCAATAATAAAATTGATAAGATATAAAATGTACCCATTAAATAAGCTATTATTTATTTTATTACAAAACACCTAAGTCACAAAATCAAAATCAATTTCATCAAATTATAAACAAAATTAATTTTCAAAATCTCAAACAAAACCCTAACATGTACAAATCATATATTCATACATTAATGTTTTATGAAAAAAAGCTATAAAACAAGTAAACACACAAACAAACTACATATATTACAAAGATATGCAATAAAAAATAATATTTTAAAATTCAGTTCAAACGAGCAATGGTTATTTTTGCTTACTTGATGTGGGGAACCCTAAAAAAAAATTGAATTAGAACATGAATGTTAACAGACTAAATGTTAGGGTGGGCGGATTTGTGGTGATGAAAGTTTGATTTGTGATAAAATAGGGGGGTCTGTTGTTTTTCGCAAAGAAAAATGGAGGAAGAAGATGAAATGAAGGAGGAGGAGAGGGGGGTCGCGCGTTAGGTCATAACTTAAATATTACTGATAGATTTACGAACGAATATTACCGAAGAGTTTATTTCATCGGTAATACCGTCTATAAAAATAACACGTCATTGTAGCTTTTTGTTTTTTTTATTCCTTCATTTTCCTCTATAATTCCCTTGGTATGCACCAATAAAAATATTTTGTCGATGTTTACTAAGGGATATAGTGAGGAACTATTTTGTGGGTAATGTTCACCACAATTTATCGATAAAATTTTGGTTGTAGGTATTTCTGTTTGTATTTGCTAATTTTATGGTTATGATTTGAATACCTTTTATCTTAGAAGAAAGGTTTTTCATTTAACATCACTGAAACAAAAAATTTCCAATTTTGAGTTTGATAAACATAAAGTGATGAGCATTTTTCAAGGGTACAAAAGGAGCAAGTCAAGTCGAGAAAGAAAGTTGTGTGCGAGGATAAAGAACCAAAGATAATGGTTAGATCTTCTTGAGAAGTTCTAGCTTGAAGCCATCAATAAATTTTGATACTTCTAGTCTTAGAAGAAAAAGGTTTTCATCTAACATCACCAAAATAGAAATTTGTCATTTATGAATTTGATAAGGATAAAGTGATAAAAAGAGCATGTTGGGTTAAGAAAGAAAGTTTTGTTTGAGGATTAAGTATGTAATTGACATTGTGGTAGCTTTTTTAGTTGCAGTTTGAAAAAGTATATTTAAAAAAGCTATATATTGTAGTTTTTTCTTAACCCAAGTTTCAAAAGAGAGTTTTTAATATGATCCATTTAAAATAATAATGTGTGTTAATTAATCAAATATTTTTAAATATATGGTTATGATAAAATATACATCACACCACAAAAACAAACGGATAGAATAAAAACAAATGGAGAATAAGAACCATAGATAAGAGTTGAATCTTCTTAATAAATCTGGAGGTTATTAAGCCAAGAGGTTGATAGAGAGAAAACGGTGGAGAGGAAAACAAACCCTTATGTTTTCAATTGAGACTTATATATATAGTAGTGCAAATAATTGTTACACAAATAAGAAAAAAGTAGCATAGAAAAGAATTATACAGGAAACAATATAAGTTAAATAATTCAATAAAAATAGTTACAAAAGTCAAGTCGGTGGAACCTACTTTTCAAGGCATTCGGGTAGTCACAATTCCTTGATGAATTCAATTTCTTAACAATGTGAAACGCCTAAAGTCTTTCCCTGTAATCATATTTGAGCCATTTTACAAGAGTGAGAAAAATAAGATAAGGTCTTAATTATTGCTTTTAATTCTTCAATCCAATTTCTCCATCTTTATCGTAACCTTCACTTCCTTGCTTGAATGACTTTCTTAATAAACATGTGTCGCATTTATTCCACTTAACTTTATCATAGGCTAGACAAAAATTATTCAAGCATAATAGTATAAAATAATTATTTGAAAAAAAATAAATTACTTTGTTAACCACCCAAATACAAAATTAATAACCATTGATCCAAAAACTAATATACAGTTAAACAAACTATATTGGTTTTTAGCATTAGAGGCCCTGTGTGGCATTCGAGCTAACTTAGGAGAGGTATTGCTCACCATCCCTAACCTCCCCACTTGGAAAAAAAGCATCACAATCTCGGAAAAAACCTTCACTATATTCTTTGGAAAAAATGGATTCCATGATAGCAACTTTGCATTTAACTCAAAGTAGGGGATCACTTACTTTCATTTAAAAAAAAAAAATTAATTGTGTATTACTATAATTATAATTATAAGTAATAATAAAAAAGAAAGGTAAATAATTATTTTTTATTGCGGGGCCACACTTAGCTATATTATGGACTCGTACAATGCGCTAAGTACATAGTTACCCCCTTTTTTTTTAATTCTTTCAAAATTACTTTGATAAGGTCTTCAATTTTTTTTTTCAATTACATCCCTATATTTTGTTAACATGATCTTGAGCACCATAATTAATTTCATTTTGCATGTTATGACACATTTGTGATGTAAAAAATTACTCTGGTATTAAACTGATGCTCGATGTTGTAAAATAAAATTTAATTTTATCAATTAAAAAATTAAACAACATCTACCAAATTTAACACAAATACAAAAAAAAAACCCTTTTTTATTGTTCATGGGACACAAAAAATTACAATTTGATCCTAAAATTCTTTAATATTTCATGTTTGGTCCCTAAGATTTAGGTTTTCATGTTTTAGTACTATTCATTTGTTTTAAATTTAAATCCCTAGAATTTAAGAGGAGTGAGAAAACCAAATTTAAAACAAAAACAAAAAAAAAACCCTTTTTTATTGTTCACGGGACACAAAAATTACAATTTGATCCTAAAATTATTTAATATTTCATGGTTGGTCCCTAAGATTTAGGTTTTCATGTTTTAGTACTATTCATTTGTTTTAAATTTAAATCCCTAGAATTTAAGAGGAGTGAGAAAGTGGCCAGTCAACTATATTATAATCACCAAAAAAATGAATCTTGATGTCATTGAGTTTGTCTTAGAGAGAGAAGTTTAATGGAGATGATGTTTCCCTCTAATCATGTCGTAAAAGTAGATTGGGAAATGTAAAGTTATTTTTTATTCAATTTAATTTTGATTTTTTAAGTCATTATAAGTTTTTTTTGGTGTTTTAAATTGGTTAATTGAGGTTCATAAAAGTTTTTGGAGTATTTCCAGGTAAAAACATGTTAAAAATTGAATTTTTAAAGTCCGCGAACTCTAACCCTGATTTTTTAGTCACCTTCAAAATACAATGCATTGCTTGTATAGACAAACAACAAGTTGTCTAATATATAAAATAAAATTCAGGGTAAAAAATATGCCGTCTGCCCTTTGAAAAAAACATGTGAGCTCGCCTTCCAAACCTAGGTGTGCCTAGACTTTTTCTTGTGTCAGGCATGTCTAGGCCTGGAATGCTAGGCACAAGCATACCGAGCTTTTTTGCTTAGATATCCCTTTATTTTAAAAAGAAAACTATTAAAAATCTATTTAAATTAATCTACTTAAATAATATTTAAGCAATTTTCTTATTATGCTATTTTTTTAAGAAATTTATTTTTTTATGATGATATTATTGATTTTTTTATATACAATTATGTATTAGCCTAATATGTAGAATTTTTAAAATAATTTTCTCATAAATATTAAATGAGAATAAAATATTTGTTTTTTTTTATTTTATTATATAATTTCTCAAATTTGTTGTTGTTATATTTTTTATATTAGTGGGTAAAAATAATTGATTTATTATTTGTATTTTTTACTAAAATTTGCTTTCACGGTTGTAAAAACTTTTATTTAAAAAACAATGGTTCTGTCAAAGTAAAAAATGGAATATATGAATGAGATAATTATATTTTTGATCTAAATTATACATTTTTTCTTTTTAGTTCAAATTATTTTAGTGTTTGCCAATATTTTTTTTATTACAATTATTTTTTATTCAATAAACTACGCTACTAATAAAAAAATTATTTTGTTGTCAAAACAAAAAACAATTACATAAATCAATAAAGAAAGTTTTTTTAAAAAAATATTTTTTTCTCCATAATGTTACTTGTTGTCTTTCCTTAGAATATTTATTTTAATTATTATACAATTAAATAAAAAAATAAATTCTAAAAAATGCTCTGCTGAGCAACCATGCTAGTTTGTTTCTATTCAGACGAAGTCCATTTAACATCCTGCACAAGCATGTGTAGCTTTCTTCCATCTCTTCGACCCTCATCCAAAATTTCAGAGCACAAAATTTGACCTTTTGATAATCCCTTGTGAAATTATCAAATATCCGAAGTTAAAAGAAGCAACATATAAGTTTTATTATGATGTTGAACATAAATGAAAGTAATCTTAGACATAGTTGACTATTGGTGCCTTTTTTTTTATCTGAAATTTATGGTCCAGATAGTACGTATACTGACCTCTTTTTCTCGGTTTTTGTTTTTGTTACAATTTCTTTATTTATTTATTTATTTTCTTTCCTTGGTGAGGATCGATAAGATT
>Ga0307517_10006273_pt1 | contig 17666 bp, 30 predicted proteins | sample 23_EM_MG_FD_194515 | JGI IMG/M metagenome (GOLD analysis project Ga0307517, IMG submission 194515) | Populus trichocarpa ectomycorrhiza microbial communities from riparian zone in the Pacific Northwest, United States - 23_EM | ecosystem: Host-associated > Plants > Roots > Unclassified | place...
ACTAAAGTGACCATAAATTTGTTTCTAGGCACTCTATCAACAAGCTGACTTCATATTTGGATTTCCCAGGTTATTTACCATCTAAAATCAAGGTCATGTCTTTTTTATTGACTCTGCACACCCCTTGGAATAGAATCTTTGTTTAGCTCTCCGTGCATCACCATGACAATAACAACAACCTGACTTTGAGGACTGTGGTCAATATCACTTGTATGAAGTACGTACTGATTGCTGATCCGACACATATCGTCTGAAGCAGTGCTGACGCCTTGGTATGTAGCGTGAAAGGTTGAGGCTATCTATGGAAGCGTTGGAATGACGACGAGTTTTGCAAGGTGTTACAAATAGCTAAATGCTGGGTGAATGAATGACAACGAAGTGTTTATTATGCAAAACCAGGCATCGTTCGAAGTATCAGAACCAAGCGCTGCCACACGCACAGCCACCAGCACCCAAAGAAGTCCAGTGTGAGGATCTGTAACCAACTCTCCACACGAAAAGAGTGTGTGGCAGAGTGAGTAAGACACTGAGGGTGCGGAATGATCATTGATGTCTCTGGAGCTTGGCTGTTGGTGGTGTGTTGGAATGGCCAGCCCGGCGATCACTATGTTACATTGGCATTTTACCAGCATTCTTCGCAGTGGAGTCAGCATCAGTGGAGTCGTCAACTAACAAGGCACTGCATGGCACCCGTTTGGCAAACGACTGGCACTGTGCGATAGATTGTGATTGTAACGCTTGATATCTGGTTTACCTCGATCTTACCACCACCACTAAACAGGCAAGTCTTGTCAACGAGTTTGCTCAGGAGATTCTCTGAGTACTTCCTATGTTTCTAAAAACAGGATGTTATCTACTCATATCATTTCACCGACCATTTTCGGCGAACCAAGGATCGCTGTATTTAGTTTTCTGTTTTGTCTGTTGTTTGTCTCTATGGGCGCTGTATTTCGCCGAAGTTCAGTGTTAACGTTGATTCTGGAAGAAGGGAGGGTATTGGGTAAGCCTATGATACTATTGAAAACTATTGAGTTATTATGCATCCCCAAATTGAGGGGGTATATACTGGTATAGCACTCTATGGTTCAGGATTTGTTTCATTCCTGGACAAACGAGTGTCTGTGAGGGGAACCACCAAGGTGGATGAGTCTACCACATGGAAAAAGAGTAAACACATCCTTTTCTCGAGGAGGAATTACGCTACATCCTGAAAGGCGAAGTGTTCAGGAAGGTGAGGAACATGAGTCTCTTCAAGTATCCTATGCCATTTTTTGGCAGAGCGGAGCCACCGATTTGAGAAAGATGGGCAAGGTAGTTGAATGCGGGAAGTGGCATATTGAAATGCGATCAAAGCGACGAATATGGTACCAATGTAGAAGGAGGCATGGGAAGGGCATATATACTGGCAGAGTATGAAGCCCCATTGAGATAGGAAAGTGATAATGCTATACAGGAAGAAAGCCTTCGGAAGGGCATATGCAAACGCTGCACCCTGCATACCGAAATACTTTGATTGAATCGCTTCAAGATAGGCATGAGCTGGGGCCGCTCCGGCCATATCAAGTTCTTCGTGACGATGGATAAGAAGTACTGAGGTGAAGAGACTAAGACAGGCAAGACTGCCTGAAATATAAGCAAGAAGAGGTGAGACAGGCAAGAAGAAGCAGAAGATATGAAGGCTAGATAAGATGACCAAAAATTAGTAATTGAATCAGCGGTACTGGGAGAGTACACACAGAAGCAATGCGGCCGAATTGAAGCTCAATTGTCGCCATCCCTTCATACAGAATGTCATGAAGGCATCCCAGGCATGTCCATAGATGAATTCATCGACGAACAGGGCCTCAAGACGGTCGGCATATTGGTCAGCGGCTCGAAGAGACACGGCGAAGATGAGAGGTTTGGTCCATTGAATTTCTTGTCCTTCGTTAGCTATGATCGAGATTTCCCGGGAAAGCCGGGATTGCTCTTCGCCATAATGCGTTTCATATCGGGCATACACTAGAGTATAGTTAATGATGGTTTAGCGTGGAGCACTGCCCAGCTTACTTATTATGGACCATAATCGGCCAACGATGGAAACCGTACATCCCTCATTGATTCGTTTTGAGTAAAATGGAGTTAGGACAGGGGGATGCAGAAATTTTGCATTCCTCTTACCTCATGAAGAAATCAAAAGACTACGAAAATTTTCGCAGTCTGTGGTATTGTATGGGAAAGTTGATTGTGTAGAAGTGAGATTATCTATGGTGATTGCACATCATGAGATTTAATTATGATACACCAAACTAGAATTTGCCTACCGAGAAGAGCATGAGAGAATGTATCAATGAGATTGTCGATTGCCTTCAGAGGAAGATAATCAATGTGCATGCAAAAATTTTCGATGTGAGTCCAATATTGAGCTTCCAGCAGAGTTTCTAAGATAGAATATCAGAGTTCCGTAGAACCAATTGAAAAGGTTAGGCTTACTTAGATGCGAGGAAGAAACAACAGGCAAAATTCCAAGTTCAGAAGTGTCATATACATCAAGCCAGAAGAGTGTTCGGGCACCATGATCCACGAAATAGTAGTGGCAATCAATTCCGTCAAGTTGAAGGAAGAGCTCCGTATGATTTGTGAACGCAAAACTCTTCTTGGACGCTCGCTCCTCAACCTCTCTGACCCAAGCAAAGACATTTTCTGCGGTCATGGGATTGTAGAGATAAGACTCTGTCACGACGCGTAGACCGGAATTCCGGTGGAAGTAAATTTTTCCCTCTGGATGGACTGAATCCGACCATTGCGGCGGAAGGTAGGTTGGCCTGGTGGCAAGTTGGTTCAGCAAACACGAGAGTTAATTGAAAATACCACCCACAAGGTCGACAGAAATTTCCCAGGCTCAATAATACAGCTTGAGCGCTGAACTCTAGAAATTAGAGAAATTGAGAGCTTTATAAATGGCTAACAGTTTAACCAACCCACTTTTTCGCAACGTCATACCTACCTATTCGTTGTGCTACAATGGGATGAAGGGATCCAAGATTTGGGGAGGCATCCTGAGAATACTTGACCATTCCTTGTTGTTTCATCGGTAGAAAAGATGTGGAAGATGTGAGGAAAGGTAGTGAGGTAGTGCTGAAGGCATTGCTCATTTTCCAGCCTTTATGGCCGTGCCACGGCAAAATGGTTGAGGCGACATGAAATATAGAATGGTGCCACCATTTTCACCGCCCTTGAACGTTGAACACTAACCAAGCATCACCGCATTTTTATTCGTAGCTCGAGTCCGGTTGAATAAACAACCTGTTTGGAGCCAAGTAACTGATTTTTTTTTACAGCCGGCTGTGATTCTCAAAATGCAGATCTTCCCTTGACAGGTCTCTTGGCACTTGGGTGCTGTGTGCTGCTGCTGAGGTCACGCTTTGAAAGCTGATAGTCCTCACCCGCGACCAATTTTGGATGGCGATGAAACAACAACTTTGCGTGTCGATCCCAACTATCTTATGCCTGCAGAAATAACAGATTACAGTGTCGCAAGGTTAATAGATGAATGCCACAATCACCGATCTTGACGGCGTCTCCGATATGCTAGATTCATTCTTGGTGGCTATGTGGATATTTAACGTGACATTACATCGCATCTCAGTGCATGCAGTGCTCATAAAAAATGTTGGACGGATCATCTTCTCCCTGACTCCGATCCTGTGCCTTCATAAGTTCCTCAGGTGACAGCGCCGTACATATTTATTTTCAAATATTGTCGCTGAGAACAGTTATCTTGCGGATTTTCGCACCATTGCAAGTAGAAATTATGTATTATTTAGCCAGGCTGGTAGTCTACGGGGGGTGTGGAAGCAGGCGACTAGACGTCGACTGCTCCACGGGGCGAAGGCCGATGGAGTGGGCGGATGAACCCCCTCCACCAATCCTCCTCTACCAGATTGGGTTTGGGTGCATAAGAGGTGCCGAACTTGAAGGTGGTGGTGTAGGAGTGGGTGGGGGGGAAAATAAAAGGTCCAAGACGAGACGTGTGGAGGCGAGGCGAGGCGAGGTCTTGTGGATCATGTTAATGATAGTGTAAGAGAGTAATTAAGAAGGTAAACGTGTTGCAATGGCACTGTCCACAAGAAGACACGCCCACGTGACATGTCACTTGGGTGTTTCCATTCTGTTTTTGGTTGAAAGGGACCTCGACTCTGGCTCAGCCGCTCATGTCGTGGGTATCGCAAAGCGTGCGAGGCCGCATCCCACCGAGCCAAACGAAATGCCTAGGGCTTGCTTCTGGGGCGCTAAACACACTCAGCTGACTATCGCTTATCGGTGCATCTGTATTAATGGACTTTTCTCCCCCTTGCTCATTTCTCGCTATTTTTACCAAATGGATTATTAAGACACCGGGCATGGTATGTGTAGAAAGCCGCTCAAAGAGCCGTCCTCTTCTGTGTGAACTAGTCACGCAATGTACATGGTCTGGTGCCAGATTCTATCAAGATTCTATATAATCCAGCGCTAACTTGGAGTCACAAAGTCTCTTTACTCAATGTACAGCTACATATTCCCGAAGACAGATAACAAGGATATCAGAGGTGCTATTGTTGGTGGCGTCGGGTGAGTGTCATTAGTTGCAGTGAACCCACTCTCATCATGGCACATCTACTCCGATCCTCGTCTATAGGCAAGTTGTTGATGCCTACAACCCAATTCCCGCAAGCCAGGATACTACTATGAATTCCACCGCCCCACCTCCTGCAGTGTCAGTGAACCATCTGTCTGATGTCTTTCGAGACTCTTGAATTTTTTCTATTTTTCGATCTAAAGTGATCCACCCCCTGTCTCGCCAGGCAGTAGTCCTGACTCGAAATCCCCCCCGGCGTAGGTTCCCATTCATACTCCTATGAGCCTTATCATCGCTGATTTACGGCGGACCCTTTAGGTTCCGTCCCAAGGGCAGACCCAACCTTCCGGCCGTGGGCCCACCCAAACCCCAGGCGGTCAAGGGTTCTGTCAAGTCCACTGCAACTAACCCTAAGCCCCCGCCCAAGCAAGGGAATTAGTCCGTACTTGTTCCAAACCTCGGTATTATAAGATGCTCACCACTGGACTCCTGGAGTCGATTCGCCCTTCGTCTTTCATGGTCCCCACTGTTCGTTCCCAAGCTAAATTCTGTCCACTTGTACCTTTTGTAAATTTCGTAGATGAACGTCTGGTATTGAAAACAAGAGATAATAGAATATATTGATCAAGCGAGTCTTTCGATTAGAAGGATGTCCGTAAATGGACTGGTCACGCTCGAGGCACGGCTGAGGCTCCGCATGGACGTCATAAAGCCTCGTGTGACCCAAACAGCGAGTTTCTATACCATGGAATTCGGAAAAAAGGTGGAGACCGGACAAAAGATGCACATACTGTACTGATACGACCTAGTCTTCGCGTCACACGTCATGGGCACCCTCGAAGAGAAGAGATTGAGAGGGACGTCACACCTCCCAAAACATTTCGAAGAGTGTGACGTATATTTTTATTTAACGACTGCAGAATGCCAAAAACGGCTTAAATTTGCTCGAAATGTGACTACGCTATGATACCGTCACTATCCATCCATTCCTTCCCAGAATACAGGACATTCCTGCGACGTATACGTGTCGCCCTACCCGTGAAAGCACTGCTAACATCCGTGACGTGAGAGTCGATGCTCTCAATCAAGGTGTCCTCGGCCTCTGCAACAGATGATAAACCACCCTCGTCATCGGTAACGTAGGTATGAACCAGATCCTCTTCATGTTCTTGGGTGCTGCGGGTTTGGGATTTTGAAACCAGCTCGACTTGATGTGCGTCAACTTCGGGTACAGGGACATCGCTGTCGTCAAGGGCATCTGCACCACCGTATTGGACCTCCGAGTCTTCCTGAGCCGCTTGGTCATCATCGAGAATGGGCGCGGCATGTTGAGAACGTGAACGCGGCTGGGATATTTCAGCGAAGAAAGTCGGATCCGTGTTGGGAAGGTCACGGAGGGCCTGTCGAGCTTCACGGCTGGTCAAGCTTTCATACGACAGATCAAATGGGCCAGCTTTGCATATCTTCCAAGCCTGTGATAGTGTCAGTATGAAACAATAGAATGAACGAATGAATACTAATGTCAAACATACCTTCTTCACGATTTCAGGACTGTTCAGAGACTTGAACGCGGTCCACAGCCAGTGAACAGTTCGATCGCGTAAGATCTTCAGGGTCGTGTCGATTTTCACGTCGCTGACAGGTACACCAGACTTCAGTTGTGTTAGAACCTCTTGAACGACGTCGGTGTGTGCCGAGATCTTCAAAGAGTGCTTGAATATACGTTGAAATCCAACGTCGGATGGCTGAAGAAGGCCCGTACATCCTGCCGGAACGAAAAGGATAATAATGGTGTCATGATTGACCACCATCCATGTGAGAAATTCCTCGGATCGATGCACTGACCAGCAGTCGATTAGCCAGAGTGAGCACTGCGCATGCGGGAGCCCCAACCTGACCTTAACGCTCTCGAAGTATGGAGCAAGGATGGTGTTGACGAAATTTCGCATGGTGGCCTGAGTTGACCAGTACGTAGCAGTCATGGAGGATTCCATCAGGAACCCAGCGTCTCTGGCCTCGCGCATGCTGCGACAACCCTTCGATGGCAAGGACTGCGGGGTTGAGCCTTTGTGGATGATCTGGAAAGGTAAAAGGACACCGTCGTTGGTTAACATGTTGAGGACGGTGATGGCGCGCTTTTCCTCTGAGCCAAGAGTGGTGACTTGTTTGGAATTTTTCGGTGCATAGGTCTTGTCGCACCCTTGTTGAAGTACGACCTGCGTCTGGTCACTGTTTGCCATTAGTTCTGAGGGAATATCTTCATGCTTGATAACATAGGCAATGCGCAAAGCGGCCTTGGTGAGAACGCCGTCCACATTCTTGGGTGTCTTCTGACCAGCTCGAGTAGAACGACGAATAGTCCATCCCAGCGCTCGTTTGACAAGTTTTCGGACGAACATTTCTGAGCATCGAAAAAGGGACCCATCTCGTGACGGGGTGGTGAAAATCGTGGGTGCAAAATGTTCAAGATGGGCGATAAGAAGGCCTCGGATGGTGACGATTGTGAGTGCCACGGATGATTGGCGGAGACTTTGAACGTAACCGAGGAATTCTTCAGTGACTTTGGGATAGGCAACCTGGTGAATAAGATCGAAGTTAGCCTCCAAATTTAGTATGTGGAGGTGGTCGTCAACTCACGAGAACCCCAACCCGCGTTTTCAATCCTCCAGGATGATTTCCTAGGTCCACACGCTGCAATGTGCGAACACTCCAAGTTGGACTTGCACCAGTACGGTCAATCCATCCGCCTACTGTCTGGGGTGCGAGCTTTGCGAATAAAACTGAGTCCTTCTTCTGGAGCTCTCTCACAATCTCCACAGGCGACATCTGTGGACCAGTGACGATGGCGGCTCGGGATATCATGGACCAGAGGAGAGGAGTCATCCAATTTGTTAACACTGATGGCTTGTACGCGACTGTACGGGGACGGCCGGCGGGACCTCTTGCCTGTCGTTGCTCTTCCTTAAACACACGGTTAGGTCGCGAGACTTCAGAGACAACGAGGGATGCCGGGTTTGAAGATGAAGGCTCTGAGATAAGGTGCAGTGGCTGTAAATTGGGTAAATACAAACATCTTGGCAAAGCGATGAAAATATACCTTGGGTGGTTTCGTTTTTATGATGAGGCCTGCACTATCTCGTCGCCCCACCTGTATATCATCCAGAACCTCCTTTGCACGTTGCTTCCTCTTTCTTTCAGCAGCATTTGCCCTTTTACGTATCTGGTCCTCCTCTCGTTTCTTCTCCTCCTGGTGTCGTATGTCTTCAACCTTTTCGGACCACTCGAGATGAGTACGCTGGCGATATGCGACGACATCGTCAACAGTACCTGGCCTAAACCATGCATCGAGCCTTTTCTGTTGCTTGGACACACGAGTGGGGGGTGTTTGGTTGTCCAAAGGTCGCTTTTTCAGTGACAATGTTGGCTGTAGCGGTGGGGAGTCGTTTGAAACTCCTAAGCGGGCAGTCGGCGATGCAAAATCAGAAATGCTGGGATTAGGAGCTGGCGCAATGGTCTCGGGTGTGGAGAGGAATTTGGAGATGCGACGTGTGCAGTTGATGACGAATGGCCAGAGTTAGTGGGGATAGGGGCCTGCGTCTTTGCGAGGACGGTCCTCTCAAAGGCAAAGCCCCCATTTAGAGGCACAGCTTTGAAGGTGAGTAGACCCTCATGGGGGTCTGGGATTTGTCTATCACGGGGTGGTCGCTTGGAGTTCGCATCAATGGGAGCACACAAAACAACACAAAAAAACTTACCAGCTCGTTGTGTCGGGAAAGGGCTCCCAGAAACCATCGGTAACGTTCTGTAACGACCTCATGTGTCAGAAGAAGACCCTCTTGAGGAAATACGAGGTGTTGGATAGAGTTGACAGCGAAAACACCGCAGGAAACCGAATCCGTCTGGCGCGTGATGGGCAAATCAACACATACAAAGTCACCTGTGATATGCACCCCAATCCACCACTCGACAGCTCGCATTGCAACTTCCTTCGTTTTTCTGTCGGAGACAAGTGAGTCTCCATAAGATATCGTGCGTCTTTCTACATCAACTGTCATCGACACCCAATGAGAATCCAAAATATTGAAGACTCCAGAAACAATTGTTGTGGTGGAGGTGGCATCTGCAAGGTTCTGTCCGACCGCCCAAGGGTAACGGCCATCACTTGGCGGCGACTCAGCCGTGTACGTCGAGTGGCTTTGTTGGAAAAGCTGGATGATTTTCGGGAAGAAGTGAGTGGCGACAATTTCATGCTTTCCACTGGGTGTATGTTGGCGTCGTATCCTCCAGCGGAGGAGGTCTAGTTGCTGGTTGATTTGAGTGGTCGCAAGCCAGTCAGTGGAGAGATAACGAGCCAACGAGGTGACGGGTTCCGGGTCTGAGAATCCATGGACATTTCCTGCCCATGCCACATGGCCCAAGGCCTCGTGAATCTCGTTTGAAAGCCGTCTACGCTCAGGGAATCGGGTCAAGTGTTGATTAGCAGCCCAATGTTGTGCTCGATTCCAAGGTCCCCTTGCATAAGTGCGCAGCTGGGAGACCTGGACCCAGTAGTTGAATACCCAAAGGGGAAAGCGTGTCGACACTGCCGGATTTGAGGATGGTAGGTGGTTGTAGATGATGGACTTGATTTCGTGTTGGTCGGGAAGGCGGGTAAATTCCTGCTGGAATGAATCAAGCACTGCAGATGATGGGATAGGGAGCTTTTGCAGGCGTTGAACGTTTTCAAGGTTGATACACATCGGTAGCGCCTTTGACCAGAATCCTTGAATGTTGATACGCTCGATACCAAAGAGACTGTCGAACTGCGTGGGAAGCTCAAAGGAGAGAAAATCCGATATTGACATGTCGGGGTGTGGTAGAAGAGTGCTATAGAGACAGTGAGGGATTTCTGAGCCATTGATACCGGCCATAACAGAACGACAGGTTGGATATTCGGGAGGGACTTCAATGAACATAAGGTATATAGCAATATTTTTTCGAACGCGACTTCGAGCTCGAGACCCAGAGAATCTTCTTTTTTGCGAGTCTTCTACATTGCCTCTGCATCTGTTGAACAGGTAACCAGAAACACCGTGCTCAATGGTGTGTCAATGGTTGAATGCAATTAAATAACGTAGAAGAATAGTAAGGCGGATCATGCTATTGGAAGTCCTGAAGGCCGCAACGGCCGAACGGGGATTCGTCGGCGAAGAAGAGATTTGGGAAATGTCACACGTCCCACCTGATTCCAAAGAGTTGTCTAACCCTTCGAGCGGTCACACGTCACACGGCGCGAAGAGTTGGTCGTATCAGTACAGTAAACCGAGCTGATAATAAATTGAGTCCATCAAAGGCAGCAAAAGCGAAAGAGATTTCACCTACAAAGGAGGCTAACTGCACCCAGAACATTTGTGAATAGCCAACTCCATATTTATCGATTTTTTTCGTGAGGTCCATGGACTTGCTGGAGTCACATGCGGCGCCTCTTTGTCATCGTCGCCGCCGCCAAACAAGTTCAAAATAACGCGTCCCGTCCTGCGTCCGTCGCGTCCTCTGTGTGTGCTCCACGTCCTATCCCACGACACCTCCCGACTCACACGAGCTCTCAGCTCGATGGCTGCTAGTTCGACGTGACCCAGAACCGAGGGAATCCCGCTCTGGCCCCTTGGTCGATGCAGCTGCCACTGCTGCCCCTGCCAGCCAGCCACAAACCGTCACCGCCACCGGCTGCCCAACAGCTATGCCCCCTCTCGCCACATCCGAGAGATTCACGGTTACATCAACTCGCGCCGACTCGAATACACAGCCGGATACCCACCTCCTTCAACGTCTCCCTGCTCGGGGGAAGAGATGACGAACGGGCTCGAGGCGGACTGTCACGAGTCGGAAGGCAGTCTCGCAGTGTAAGCTGAGTGATGAGGTGCAGGTCAAAGGGCGTTCTGTCCAACCTCGACCCACATGCTTGCACAAGGATGGCTTCACCGCCCTTCGTAATCACCAGGTGCGTGGTGAATCAAGTTGTATGACTCGATTCGCCGTTTTTTTTCCTTCCCTCATTCCATCCATTCACTCCGCCTACAGAAAGAACACATGGATAACGAGCATCGCGGCCTCCTCCAAGCCTTCGACCACAACCACAACCACAACCACCTGCCACTGACCTTTACCGCCCTTCGACAACTCGACAACAGACAACACAGCGCACAACAATGACCATCCGGTTCCGAAACACCGCAACAACGGCACCGGTGGAGCTCACGCCGGGTAGAGAAGTGCAAAATTGAGGGGATGACCCAGAGCCGGCATCGAAGGAGGGAAGGTCACTGGAAGGCAGGGCCGCCTGCGCTATAGACGCGATCCTGGTTTTTCACCCCATTTCTTTAAATAAAACATGTATATATAAATTCTTAATGAAGTATTCGTTACGTTGTGTAAATTATACATGCCAAGCCTTCGATAGGACAAAAAGCGGTTCTGGGGAGTGTAGCAGCGTATTTTGCAAGGACTTAGGAGACGCGTTTGACGCGTTTTCAATCACGTGCTTAGCAGTCTCAAAATCTCGTGACTCCATGAACTCCATGAACTCCATGGATTTCGATCATGGATTCGGCAAAACAAGAATGCTCTCACTGCACCAACGCCGTAGTGACTTAAAATTTCTGTACAAAAATTAGCAACCAGGAGAAGGTATCTTGAATCATAATTTCTAAGACGTGGACCGTTTTCAAAATCCTCTGGAGTTCCTCGCTGGTGTATGGAAAAATTGCCACTGCACATCACTGTATCTAATTGATGGAGTGATTTGGAGTGGATAGTAATAGTATCGTGGAGTGGGGACAGAAGAATTCATGCCTCCAATTATATAAACGTAAAACAATGTCTCTCAGTTCACAAATGAGTGGCAGAGATAATTCCACATCATCCCTCTTGAGTGTCGAATCTTGATCCACGTGACGATAACCCAAAATATGTTGCCAGCAGCCACACACAACCAAAGCGGGATGTCATTCGACTTTTTCCCTCGTTCATTGATGAGATACATTCAAGCAGCTCCCACACTGTTCGGCCGCTCACTAGGTGGATGTCGATTGACCCGGGAATATAGACTGACCGTTGTCAATGACAAACATGATGCTCGTCGTCCATCTTGCTTACCTCCCTGCAAAACTCTGCAAAACCCACACCGTGACTCCCGTGAGCCGGACGGACTATTCATTGGCAATGTTATACTGGAAACCGCCACCATTTCCGTCTGTTTCTGCAGTGAATACTACCTGGTCGCACAGATCCGAGGAAGCGGCTGATATGATGGACTTATTTGTGGGTCGGAATGCGGGTGGCGGAAAGAGGACAACGGCAGCACTGGCTTCGAAACGCGCTCTCGTGAACGAGAATTGCAGGGTGGGTGTCATGTCGCGCGAGGTGGGATACATTGAATCGGCGGTACGTATTTTATCCATCCATTTGATGTTCGGTTGGACAACTAACTTCCCCTTCCTCTCGTAGGCGCAGGGTACTACCACCCGGCCAACTTTACATGTTTTGTCTTCGACCACATTCGATACGCTGGATACCCTCAACGAGAGCCCCCTCGAGCGTACCTTATCCCTGCGCAGTGTTCTACATACCCTATTGCATCTCCATCAATGTCATCCCCGATCAAATACAGTATCTTCAATGGCGCAATGCGAATTTAACAACTTTTCACCTGCGAATGAACCTGTCTTTTTAGCCGGATTATCTACGTCAACGACAACAACCACGATGCGCAAGAGAGTGCGGATCGAGGAAGTACTATATACTATCCTGTAATCTACGCGCCCAGTATGACACCCCCGCACCGCTGTTCGCCTTCCCATCGTCTTCCCGCATACCCTCTACCCTCACCCACTTCGTCCTCCTCTCCCTCCTTCCTTGGCATCGTAGCGTCACCAGACGGTAGCTCCAAATCAACCCGGAGGATCTCTCCTTCCTTGGAAGGATCTACTTCATAGCAGTCGGCTTCCGGGTAAGATGGGAGGGATCTCAGGCGCGGATACCTTGCAGCTTTACCGCCGACTTGGATTGGGGGCGGGTGCGTTTCCTGGGTGGGATGCGGCGAAGAGCCTTGTAACGAGACAAGAATGGAAGTACGAGCGGGATGGGATGGTGATCAGCCTCCAAGGATGGATCTATGGTCATGACCGACCAATGATTGGGAGCGACCCCATTCGAACGTGTCCTCGTCTGTGTGGTATTCTGTCCTTCCTAGTCTATATGTTCATCGAGCGACGATGACGCGGGGCAGGTGCATGAGGTTGTAACGTTTTGTCTTGGGTTTGGTGTGTTTTCGTCATTTTTACATCCCTTTCATCCCTCCTTCTTGACCCTTCTTCGCTTATTGCCTATCATCTCGCCGATGGATAATCTGCTCTCGAATCCCCTTTTTTGAGTCCCCTACCTATTGGTGACGCTCCCCTCGTGGCGAAGGTTTTGGCTGGGGATGCAGCATACAGTCTACCGTTCCACCACCTTCATTCCCTCATCATTTTATGGTGCGATTCAATGGAGCTGGTCGAGAGAAAAAATGGTCTATTCGAGTGTATCCGCAATCGTCGTCATTTTCCCAGTTGGAATTAAAGCCCTCCCACCCCGCAACTTTACTCATCTATTTCCGTATTCCGAACGTGTACCACCACCAAACTCACGGATCGATCATCGATCGTGCCGGCGGTCTCGAGATGAGTTGTTTGTTTCGTCGGCTGGTATACGCATTCTATAGCTACTATCTCACGAAACAACTAGGTACCTAAAGTCTCTTGATACTTGACAGGTCCACTCCTCGAGTTTTTCTCGTTTGGGCGCTTCTCGTGCACAAGTGCTTTGCAAGAGGTGCTATTTTTTATTCGTATTTCGCTCTGACTTATTCCTTTTAGATCCTTTTCCTTTCTGCAAAGCAAAATCGGCGCTTCAGAGTTGAGTAGAACTGCCATCGCGTTCAAATCGATAGGCCATTATGCGGTGAGTTCATCCGCCCCTGCGATCGATATTCTTTTGCACATCTCCAGTTCCATACCATATTGGAGGTATAAATTTTATACCACACAGAGTGGGTTCATTATAGTGAATGGTGTCACGCTGCACACTCGCATGTGTCCGCAGCTTGAGAGGATGCCGAATGCTTGGAGTGAAACCGTAGGTGTTCATTTGAAAGGGTGTTCCTGATATATTTCTTTGTGTAGAATCTCTTGTCGCTGTCAAAGAGCACCTGGGTTCATCACCATACTTTCTTCATCGAAGAGGCTGCTAAGATGAAGGAAAGTACAAACAATAACTGTTGCTATAACAGCTACCTGGAGCCACCGCCAGAGGACGCATGTGCCGTTGCGAATGAATGCTAACCGGGTACCAGGATTATTCAGTGCTGCCGCCACGCGCTTACTGCAGTTTTTGCTTCGATTGGTGGGCTGGATAGGAAACAGGAGGTACGTGGTCCACTTTCGGTATCGAGGCGCTGTGTATCTAACATCTTCTGGGTTCGTGCAGCATGTTGAGGTGTTGCACGACACAAGGTTGGACGCAAGAGTTAGGGAAAACGAACGCCGGTTACTGACAGAATAGGCAAGTATAACCCAGAACGGCCCTCACGCTGTTCACCTACTGGTAACCGTTTGAACTTCCGAATAAGTACAACTTCCTGAACGTCCACGTGTTCTTGCCACAAACGCGTAATCCTCAAATCCCCAGCCGCTTGCCCAATAATCCAGCCGTTCGTCACCTCGCTTTGTATCGCACGGGCCAACTCCGGTGCATACACCCAGTTGAATTCCAAACTGGAAGATCGTACTGGATAATCTCTATTATATTTGTCGCCGAATCGAACCGCGTTCGAACCAGGCTTCCTGTCAACAGGAATTTGTGGTCATCTTCCGCGAGGCTTCTTCATACTCACGAGCGGCCTGAAATACGCACCCTTCTCAAGTTGCCCCCTACTTCCTCTCCCTTCGTGTCTTCTCCTCGGTGGCAGAAAATCATAATGTCCCTGGTAAAGAACATAACGGTGAGTATCTCATCCGCATCTACCTTTTGATGAACGGCTTCATATTTGCGCGATAAGCCAAACAGCCAACTACGAGCGGTGCTACCACCGAGGATCGCTCACCTCATTCGGCCGCAAAACCCAGGCAGTGTACCCATGGATCGGACAGTCGAAACCTCATCGTTTGCATTGACGACACGGTAAATCCGTTCGGAGAGAAGGTGTGTGTTCTGGAGGGTTGTCCAGTAGTGATCCCAAGCTGATATTGTTGAAAAGAACACAAACGTGATCGAATTATATAACCTCATCTCGGAGGATGAGCATAACCAGCGAACCTGGTACAATAGTGGCATTGGGACCTACGCTCAGCCGTCTTGGAAGTCGTTTAAATTCTACCACCAGGGCCTTTCACACAAGATCGATTTGGCGATTGCGTGGTATGTCGAGTCGGCGCTATCTGGTTCATGCTCTCGGTTCACCTCGTGTTCATTCAGGAAATTTGAACGAACGATTTTGGCTGCGTATCAACGGCTATCGGACAATTATCAGTCTGGTGATTGCACATATCTGTTCGGTGGGTTGGAAGAGTATTTGATCTGCACTTCTTCGGTGCTAAGAGGTGTGTACGGTTCTCTCGTGGCGCATATCACGTCCGCGTTCTCTCAGCGATGATCGACAAGGTGCAGTACCATTTATCTGCCCAAAGCCTTAAATAATGTCTCCGAAAATTCATAGGTCGGCCTTATCTATAAGGGAAATGAGACTCAAATACTATTGTGCCTTAAAATAATCCTTCTCTTCTTGTACCTAATCGATTATATTCAGTGCATACGAGCTATATTCCGACCCAGAAAGTCATTCGCATAGGGTAACTCGAGTTGGATCGTCGCCAAAGCAGGACGAGGATAAGATGGCCATGGCCGAGCGCTTCAAGAAAGTGTTCTCATACAAGGATGTAACAGTCCATTTCGTGGTTGCTTGGTATGTGATCCTAAAGTTACTCTTCTGGACATCCCGCTCTGATGACGAGATCTCAGGGATACCATTTCGTCTATTGGAATTGCGCGTAGCAAGGGCATAATCCCTGGGACAATTGACGGAATGAAACATGTCTGCTATTTCTGGCATGCACTAGCTCTCGATGAGCGGCGGGTCAAGTTCTTTCCAGAATACGCTTATGGAGGGACGTCCATGCCCCCTGGCGCAATCGAGAAGGGTGAGAATGCCTCACACATTAACGACAAACCGCCGCGCAAAGACGATGATCCTCCCCGATGGTCCAATAGCTAACAATGAATCCTCGGACAACATATCCCCTGTTGTCGACAATGGAGCTATGAATGGCCACTCCTGGGCCAGTGTGAAGTCGATGGTAAATTTCCCACACACGATGGAAGTCTAGTTTGCGGGGACTCACTCGGATATGTAAGTCCACGCGTTTTTCCGTTCCAGCAATAGCGTTGGTGATGTTCTGGTATTTAGAGGCGGCGAGAATGTTGTAAATGCTGGGATGGATCGCAGACGGCCTCCTCTGAGGTGGATGGTATTTCAAGCGGGGGCGCTCGGCCTTCGCACGGCGCCATTTGAGCGCGATCTCTCTCCTGATCAGCAGATCGAAATCAAAGAATCTTTAACCTGGTTTTGGTGGCCTCTTGAACTCTTCCCCTTTAAATACGCGAGCCGAATACTTACAAGTAAGTCTCCTTAAATTAGGTAGCAACGGTAACTAACTGGTTAATTAGACCTCACCTTGGTTCGAGTCGCAAAATCCACCGCGGTCAGAAGATCCATGGTTCACTCGTGCTGTCCGATAATAAAAACTACACTTCGAAGGCATGTCCATTGGATGGCGGTCCTAACTTCTGCAAGGATGCGCACTCGAAGGGGCTTGTGGATAGGCCCCTTTACCTGGAAATAATAATATTAGTCCTCCTTGCTTACCACTTACCCCAAGTTCCAATCCGAAATCCCGTATGCATCCGATTCCGCTCTGCCTCAAGTGCAAGAAATCAGTACTTGGCTGGGGTGTGTATCGTCCATTCCGATCCAGGGCATATTAGCAATCGGACAGTGTCCAGTTCTTGGTCGACGAGGTGTTGACGGGGCAACCAAGCTGTGAAGACGCGGTTGGGGTAAAGTCGTAATCAATCCGTTCGACTCTCTGCATGATCAAGGGGTACAATACGGGATAGAAGAAAGTCGCTGGTGGATGAGCTGTGCGGTTGTGAGGATGGGGTTACACTCAAATTCTTACCTGGTGGGTTCCTTCCTTGGTGAACCTAGCCAACCGTGCTCAACTACGTCCGCCACATTTTATAGACAGATTCTCACTCGACATATATTCTCTACCATATGGTTCGCCACAAAGGAGAATAAACAATGATTTTAAAAAAAAAAAACTACGTCCGCTCTTGCAGGAATCGTGGGGACATGTGGTGTGGGCAGTACCGTCCTTCTGGGAGAAAATTGAAGTGTCGCGCTTGAATGGATCGCGCTCGGCGTTGGAGACTTTTGTCGAGAATCGGACCACTCGGCTCGTCAATCTGGCACTGCCCTCGTCTACAGTTCTTAGTCGATCTACGAAAAAAAGGGGGCGGGGGGGGCAGGGTGGAACGCTGTTGAGAGGACAACGACGATGGTGGGTGTGGTTGTTTGTCAATGCGTTCAAGTTAATCGGGTAGCGGACAGAAAAGGGCGTCATCGCCACTGTTGGAGGAGTCTGAATTTGCAGGAGTAGGATGAAAAAATGGTATGGAATGACGTACCAGGGAGTTCCTGTACTCCCTCGTTCTCGTTGAGAACCCAACCAACTGCGGCCAACGGCGTTCAATTATCCTCTAATAATATAAACTTGCAATCAGGCCTCCCAGTGCACAAGAAATATTATTAGGTCAATGGCAAAGGTATGGTTAGATGGAAGGATATTACTAGGATACCTACATACCGCCTTTTCTGTCACTCTCGTCGTCGAGGTCCCCGGATGTCCTGTGTTTTCGAGCTCATCCATCATCGTGGCTGGCGAGATTGACTAGCCGTCATCGACACCGGTACTGTCCACTTTCTCCTCGTCTT
>Ga0307517_10006274_pt1 | contig 17666 bp, 24 predicted proteins | sample 23_EM_MG_FD_194515 | JGI IMG/M metagenome (GOLD analysis project Ga0307517, IMG submission 194515) | Populus trichocarpa ectomycorrhiza microbial communities from riparian zone in the Pacific Northwest, United States - 23_EM | ecosystem: Host-associated > Plants > Roots > Unclassified | place...
CCGAAAGGGCCTTAGAACAGCCGTCGTTTCTTTTGTTTTGGGGAGCCTGCTGAAGGGTTTGGGTCTCTCTACCTGTACGTTTCTATGTATTGTTTCCTTACGTGTCTGGGGTATATTATCTTAGGTGGTAGGCGGGGGAGACTTTTCCTATGGATTCGGGGTGTTTGATTTTTCCTATGACGAGGTGAAGCGGGCGGGAAGACATTTGCTTATAGGTTTTTTATCTCCATAGCTAGCGCTGCATGAGTCTTTTGTACCTTTAATCATAATAACGATTTGATTACAAAAAAAAAAAAGAAAAAAAAGAAAAAAAACGACCAAGAGATAGGATCTTCACGCAACCATCTAAGTACTTTTCTATACTCAAGATATTGCAATACGATTACGCTTTACTCTCTTTACATACACTCCTCCTCTACGAGAGCCTACGCTCTAAGAACCTGGAGGCTATTGTGATAGTCTCGACAGGTTGCCCGAATATAGGACTATTGTGATAGTTCTATCAAGCGCGACAATCCACCCATCCTACTATCCGAAGAGATAGTACCTCTCACGAGACACTCAAGACAAGCAAGCCAGTTCCGTACTATCTGAAGAGATAGTACATCACTACGCCTTGGTGCAGAAAAGCGAGACTCGCTTACGCAGGAGACGACTGTCGTTGCCTGTTGCATACGTGCTCAACAATAGGATTGTTATATTTCATCCCAGCACTCTCCCGATTGCTGCCTCATACGCCTATTTCTCACCACGATGTGGTCGTCCTTGTCGTCCTTGTCGTCCCATTGGATGCCCCCTACTATATCTTCTGCCTGCCCGGAATGATCCCAGACGTTGCGGTCGAAAAATGGGTGTCTGCCCCCGACGGGCTTCGGCCTTAATCTGTCATCCCCTGCATTCTCGAGGTGTGACTCCAGAACCATGAGATCCAGAGGATGTTTGCCATCGTTAGCAAGGGGCCACGCCCGAAGGTCATCATCTTTGTGGAGGAAGATTTCTCGGAGGGGGAGTGGCCCGGAGTGGGGCTGTAGGATCCAGACTTAGGGCGTTGCTACCCTCACGAGTTGCGCCGATGAGATATCCAGGGCACAGAATCGCCTCCTCAGCGCGTTGCGCCTTTATCACGCCAAGCAGATTTTTATGCTTGGCGACTCTAGGACTCACCAGGCTATTCCCCGATCGGAGCCATTCTGCCACCAGGGATGGCCAAGGAACGCATGCTCACCTTGAGAGGCACCCCTTCGGCGAACAATGTGGATCCTCATTGCCCGTGGGGAATAAGCGGAAGTCGAATTCGGTGGTGCCACCGAAGATATCTATTACTACGGGGGACCGCAGAATTTAGCGTGGATTGATCACTTACTCGGAGGTCCAGCAACCTCATCACCAGCCCGCTCTGCGTAGTCATGCTCCATTGCCGTCCGTAGTTTCTTAGCCGTGTCCTTGACCAAAATCCTCAGTTGACGACTGACCTCCCTGACGTCGTCAGCGTGGTGGTTTTTTTTTACAAATTCGATCTGCGATTTGACAGGTGGAAGAGAACTGGCAAAGTCGAGGATCAACGTCAATTGATCGTCGGTTAGCCATCCTGGATCGAACGAGCGGGACTTGATATAGCCCTTAATATCGCGACGCCATACGTCGTAGGCTCTAGTTTTGGTTCGAGCATTCTTGAATCCACACCAGCTTTTTGCATATGCTATGTCGCCATAGCGCCCACTGATTCATGTGTTAGTTTAAAGGGTTCTTGGATATATGGGTAGGTTGTTGTTGAGGTACCCAGAATCCTCAACGGCCGGAACGAAATAGGGATTTTCACGGGATCCCGACGGCCCACTGTGACATGAATGACAACTGTCAGCCACACATCGGAGCATGTTTGAAGAATAACGGTGTCAATGGATCAATGGTTACCTTCTCTCCGCACTCCGTCTGTGGGCGGCAGCACGCGGGGGAGCCCTGCGTTTACCGCCCCTGACTTCACTTTCGTCGTGCGGGACTGCCGGACGTCTACAACCAATCGTAATATTAATATCGAGCGCAGGTCAATGGTGTCACGGCGCGAACTTACATTCCTAGGCTCACGGAGCTTGCTTGTTTATTCTTTGTCGCTGGTACGCCAGCCTGCCTGAAGTAATGCGATATTAGTATTGCCCACGATTAAACGATTGGACGAAGTGTACTTACGCTGCCCTTTTGCCCTGGGCTCTTCGGGCGCACTGGCGGGGCATTTCAACTATGAGAAGTGATGAAGGGGGGTGGGGGGTGAACGATGTGAAGGAGGTGTGAAGAAAGTGAAGGAGGGCAGATGACGACCTTTATAGACGTCAGAAACACTCGTGGTGCGTCGCAAAAAAAACCCCCGAGACGTCTGAGTTGTGTAAACATTAAACCCTACGATGTGATGACCTCGTAGGGTTTGCACGACTCCGACGATCTCGCACCCACCATTCAAATGAAGACCTATGTTTGTAAGCTCATAATTTAGCTCTAGAGATAATTCAAATCGATGCTTATCGTGTGTCTTCATTGACATATGAAATAAGCTTTTAAGCCTCTCCAGGGTCCAGACGCCGGGGGGTTGTTGTTCTGGAGATGCCAAGAGACGTCGTTGCCCTAGCTACAAGACATTGATGTCAATAGCTTCGCAGAAGACCCCAGTATCATGTGGCTTAAAAGATAAGATGCGATTATCCGCGAAGATCAAGCGCTCACTCACGTGTTCATGTGGGAGGTTGACATCAGCCCTCATCGACACTAATCGATACTCAGCGACTCTGATCAATACTCAGCGACTCTCAGCGACACTTCGACGTTGAGGAGGCCGCCAATACCACCATATTTCCCTGAAGAGTTGATCTATCTAATCTATAAGCTTAAAATTCCAATCCTGAATACATGAAAGTCTACCATAAACAAAACTAATAAAACAATGAATCTATTAAGACACCACAAGCAATTGCCGCACCGTCTCATCCATTACATTTTGTGAACCCCCCCCGGCCATTGAACCCCCACAAAGTCTGTTCGATATCTTTTCCTCACAATTGTCGCCCTTCGGATTGCCGCCAATGCGTACCTCTACGCCTTTCATAGGCTCACGCTCCGACCCTCCTAAGCGTGTTTCTTAAATGTTGGAACGCCCAAATTTTCAGCATCCGGAGCACCGCGCTGGAGAGTCTCGCTCCCGCGTATTAGACACCCAAGTAGGTCAGAAGACATTGGGACATTCAGTGGGTTCAAAGATTTGGCAGCGAGGGGGGTACGAGCCATGGCGGATTCAACAGTCTCGCCAACAGGGGGTGGCGGCATCCCGGGGCTGTCCGGATCCTTGCGCCTGGTGTCCGCGACATCAGATGACGAGCCGGATGATCCTGGAAGGGAAACACTTGGGGCGTCTCCATCTTGGTAATCCCCTGATCGATTGGCGTTTCAGTAATCAAATCTGGGCGGTACATATGGAGCCTGGTAATGCATGTTCCCCATTTGTCCTGCTGCGGAATCGGCCCAATCGGCGACAGCATCCTGATGGAGATAGTGGTGTGCCCTTAACGATGGTCTCGCCGGTCGTGTGTCGCCCTCGTCGCGGTAACAATAGATCTTGAGATCGAGTGGGTCATCGAGAACTGGATTCGACAGGAGCCCGGCTTTTACCGTTTCATCGCTATCGATGAAAACATAATCAATGCAAGATACACATTCAGAAGGAACCCTGCGGACCCTTCGGCGGCCTTCTCCAGTAGCACCAAGTATATAGCGAATTCTGTCGTTTGGTACATTTCTCGAAATCATAGCTGACAGCCCCCGGATGTCATAGGAATCTAATTCTGCGAACTGGACTCCATTTATATGGGGGGGACGCCAATGCAGCATGTTATAGTCAGGCCTAAAATCTAAGTTCGCCCTCCGTTGTGGTGTCTGACCCTGGCCGCGTCTGGAGGGCCAGGTCCAAACAATACGCACACCACGGGCCCTCCCAAGTAGAGCACTCCAATCTAGTACTCATCAGTCAGCAAGTAAAAACACAAAAGGCCCTAATTGTTATGAAACAAACTAACCCGTTGGCGTAGGGTCGGGAGCCGCGTAATTCCCACCCCTAGGAAGCACCCTTGGAGTCGGGGCATTGCGCCTTACCAGAGACGGAGTCGATATCTCTGTCGATGGGTCTGGCGTGCGCATCTGATAAATCGCAGACGCATCTGGTGCGTTTGCGGCATTCTGAGGGTAATAGTGCCGAGGAGCAGCATGTGCTAATGGATTAGGAAGAGCGTTATCGGCGGGAAGGGCAGGTGCGTTTTGACCTGGAAGAGTGTAATTCGCTGGAAGGCCCGGTATGTTTTGACCAGCAGGAGGGTAAATCGCAGGATGAGGAGGTACGTTTTGCCCCGGAGGGGGGTAATTCCCGTGATGATCACCTATGTTTTGCGCCGGTACGCCTTGCGCCGCTACACCTTGCGCCGGAGGGAGGTAATTCCCACGATGAGCAGGTACGTTTTGCACCTGAGGGGGGTAATTCCGGTGATGATCAGGTAGTGTTGCGCCGCTACACCTTGCGCCGCTAGACCTTGTGCCGCTACACCTTGCGCCGCTAGACCTTGCGCCGATACACCTTGCGCCGCTACACCTTGCCCAGCTACACCTTGTGCCGGAGGGAGGTAATTCCCATGATGAACAGGTACGTTTTGCGCCGGAAGAGGGTAAGCCTGAGAAATGTTTTGGGGAACTAGACCTGGGTTTAGTACAGTCGTTGCGGGACCCCACTGGTCTGGGGCGTTGGGGTGTAGTCACCGATCGCTCAGCATGATCTGATCATAGAAGACTCCATTCTGGCCCAGTGGTGCCAGGCCTGTAGAACCAGTCTTCACAGTGGTTCTCAACTTCACCCCACAGTCCTTAACAAGTTGAACTACAGCCTCATCAATCTGGCGCATAACAGCCCTGTTATTCGCAGCCCCAGCTGTGACAAGGCTGTCACAGACAGGGCGCAGTGTCCTCATACCAGCGACGATTTGCTGGAAATGGTGGTCAGGGAATGTACGGATTTTCCTAAAGCCCCTTGCAAGCATCTGATCCTTCACCACCTCCCGCCATTCGCCATACAAGTGGTTGTCGTCGGGGATGCCCATTGATAACTTGAGATCAACAATCTTTCGATAATTGGGGCGTCTTGAACTTATATATCCTCTCAGAGATACCGGCGGAAGGTCATAGGTTTGGCCTGCCGGAACCTGCAGGTTTCCCGCATTTGGCATATAGACGTACTCTACGTTATTATGTGCCATATCGCTAGACCTTTGGGTGTATAGGTTGCCGCCGGGGTGAAAATAGCCTGCGGTGTGAATTCTGTGGATATGGTGGACGTTGTGAGTGTGAGTTAGTTCTGGGTATGAATTCTGTGGATTTTGTGGAAGTTGTAAATGTGAGTTGATTCCGGGTATGAATTCATTCGATCAGGATTAATGCTGATTATATATACAACTCTCAGTGGTTTGGCGCTTTGAATGCCTCTTGATTCCTTTCAGGAATTTGTAGTTCTGACAATAGCATAGCCAGGGCTTTATTGATTCATGTTTATGTTAGAAATGAAACATCCCCTCTGAAACATGACCATTGTGAAACATGAAGTTCGCCGACCCGGTTCATGAAAGAAACCATAGCTGATACCACGTGACGTCTACATCTAGGGCTCTAAACCGGATTGACCTCTATTTACAGTTTAACGCTCAAAGCCTGCACGCCTCTTGAACCTATGTGCGATCCACACCCGTTAGGATCAACACTAAGCACTCCTGCGATGCCTAGCAAATGTCCATTCGGTCGACAAAAATACACCCAAGCAGCAGCATATGGGAAACATTTACGAACTACCCACGCCAATGTGAACATTATCCTCGCCTCCACTACTATACCATATCCATCATCGGCCAGCCATGTTCTTCACAGGGAAACCGACGTTATCGGGGAACGTCCGGATTCTGACTATGAATCCGATCCCGAGCCTGCTGGACCTGAGCACAACTTATTGAGTGGTGATGTTGTGTACAAGTCTGATACTGAAGTGCTTAACAACACTGCCTCTTTTTCCAGCGGCCAACAAAGGCATTTTCCGGAATCTGGAGAAGCAATTGGGGACGTGAACGGGTTCGAGCAAGAAATCAGTAATCTGTGCGATGACCCATGGCACCATTCCCCAGCGGGCAAGGGTTCAGGCTTGCCTCTTGGCTCCGTGAGAGTAAAGTACCGAAGTCAGGAATCAAATAATACTTCGCGAGTGGCCTAGGCAATTCTGAGTCTGTCGGCTATGGCTCTATGCACACGCTCGAGAAGCACCTCCGGGAATTGGATCCGTACAGTCGATATCTACAATGGTTTGAAGGACAGGTACAGGACGGAAAGAGAACTTTATCATTCTTCTATCGCAACGTCCTAGATTGTGTCAGATATCTCCTTCGCCAGATAGCCTACCGAGATGACTTAGTTTACGCGCCACGGCGTGAATACGATCATACAGGACAACGGGTATATGCTGAGATGCATACAGCAGCGTGGTGGTGGGACATTCAAGTAGAGTTTCTCGATCTCTTTCCCGGGAGCGCTAACTAACTGATTATAGGAGACACTTCCGTCTAGCACAACTGTTGTTCCAATCATTGGGATATCGGATCAGACGCATCTGAGCAACCTTTCGGGTGACAAGAAGGCATGGCCGGTCTATTTGACTCTCGGAAATCTTGCAGCAACCCGGCGCAATAGACCCGGATCCTTTGCAGTTCTCCTTCATGCGCTATTTCCAGTTCCCCCTACACTTACAAAGTCCTCCGCAGACCACTTTCAGAGGCAAATTAATGCCAAGACACTACAAGGCGTGTTCGAACTCCTGTCTGAGCCCTTGCAGAATGCCGCGCTGGAGGGCGTCAAATTTGACTGTGCCGACTGGAAAGTGGGGAGATGCTTTCCAATATTGTCCGCGTGGATTGCTGACCATATGGAAAACGTTGCGCTTCAAGGGATAAAATCGAATGTTTGTCCTAAATGCGAGTTGCTTCCAGGAGAATTAGAAACCGACGCCAACAGCCACCGGGCTCGAGATTATGCAAGATATGAACGTTGCGAGCGTGAATCTGCCAGTGACGACTCCCGCACGATGTTTGAAACTCTTGGTATCGATCTTGAGAAAAACGTGTTTCACGGGCTTCACCGGGTTTCGGCGCCTGGTCTGCACAAGCCAGATTTGCTTCATACAGTTTAGCTTGCGTTATTCAAGCACTTGATGGACTGGATCTCGGGCTTTCTCAAGAAAGACGCCCGGCTCCAGGCCTTTGACGACACCTGGAAGGCGCTACTGCCATACCCGGTGTTTTTTGTGCCCAACAAGGCCAATCGCGAGGTCATCCAGTTGCAAGGAAAAGAGATGAGGAACCTTGGGCGGTGTCTTTTGGGGTTCTCGTCATAGCACTGCACCAGCCCGACAGCCGGCAAGTAATACCTTTCAAACATGCTCTAGACTGTGTCCGGGCACTGGTCGACTTCAATATGAGGGCGCAATACCGAAGCCACACACCCGAGACGATAGCCTATATGGTGGAATATCTCGCCCGGTTTCACAGGATGAAAGATATCTTCTTGGAGTTTCGAGTTTCTAAACGAACCCGGGCCAAGGTTGACAAGGTGTGAAAGGAGCTACGACATCAGCGAGCCCAGAGCAACATGCGAGTGGCACCGTCCAAGCGGCGCCGGGGCCTCGAAGACGATAGGGATGAGGAGAACCAGCTCCGTATGGACATGATCCATACAGAATGCCATTTCAACTTTGTTAAGATGCATCTGCTAAGTCACTTCTCCGATCATATACGCCAGTGTGGCAATATCCCAATGTATTCCACCAAGTTCGGAGAGCTCGCGCAGAAGGAACAGATCAAGGACGGATGGAGACGCTCGAATAAGAAGGATGTCGAGCGACGAATTCTTCACAGCTACGGTCGTCAGCATGCAATCCGAATGAGACTTTTAAACCTGAATGCGCTCCGACGTCGCGGAGCCAAGCTCGGTGACAACGTTCTGGGCTATTTAGATAAAACAACGAGTACGGTATCTACGCCGGCCCCTCGTGGAAGGATCTTGAAAGGTTGTCGTGACGACGTGTCCTACGTCCTTGATTTTTGCAAGATGTTAGGAATCTCTCTTGACCGGATCTGTTTGGAATTGATTCGATACAGCCGACACAACCTGCCCACTGAACGCCACCTTCCCGAAGAACCAGCAATACTCCAACTACTTCCTGTTGATCTACTAACGCAACTCGAAATCCCGGTTTTGGCATTCCAGGATAACGATGTTTACGACATCCATGGGGCACTATGCACAGGACCTCACCGATTTCGGAATCAAGAAAGTTGGAATGATTGGGTTTGGGTACAGGCCAGAAGCGAGGAGTTGTATGGTGCTCTGAGGGGTCGTCTCCCTGCTAGGCTTCGTTACGGGGCCCCGTTTCTGAGGAGCGGGGACAAAGTAACATAGGTTATTCTGATTAACTGGTCGAAAAAATCATCCAAATTGGACAAGAACTGACTGAGATAGAGCTCTTTAAAGTTAGACAACTTCATAGAGCTCTATCTCACTCAGTTTTGGTCCGATTTGGACGATTCTTTTTTTAATATGCAGTTAATAACCTGCTCTTGGCACCCCGTTTGTCAGAAATGGGGCCCCGTAACGAACACTACTCCCTGCAAAGCTCGTGGCGCTCTTTAAAATCAGGGACTGCAGCCAAGACACTGTGCGGCGGTTGGCAGGCGTTCAGATGTTGAGCCCTGTGAACTCAGGCCGGCCCTCTGATATACACAGTCTTGTTACGGTTCAGCTGACAGAAGATGGGCGAGAGGTTACATTGGGTGACATAGGGACAATTCTCGGCCTGGCTCATCTCATTCCAGAGGGAGACCGGCGCTGGCTCATCAACAGCCGTATCGACTTGAGGACGTTTAACGAGATTCATTAGTTATACAAACGGGGGTATGATGGATATGTGCGAAGGCGTGTATCGGGTGCCATGGCAAGCTGTATATATAGTGTGTACTAGTATGAAGAAAATATATAATTAATACATGAGTTAAACGTGCCAGTGATGACAACTCTCGAGAGACGTCACAGGACGTTGGCGGGTGCAGGGCGGGCACAGGGTTCACGCTAGGAGACTAGGGGTAGGAGTATGATAATCCTGACGGCTTCCGGAAGCGGCTGGCAAATTGAAAGCGTCAGGACCCTGGGATATGGAGAACAGGGGCGACGTCCAGTCCGGATGCAAGGCAGTGTTGCTGCGCAACTCAGGACGCAATAGTGGCGTGCGGGCGTTGGGGACGGACTCAGGACGCACGGGAACCGTATGGACGCTTGAACTGAACTCAGGATGCACAGGACGCACAGGACGCAGTGAGGGCGCATCAGATGCATGTGTTTTTTTTGCTGATGCACCCCGTATCAGGCTTGATGATCGAATTAGTGGAAGTATTGAATATTATCAATCTTGGGAGAGGAGCATGCTTTTCTATCCATGTTGACACTATTGATTTCCCCTACGCCAGCGGATTCCCATGAGGCCCTTCCTGCCTCTAGCCGATTCCAATGAGGCCCTGCCTGACTCTAGCGGACATGGGCCAGTGCCCGGTAAGGTATCTGCTGTTTTCTTTCTGCTGACCTCTATAGCCATGGGGACGCTTCGAGACTATAGCAGTCGATTACCCTCAGCGAGGGGACTCCAATAAGACCATTCCCCACTCTGGCAGATATCTGCCTCTTAAGATATCTGCCTTTTTCATCCTGCTGACCTCTATAGCCATCTGGACTCTTCGAGACTTATACCATTCGATTCCCCTCGCCGAGCAGGCCCCAATGCGACCCTTCCTGACTCAGGCGGTCATCTTCCTGCTAAGGTAGCTGCCTTTTTCTCCCTGCTGACGTGGATAGCCATGCGGACACTTCGAAACCAATACCATTCAGTTCCCCCAACCACGCGGAATTAAACGGACTCTGTCCTGAAGCTGTCCGACCGATGGTTGAAGGGTTATCCATACTTTTGTACTAGAGTTCCACGGGCAAGTACTTTCAAATTGGTGGCTACTGGGTGCTACAGGCATGCGGACGCTTGAAGGCCTATACCATTCGATTCCCCTTGGCGAGCGGACTCCAATGAGACCCTTGCAGACTCTGGTAGACATCTGCCCCTTGAGATATCTGCCATTTTTATCCTGCTGACCTCAGTAGGCATGCAGACGCTTCGTGATCTATACCATTCGGTTCGCCTCAGCGAGCGGACTCCAATGAGACCCTTCGTGACTCCGGCGGACATCTGCCCCCTGAGATATCTGCCTTTTTCATCGTGCTGACCACTATAGCCATGCGGATGCTTCGAAGCCTATAGCATTCGATTCCCCTCGGCCGGCGCATTCCAACGCACCCTGTCCCGACGCTGTCCAACCGCTGGTCAAAGGGTTATCCAAACCTTTGTACTTGATTTCCCCATGCAAGTACTTTCACATTGTGGGCTACTGAGGGCTACAGGTATGCAGACACTTCGAGAGCTATGCTATGTAATTCCCCTCTCCGAGTGGAATTCAACGCACTCTGTCCCGAAGCTGTCCGACAACTCGTTGAAGGGTTATCCATTCTTTTGTACTTTGGTTCCCCCGGTAAGTACTTTCCAATCATGCGCTACTGGGTGCTACAGGCATGTGGACACTTATAGACCTATACCATTCAATTCCCCTCAGCCAGCAGGCTCCAATGAGACCCTTCCTGACTCTGGAAGACATCTGCCCGCTGAGGTATCTGCCTTTCTCACCCTGCTGACCTCTATAGCTATGTGGACACTTCAAGAGCTATACCATTCAATTCCCCTCGCGGAGGGGAATCCAACACACCCGGTCTAGACACTGTCCGACCGCTGGTTTAAGGATTATCCATACTTTTGTACTTGAGTTCTCCAGGCATGTACTTTCAAATTGTTAGCTACGGAGTGCTACTATTTTCTAGACTAGCTTTAATAAATAGATTCCTATTTTAGTATCTAAATGACTCATATAAGTAAACATGACTAATACTGGATGGATCTTTCCGGACAATTTGGATATTATCCACTGTTTTCACTAACTCATTCAAAGGCGTCAAAGGTAGAGCTGTTGACTGAGGAGGTAACCGATGATGCCCAGTTACACCTGAGTACTTCTACTATTCTACTCTCCTATCGGGTTGCGTCTGGAGAAACATTTGGCGTCCGGTACCTTCTGAGTCCTAGGTTGGGTCTGGTCCCTCCAGATGGCAAGGACCCCTGTCCACAAGCACTCCCTAAAAGACCGGACACCCAGGACGTGAGTTTACGTTCTATGCACCTGGACCGCCGGACGCCCAGGGAGCACGGGGTGCGTCTGGGTGTACACTTTTGTTTTTGTTGATGTAATACCCCAGATACGTAAGAAAACAATTCATAGAAATGTAGAGGAGAGAGACCCAAGACCCTTCAGCAGGCTCTCCAAAGACAAAGGAAGGTTTCCCGAAGGCCCAACCAGGGCTCGTGGTGGAGGAAAGTATGCCTGCCAAGTCATGAGAAAACCACACAAAGCATGGGACAATAACAGACCATTAACGTAGGGGCTGGGCGGTTGATTACATTGATCCAAGGCTTTGGCGACAGGCATGGAAGCAGTGCAATACCACAACTGGGAGTAATCGAGGGGGTCCAATGATCGGGGGGGTAGAGAGGCAGTAAGGTGCCAGCAATCATAGCAGTAACTGCACAGGTGGACGAGACCGGCAGGTGGGAAGAGCAAGGATCGCAAGCGGGCTAGCCACAACAAACAAACAGACGATAGCATTGGCTTTTGGGACGACGACAAGAGTGCGGCGGGACCGTCATCTTACTAACCGAGGCTTGCCCCATCAGAGACACAAGGCCAGCAAGGCGAGGCCTACTGCGACCGAGAGTCTGGACACCGTAACGCCGACTGTGACCGAAGCAAGAGGGTTTCCGCTAGTGCAAATGCCAAGCGAGGTGCAAATCAAGTGCGGGGTAAGTGGGACACCGGAACTTCATGAGCGTGTCAATGATGGACAAGAACGGGAACCGCGAGGAGGGGAGGCCGAGAGGCCCAAGTAGCGGAGGGCAGATGGCTTAATGTCAACTCCTAGGCAGTGGCCATCGTGGGAGAAGAGAGATGTGTGGGAGAAAGTGCCGCTGATTTCCTCTGGTGTTCAGATTTCAATCACAGGAGATGGAGGAGAGATGGTTGATGGCCTATCTCTTGGTCAGTGTTTTTCTCTCTTCTTTTTCTTTTTTTGATTGTGCCTTCATTGTTTCTAGGTACAAAAAGCCTCATGCAGCGTGAGTTATGGAGAGAACAACCTATAAATGCAAAACTACTGCCTGCTTCACCTCTTGATGGGATAATCAAACACCCTGAATCCATAGGCAAAACCCGCCTTGCCTAGCACCTAAGATAATATACCCCAGACACGCAAAGAGACCATTCATAGAAACGTATAGGAGAGAGACCCAAACCCTTGCGCAGGCCCCCCTAAGACAAAAGAACTTGTAACGGGAGCACTCTGTAGGAAGACAGATCCTAAGATTGGGACCGCACGAAAGACTCAAAGTAGAAGTAAGGATCAAAATAAAGATAAAGATAATTCAAAGTAGAATCATGCGGTAAAACGTAATATCGTTAAGCCTGAAAAGCTTAAGTCAATAAGTTCTCTGGAGGATCATTGGTTATCAGAATAGGGTGTCTCTCACTTTAGTTAAGTAGAATAATGTAAAGCCAGAGAACTCCCGTCAACCATTCTGACCTTGCGCGAGGACCCTGCCCAGCTCAGGGCGGTCCAACTCACCTGCCTAGAGTGAGCTAACACTGGGAGGCAGTCAGACCGCACGGATATTAACTATCTCCACACATAGGAAGTGCTCCCGGTGACATCTCTCCAACTACATCTGCATGAGCGAAAGGCCTTTCCTATCGGTAGCATGTCAGTGGCCGACCGACATGCCCACTGTAGAGGTGATATCCATTAGGACTCACTGGCCCAGCAGTGGTTTCATTTATACAAGCTCCGCAGTCCATGGGCAAATCTACTTGGCTATACATAAGCTTCTAAACCTGATTGCATGCTCCCATGGTAAGAATTCTCCTGCCTATTGACGGCATGAGCGCTACCTACAGCCAACCATGCAGGACCTTCTTAAATCGTGACAAGAATCACACCTCTAGAGTCCACTAATAACCCATCGTAATGCTAGAGGTCACAGGGTAGCCTGGGCCTGGCTTTGGGGTGGTTGTCCTGGAAGCATGACGCCTTCCCCGGTCAGTACCAAGCCCTCTACTGTTAACCATACAACTACTCGGAGGTCAAAGTATGCCCGTAGGTGGTTCCCAGGTGTTATCCAGGTGATGCCCCAGGAGGCGGTCACCCTCACGCGACTTATACATCCTGCGAATGGCTTCTGGTTGGTTGGACGGCCACAACTCATACGGGATTGTGGCAGTGTTCCTATGGATGTCACGTTACTAGGAAGCCCACAACTCCACAGCGGAACCGTGCTGTCGGGCCGTACGAACGCTGTGGCCGCAGGGGGGTGTTAGGAACATCCCCTGGAAGTTACTGCAGGTTCGGACAACTGGTGCCCTGCCAGTAGCCAGTTTCGTGTCCCACAAAGCGGCACTATGAACATCTAAGAGTGGCACTATAGTGGGATAACTTCCCCCTAAGTGTGCAGATGACTTTGTCGGTGAAGGTAGGGTAACTGGGGTAACTCAGTAGGGTAACTGGGTCCCAAAGGTAGGGTAATGAAGTTTCTAAGGTAGGGTAACTTCACTCTGTTATGCCTTTATTCCCCTCGGGAGTCCGCGCAACCACATATAATGTTGCCCCGGAGCCCCATGCAATGTTTACTATATTTTGATAACTTCACGCGAACATGTCCCCCGAAGGTTACACTGTCTAACCCAATCTCACCAGTCACTTTGTAGACACTTGTACCAACTCATGTCCACCGCTAGTATATAAGTACACTGGTCTATCATGAGTCTTGTTCCCTCTTGGTATATCATATAGGCATGAGTTTAGTCGACTGTAGCTACCTATCAATAGGGTAGTTGCAGAAAGGACAGCTTCGCTAGGGCCCTTTAGGGGCCGTGGGTGGCGATAGAGTGAGTGCAAGTTGGGAAAGCCAGTGATCTTGTGGGCTGACACTGAACCGTACACAATGGCCGCGCTTGTAATTACATCGATTGATGGAAGGCATTGGCGGCAGCCACGGACGCAGTGCGATACCACGACTGGGCATACCAGAGAAGCACTGCGACCATTGGGGAGGATAGAGAGGCGAGCGGAGCCACTGGGAAGAGGGGATACCAGCCCACGACGAGGAGGAGTTGGGTGCCAGCCGGTGAATAGCAGTAGGGTGCCACCCTGTGGGGAGCAGTAGGGTAACAGCCAAGGAGAGGAGTGAGGCAGTACGGTGCCAGCGGACCAAACCAGGAGGTGGAGGAAGGAAGAATGGCGAAAGGACTAGCCACAACCGACAAATTGGCTATAGCCAGGGCTTTGGAACGACGACACAACCGAGGCGGGGCTGTGATCTTAGTAACCAAGGCTTTCCCCACCACAGGTACAAGCCTCGACAAGCCAAAGCCTACTTCGACCGAGAGTGCGACACCGTAACGCCGACCGTGAGCGAAGCAAGCAGCTTTCTGACCTTGCATAATGCGAAGCCAGGTGCAAAGCAAGTGCAGGGGAAGGGGGAGAACGGAACTTCATGAGCTCGTCAACGAGGAACCGGAACAAGAACCCCGAGGAGGGGAGGCCCTCCGGCCTCACAGCAAGAGGGAAGGTGGCTTGACCTCACCCCCTACACAGTAGCCATGGTGGGGGAAGAGAGGTGGATGGGGGAGGTGACAATGATTTCCTGTGGTGTTGAGATTTCAATCGCCAGAGTTGTAGGAGAGATGGTTTGGGTCCTATCTCTTAGTCTGTTTTTTCTATTTTTCTATTTTTCTATTTTTCTATTTTTCTTTTTTTCTTTTTTTCTGTGTTTTTTTTTCTTTTTTCATACAATGAATTCATTGTTTAATGTACAAGAACACGCATACAGCACGAGCTATGGGGTAAAGAAAAGCTTAAATCCAACAACCGCCCACTTCATCTCTTCATGAGAACAATCAAACACACCGAATCCATAGGAAAAATCCCCCTCGCCAAGCACGTAAGATAATATACCCGAGACAGGTAAGGATACAAGTCATCGAGAGATACATGAGAGAGATCGAAACCCTTCCGCAGGCTCCCCTAAGACAAATCAAATGATGACTTGGTGAAGGCCCCTTACGGCCCGCCTGGGCGGATACTGTGCTCGCGTAATGAGCGAAAACGACGGGACTTGTGAGCCGACATTCGTAACCATAAAGAGACAGTTGCCTCAGTAATTACATCGATCGAAGGCCTTAGACCTCAGGCACTGAGCAAGTGCAATACCACGACTGGGTGTAACCGAGGCAGAGTACGACGATTGGGGCAGGATGAGCAGTCAGTAAGGTGCAAGCTCCTGCAGCAGTTACAGTGCGAGCAGACAAGACTGCGAGGTGGATGAGCGAAGGATCGCGAATGGGCGAGCCACAACCGACAAACAGGCCATAGCAAGGGGTTTTGGGACGACAACAAAGCCGAGGCGGGACCGAGATGTTCCGCAGCAAAGCTTTCCCCATCAGAGGTAGATGCCCAGCGGGGCGAGGCCTACTTTGACCGAGAGTCCGACACCGTAACGCTGGCCGTGACCGAAGCGCGCAGCTTGGCGATCGCGCAAAATACTCACCTCGGTCCAAACCAAAGGCGACGTAAGGGGCACAACTGAACATGATGAGCAAGTCAATGACAAACAAGAATGAAAGGCTCAAGGCAGCGAGGCCGACAGGCCACACAAGTGGAGGAAAGATGGCTCAACGTCAACTCCTAGGCAGTAGCCATCATGGGAGAAGAGAGATGGGTGGGGGAAGGTGACAATGATTGCCCGTGGTGGGGAGATATCAATCGCCGGAGGTGTAGGAGAGATGGTTTGTGACTATCTCTTGGTCGCTTTTTGTCTTTGCTTTTTTTTTGTAATCATGTGTTCATTGTTTCTAGGTACAAAGAGCCTCATGCAGCGCGAGCTATAGAGAAAACATAACCTATAAATACAAAACCACCACCCGCTTCACCTCTTCATGGGAAATATCAAACAGTCCAAATCAACATGAAAAACCCCACGGCCTAGCACGTAAGATAAAATACCCTAGACATGTAAGTAGATAATTCACAGAGATCCACGGAAGAAAGACCCAAAGCCTGCCGCCGGCGCCCCTAAAACAAAAGCAGCAACGGCATCACTAAGGCTCTTGCGGGGCCCGGGGGAGGGGATACTGTGATCGCACATACGAGAAAACCACAGACCCTGTGGGCCAACACCAAACGGAGAACAACGGCCTCGGCAGTAATTACATCAGTTGATCCAAGCTGTTGGCGGCAGCCACAGCGGCAGTGCAATACCAGGACAAGCGGTAACAGAGAAGGAGTGCAACCATAGGGGAGGATAGACAGGCCAGCGGAACCTCCAGGCAGAGGGGATGCCAGCCAGCGAGGAGCAGTAGGGTGCTAGCCACTAGGGAGCAGTAGGGTGCCAGCCAAAGAGAGGAGTGTAGTAGTACAGTACAAGTGGACATACGCGGGAGGGGGGAGGAAGAACGATTGTGACTGGGCTAGCCACAACAGACAAACAGGCCATAGCAAGGGCTTTGGGGACGACGACAAAACCGCGCAAGACCGAGATGTTACTAACTGAGCATTTCCCCATCAGAGGGACAAGCCCAGCAAGCCGAGGCCTACTTCGACCCAGAGTCCGCACCCTGTGACGCCGACCATGAACGAAGCGAGAAGCTTTCCAACCATGCAAAATGCTAAGCAAGGTGCAAAGCAAGTGTGCGTTAAGGGGGAGACGCGAACTTCATGAGCCTGTCAACGAAGAACAGGAACAAGAACCCCATGGAGGGGTGGCCGACAGGCCACTGAAGAGAAGGAAAGATGGATTAACATCAACTTCTAGGCAGTAGCCATCATGGGAGAGGAGACGTGGGTGGGGGAAAGTTCCGATGATTTTGAAACAATTCTATTGTTAAGCAGGTATGCAACAGGCGACAACCGTCGGCTTCTAAGTAAGCCAATCTCTCTATTCTGTCCGAGGGAGTAGGGAAGTACTATCTTTGCAGATAGTACGGAACTAGCTTGCTTGTCTTGAGTGAGCCGGCTATGGATACTATCTCGTCCGATAGTAAGATGGGTAGATTGTCGTGCCTGATAGAACTATCACAATAGTCCTCTGTTCGGGTGGCCCATCGAGACTAGCACAATAGTCTCCTGGTTCTTAGAGTGTAGGCTCTCGTAGATGAGGAGTGTATGTAAAGAGAGTAAATAGTAATTGTATTTCAATACATCAGCAAAAAAAGTCAACCTGCGCCCTGCTGCGCCCTGCTGCGCCCTGCTGCGCCCTGCTGCGCCCTGCTGCGCCCTGCTGCGCCCTGCTGCGCCCTGCTGCGCCCTGCTGCGCCCTGCTGCGCCCTGCTGCGCCCTGCTGCGCCCTGCTGCGCCCTGCTGCG
>Ga0307517_10006275_pt1 | contig 17665 bp, 7 predicted proteins | sample 23_EM_MG_FD_194515 | JGI IMG/M metagenome (GOLD analysis project Ga0307517, IMG submission 194515) | Populus trichocarpa ectomycorrhiza microbial communities from riparian zone in the Pacific Northwest, United States - 23_EM | ecosystem: Host-associated > Plants > Roots > Unclassified | place...
TCACGATTCCTTTTATAGCCCACGTGGCTTGTCTCTTTTTAAAAGAAAAGGCTCAAAGTGTAAATAAAATATCTCTGACCATTAGATTAAAATATATTTGACTCATCAAGGAGTAAAATATATTCTGACTTATTAGGGAGTAAAATATCTTTGCTCGTGATCTAATCATGAAGTCAAGGATTCCCGGAGTCAAAATGAGCATGAGCTTAATGTTTGACTAAACTCAAGAATAATGAATCTTGCAGCTAGTTAAACCCAGATATATTTGGACTCAACATTTGACTGAGCTAGAAATATTGAGTTATTATCCTATCTTTAATCATTCTTTAGATTTCGACTATGCACATTCTAACACTTTAGATTAAGACTAAGTATTTTTTTAAAAAAAAAACCAGCAAAAAATAACTTAACTAATGAAATAAAGTCAAGTACTTTAAGAGTAGTACCAGCCACTCAATGCAGCATTCATTTAGATCGAGTCATAAAAACAAACTTATAAATCATGGTAAAATTGATATGATTTTCATATGTTTTGTTTTAATTTCTTAAGATCATTTAAATTAGTCAATTTGTCCATCTGCCTAAATTTAAGTGGATGTAGAATTGAGTGGAGGAATCTCTTGAAATATTTTCGGTCAAATAATTTTTTATTTTAAAATAAAATGAAATGGAGAAAACAAAAGGAAAAAAACAAAACAGGAAATGAAGATATATCAAATAACCTTGTATAGTTTTAGTACTTTTCTTATTTTAACGGAAAACTCTATGATACTCAAACTGTAATTATTGAATACTTCCAATATAAAATGAAACAAAAAAAAATCATATTTGCATCCTATAAAATAATAATTCTTTTCTATTTAAAAAATATTGTTTTTTAGATTTTCTCTATCTTATCTATATATTCTCATTGTGTTTATCTCTACCACATAATATAGTATAAGTATATATCTATTAAATAAACATCATAAAGTTTTTCCATCTTTTACCTTCTTTATCGATATCTTATACAGTTCTTTCTTTGACCGTACAACCCCTCTCTATCAAATTAGTAATTATTTTTTCCTTATCTATACCCGTTTCTTAAACCTTGCCGTCTTCTTATGTTGCCAGTAGAAGCCTCCACCAATCATCGCTCCTTTTCTGAAAAAAAGGCAGTAATTTTTCCTAGTTTCCATATAAATTAATGTATTTGAAAAGAACATTGAAATTAACGTGGTTCACCGTCTCCAAGATATATATATATATATATATGCATTGTATGAGTAAACTTTTTGTCATTTCATTGAACTACCAAAGTTATTAGGACACGGCAACGACCATAAACAATTGTTGTTGTTGGATCCAACAAATTCTTGCCCTTCACATGTAAAGGTTCAGAATTAAACAAAGGCCATATATATGATTGGAAGATTTTTCCAAGAGCCATCCCCACAGTGTGTGTAACCCACGAGCATTATGTTTGTCTAAGAGTGGGAACTAAGAAACACAACAACGGCAATTTCTCAAAAACCTTCTTTCTGTACAAAAATCCATCATATCTTCAACGTTTTCATGACACAAAATGACTAAATCGAGTTGATTAACGTTGTCAAATGCCTCCAACCTCATGGAGATTGTAATATAATATCATCTATGCATGCCCCCACCTCTTTTGGACTTGATCCAGCACTCCCATCCTTTCATTCCATAGGTCGACATACCTCGTTGACCTGCACATTCTTTGATTCCGAGGACAGAAGGTGGTGGTCTGGTTATAATTAGGTCGGTTTCTATAACCCCCATCATTTTTTATCACTAAAACAAGAAATTGAGTGCTTGAAAGAATGGAAGTGAGGAGGATTCGAATTTTGCCACGTTGATTAGATGAGTTTGTTGAAATTTTTTTATCAAATATATTTATTTGAGTGAGAATGATATTTTCGAAATACATTTAAAAAACATTGATTTCGATATACAAAAGTTGAACCAGGGATTATGATTAAAAATTATGAAACGTTAAGAAACCATAATCTGAAACTAGTATAAGCAAACTTAAATCCTTCTTGAAATTCATAAACATGGGCAGAGAGAATATCATTGCTGGTGCCAAATTTTCTATCTTCCCAACCCATCCTAAATGAGCCTTGTCCAATATTTGTATGGAACCGAGACCAAGAGAAAGGCCCAATATTGAAACTAGCTAGCAGGAGTACATGTTTTTGGCATTGCAGGGTGGCCTAGCCCGTAAAATAGGCTGAAGTCCTCAGCTAAAAGAACAAGAAATAACAGTGAAATGTCCACTTTTATCTCATGCAAATTCAACTTCACTTCAGCAAGGGTGATTTTCTATGTCTAGAGAAAGAAAGAAAGAAAGAAAAATAACTCCCTATCATGTTTTTTATTTTCATTTTTAGGTAAATCCATAAAGCAATGAGTATTATCCTTTTGTTTTTCTTGTCTTTTATTGAAGTTTGGAGCTAGAGCTTTAAAATTATTAATGTGGTGGGCCGGTTCACATCGTTAGAAACAATAATTCCGTCTCGATAATGTCATCTGTATCTTATCAACCATTGGATTAGCAATAATTGATTGCTGCAGTAAATGGTTATCACGTCATAGAAAACTCCATAATCAACTTCATAGCGAAGTTGACCACCCTAATCTTGTTTTCTCCTGTGGTTAAATGTAATTTTCATGGCATAGAAGATAGAAGTTGATTGTGATTTAGATAGGGGTGGGAAGATAATGTGAAGTACGTAAGATTCTTGAATTTTGTGCTTTTTGTTTCTAAAATTATTATTCACCTTCTTTATTACTTGTATAAATCATTGGATCGATCCCGTCAATACATCTTATCTTATCATATTTAATCTAAATCTTGATTTTTTTTTAATGAAATACTAGAGATATATTAATTAATTGTTATAGCATCAATCTTTTTGAATTATCAAGACCCATTAATTAAAAGCATAATTTTTTGAATTATCAGTACTCCAGCTTCATTAGGTTCCATTTAAATTTTAATTAATCTAACTATATTCGTCATGTTATATATAATTTTTAATATCTATAGCATTTATCCTTTAACCACTTTTAACATTTTTGGGATATTGCTTCTTAATATTTAATTCCATAACATTTAAATTTTAATTTTATCCTAAACCAAACAGAATATTAGTATTACAAGCATGTTCTAGGTATATAATTTTCACGTATCAAAATAGAATAACTTCTCAAGTATACCTTCACATTCAAATTGAAGCTTTCTATGAGAAGGGTTTATTTTTTTTTCCTTGTAGTCTCTCTTGAATGTAGATTGTGAAAATCAAATTCATTTACCACATGAATCAACATCTCAAAAGTTTGAAATGTGTTTCTTACCTTACTGACTATGATTTTGGGTTTTGATCCCCGAATAACGTAACTTTATGAATTTCCCTAGCTAATCCTTCAACTAAAAAAAATAAATACATATGACGTGTTAGATTTTGGAGCATTCGTTTACCTTGATTTCAGACTAGAAAAACAACCAAGAAAAGAAATGAATGGACGAGGGCATAGCTAGATTAACTAAGCAACTGAGAAGGAAAACGACCTGGTCTAGATAGTCATACTCATCAATATCTCCCCTCTTTTCATATATTTCAAAACCTCCATTCTTGTGGGAGAGAAAATATGTTACGTGCTTGAAAAATATTAATTAAGATAGCGAGAGGTGCATTGTATTTGTGTAAAGCCAGTCATATAGTAGTGGCATAATAATCAAACTCTTGACTTGGGAACTCTTATGCAAGGGGCAAATGAAAAAAAATGATTATGACTTTTATATCTAATCAAGGTCTATAATTGCTTAATTGGTAAACATGCATTCTCTCCATTTTGTCACTATATGAGAGGTTTAAGAGTGTTTATATGGGTTATCATCTCTCCATTTTTTCTAGTAATAGTTCAGAATCCACTATCTAATGTGATTTGAACTCCATTGATGTATTAATTATACTGTGATGTCATTTTAACAAGATCTAATTAGACCAAAAATAGCAAAAAGAAAAGCTATTTTAATAAGTTCAGGGGTGAACCTGGACAGGAGACAAGTTCCAAGGGCCCACGAATCCCATTTTTTCCATGGATATATGGAGTGGAGGATATGACTCCCATCATTATCTCTATGATTGTTGTCACCAGGATTACAATATGTCCACTAATGTAAATTATGTAATTTCCCTGCCTGGCTAGTAATGAAGAAACACACACACACGTCATTCATAAATGCTATGTTGTGATGTGTTTGTCAATGCTCAAAGAATATGGAGCTCCTTGGGCAGAGCTATAGATTAGTTTGGGAGTGGAGGGGCCAATGTTGAAACAAAATGTGGGGTGTGAATGTAATCGAAATAAATACGAGGATCGATGTGAAGATGCATGTAAAAACTTTCTGAGGGCCCTTTTGTTCCTTTTGGAAAGTAATTACCTTTTAATTATTCTGAATCGAGGTGTAACTGGGGAGGCCTGTTTGTCTGCCCCCCTAAGGCAGCATTCGACAACAGGCTTTGAAAAAAATTGTATCATGCAGGAAATGACTCATTACGGGCTCCCTGGTGGACCGACAATGAATTGAGCTTTCTTTTTTAATTTGTTTTTTTTGAATTATTAATTGGCTGAATTTGATCCATTTCTTAATCCATTTCCTAGTTTTTGGATCCGTTCATATTGTTTAGTCCCTTCATCGCTAAAGATGAATTTTAGGTTGTTGATCTTGGAATATGCTTTGTATATTAATTAATCATGAAAAAAAGAAAAAGAAATAGATAAATGATTTACACCTATACAGATAAATTTAAACTAAAAGAATAAAAATAAATCCAAAAATCATAAACCATTTGGAGAAACCTATATTACAGGTAAGAATGAATTAAGATCTAAAATGATACCTTTAGTGATAGAAAGAAGGAATACAATTAATATAAACAAATTTGAAAACACAAGCAATGAATTAAAGTCAAAAAAACTCATGAGTACAAAGAACATCGTACTCAATAATCCCGTGAATTCCTCCATTAGACTAAACTAGTTATTGTATAGCTGTTAAACGTGAATTAATTTGATGAATTAACTTAAAAAATCCACAACACGAGATTGATTCAGGCCGAGTTTCAATTAAATTGCAGAAAAAATAGACTTAATAACTTGAAAATTTGAAAACCACATACATGACTCGCACATCTCCTAGCCCATTAGTGAGGGATAACTTGGAAATCAATTAAAAAGGCAAAGGCAATGCTTTCATCTACCACTTAAGTCACGTTATGGAATTTTGAACTCCAAATCTAAAGAAAACCTTAATTAGCGAGGAATCTAACTTTTAAGACACAACAAGCTTAGGTAATAGGCTGGTCCCATTTTTATCATCGTATGGATGAGAGATTGGTTTTTTTTTTTTTTCTTCTTCTAAAAAATAAAGTTATAAAATTGAAGGCCCTAGCCATTGCTGAAAACCAACCCTCATACTTTGTTTAATAATACTCCCGAGTCCCTACCTCTCTTGATAAAATGACAAGAGAGGATTATTTATTTATTTATAGAAATAAATTTAGGTAAGTTGAATGAAGACACAAAATAAGTTTTCTGTGGGACCCATTTGATGAATTCTTCAAACAATAAGTATTATTACTTTAAAATTCTCTCCCACTTTTCCAAAAAAAAAAACCTCATAGTACAAAATTTTCCCAAGTCCCCCTTGACTACTAGGATTTTTTTTTGTAAAAAACAATGTTTCAAACACTATAGGGATGGACACTAATGATCATGCAATATCAAGTTGAAGATCATGATCATGATACAAGATTTCAAGAATGTTTAAGCAGATTCATGCCTCTGCATAAAAGTTGATGGTGAGGGAATTAAGCTTGAGATCAATTGTTACCATGGTTGTGTTGACAGTGTCTTTACTGGTGCTGCCACTGGTATTGCCACCGTTATCGCCGCCGCCTTTGTTATTTCTTTTTATTCCAGTTTTTATCATGATTCTTCTGCTTTTCTTGGCTTTATCTCCATCACAAGCTGAGCCCAATATAGCTGTCACTTCTGTTTGATGCAAGAGCTGGAAATTAATTCTGTTGCTCCAAAGCTTGCACAAGATGTCCAAAAACCAGTGTAAGGGATTGGAAAAGCAGCAAATCTAGCTCTATATGTCTCTTGCCTCTTGAAGAAGAAGAAGAAGAAGAAGATTGCCCATCTGGGAACTGTACGTGAGGTTGATCCAAGTTTGTTGTCTATGTTTTTTATCATTACATTAACCAGAAAATTCAGGTTCTGTCCTTAGTCATGATCTCTTTCTCTCTCTTTTATTTTCTTTTTTTACCCGTTTACTTTTAAATGGAGACTTGAAGAAATTAAAAATGATGATGAGGAAGAGGAGCCTATATATATATGTGATCTTTGTTTTTTCATTTCAAATTGTTATGATGAATGAAAATAGAACTGAAGAATTCCAAAACATGGCAATACCAGTCACTATATTTTTTGGTTTTCATACTCCATGTATTGATTTTATTATTATAATTATAATTATTACGGCATCTACATTCTTTCTAGGCGTTTACAAGAGAGGGGAAATTGTTTGTAAATTTATTTACCAAATATTAATAAGAAGAGGAATTGTCATGAGTGGCCGTACGTATGTAGTATATGAATTTAGAACCTTGCCTTTATTAGAGAAGAGAATATCCGCTTCATACCGTAGTACATGCTTTCTAGGAATTTAAACAATTCACTTATTTTTGTTGATAAAATAAGGCCCCAGTGTAATCTTGGGAACGGGACAGATTGATTAATTTGTGGTTTGGTAGAGTTTTTTTTATTAAGAAAAAAAAAAGTTTAATGGGCGCCCTTGAACCACACAATTGAAAATAACTTCTTTTATTCTTATATCTCATCCTATTCTTTCTAACATTTGAAATCAAATTTTGAAGTGGAAAGACCAAATTCAATGGTTAAACATAGCTGTTCTTTGGGAGAAAATTGGGTGATTCGACAAAAATGAAGAAGATGATGATATGGGAACTAATTATGAATTAACTATTTGCATTTATTAGGAGTCTTATTTAACCTCATTGATAGCTCACTCACATATATTATGTAGAAAAAAAAGAAAAAAAAAAAGGATGGGAGTCTATATATGTAGATGCGAGATTGTTGAATAATATGTGCTGTATAAAGCGTCTACGTCTTTATAATCTACTGACAAAGAAGTTCATATGCAAGAGCACTGCCACCCATGCCCCCATTCCATGCAGTCCATTCCCACTCAAAACAATCTCGTGCGTGCCATTCCACCCTCCATAAAGATCAGTCCTTCTCCTAGCAGCAAGTTCATGCATTTGCGCCATGGTACCTGATGATGTTTTGAAATCACATATATTTGTAGAATAAGTTTTTTTTTTTTTTAGTTGAATTATAGGATAATTTAAATAATTCTTTTCTTCAATATAAAAGAAAGTATATTGGTTGATATCTTTATATACCAAGCGTTTAGACTCGGGTTGAAGCCCGAGCCCACAAGGAAATGCTAGGAGCGTCCCAGCACCTGGGCTCATGTAGATGCTTGAGCCCATAAAAGACTGCTCGGGTGTTCGCCCGAGCTTGCGCCCACTACTTGAGCTTAGGTACTCTATCAAAGCCCACAAAGTGTTTGTATATGAGCCTAATTCTAGGACTCATGAATATTTGTGGGTTTTATATTAAAAGAGATAAATCTCGATTCATCTTGATACCCATTATTATTTTTGTAAGACACAAGTTCATGAGCTAGCTCCCAGCATCACCAATACTAATTAAAGAGTATATACTCACCTTTAAGCTAGTTGTTAAATTCTTCTCGTGAACAATATGACAAATATGCAATGTAAACAAATTGTTTCAATCGGTTTAAGTGAGTGTATAAGAGTGTAGTTTCTACTTTTGAGTGATTTTTAAAAGCACATTTCGCTTGAAAAGATATTAAATTAATATTTTTTTTAGTATTTTTATAGTTTTAATATGCTGATGTAAAAAAATCTTAAAAAAATCTTTTTGATTAATTTTCGAGCAAAAAATGCTTTTAAAAAACATCATGCATCACAATATCAAACACTCACTAAAATAGTGTTTCGGATTACAATTGAACCGTGCTTTTATATATTTTTTTATTTTTTAGCTTCAAATTAATTTATTTGTGTTTTTAAATCGTTTTGATATGTTGATGTCAAAAATAAATTTTAAAAACTAAAATAAAAATAATATTTTCAAGTGAAAATCACTTTGAAAATAATATTTACCACAATCCTAAAGCACTAAAATCTACCAGTAATATTATTATCTTAAAAAAAAAATCTGAAAGCATTATTGATCATTAACATGTACTATTGCTGAAATGACTATTATTTTAATAAATGCTGACATGATCAAGCAAGCTTAATCAAGGTTTTATCTTTGTATTATGTCATAAAATTGGGTGAGGATTAAAATCCAGCAGCCTCTTACACTCCCCCCACACCCTAAATAGCAGATTTGTACACATTTCCACCTCTCTAATTATTTTGCAATGTACTACCGCTTAATCTCGCTCCCCTTATGTTCAATCTTGTCGATGCACAAGATCATGTATCCACGTTTGCTTGTAATAATAGTGAACTTCTCGTTATATTACTTTTGATTATTTTTTTGTGTGTTTTAATTAATGAAATTAGGTTTATCAAAAAACAAAAAAAAAAAGGTTGATGGTTTTGCCAATAATAATACGCTACGTACGTCCTCGCATTAGTTTAAGGCTAATAATATGCATGCATTTTGATGGGACGGGTGATCTAGGCTTCAATTCTTGTCAATAATTAACAGCAAAATGACTGATTATTGTAGCTTTTAGAGTTTCCAAGTCCACAATTGTACATCAAATCATTATCTTTTCAATTACTTGGTAAGCTTGTAATGCTAATTTTATATAAAGAATCTTTTCAAAATCACTTCCAAGAATCCAATGATTGAGATTCATTGAAAGATTATTTCTAAAAAAAAGTTGCAAGGATTATCCCTTTTCAACATAAGAAAAGGTTGTGTCATGATAAAAATGGAAGATGGCATCACTGATTCTTGAATGCTGCCTGCATGTTATATACTGTGTTTTGTTCTTTTTTTTTTTGGGTTAAATTATTATATAATATTTTTATGTTTATGGACTATTTTTTTTTTATTTTCTTATTAAAACTCGCCTTGTTGACATGGTGACAATAATTTTTACTACAACCTGGAATAAGTAGAAATTAAATTAGCAGCACAGAGACAGCACATAAAACAAAAATAAAGTTAACAATGTTAAGATAAATTAACAGAAAATATATAGCATGCGGAGAAAACATTGTATTACTATAAACATATTATTATGAATTATAATAGTAAATTGATAATTTTTCCTTCATCAAATCAATCTAGAAAACTAAACTCAGGGGTAAATTAGTTTTTTAAGGTGATTCATTTGCCATTTTTTTTTTTTTGATTAGAGGTACAATGGTTTTTTCTTTTCTTTTAACAGCACGATTTCTTCAATACCCTTAAAAATAAATAAAAAATCAGATAATTAGTCTTTAAGGGTTTTTCTAAGATTTGACATTTTTATCACAATGAATTTACTAAAATAATCTAAGCTTCAAAATTTAATTAAGCTTTCTTTGAGAGTATTTTTGTATTTTAAATTGTGTATTTTTTGTTACAATAAAGTTGTTTGAGTGGTAAATTAGTCTTTCACAATAATTAAAAAATATTAAAAAAAAGTTGTCAAGGGTGTGAGAGAAGTCGCGACACTTCGGTGGCGCGTGTGCAGTCATACGAAATTTAAAAAATTATTTTCATCGTGTCATTTGATTTCTCTCGGCGTCTTCTTCCTTAACAAGTAGCCCGTGTTTGGTTTTGGTGGATGTATTATCATCAATGCTATTTTTTTTCTCTTCTCTCTCTCTCCTCCCTCAAGATTCACACCGGGCATTTAAAATTTCAGAGCAATCCCCTTGGTTAGGTATATTTAAGTATCAATCCTCAGTATTTTAATTGTGTAATTTTTATCCTTAGCCATTTTGTAAGGTTTTTTTTTCCTCAATTATATCTTTCAATTTAGGCTTTTTGTTTTTGGATTTTTCAAATTTGGTATAATTTTTTTTATTTGTTCCTTGCTTTTTTTTTTTTGTAAACTTTCAATTGTTTCCAATCTCATTCTTTAATAAAAAAAATTAATTTTTCTTTTCAATTTACTCCTTTAATCCAAAATTATCCATCCTCTAATTTTTTTTTTCAAATTTGGTATATTTGATTTATTGAAATTTGAGTTTCGTGATTTTTTGAAGTTTAGTGTTTCCAGTCAAATGACCTAGGTCATAGGTTCACATCTTTATTTTTTTTTACTTCTTTTCTTTTTCGATCTCATTACTAGATGTTGATTTGTGTTTTTTTTTTCTTAGAATAGGCTTCATGGTTTTCTTCATCTTTCTTTTTATAGGGTTACTATGATCTCATGATCTAACATGTGGGTTTGATGGACTAATCCAAGTGGGCTTGCACTTTTTTGTTTTTGCTTTTAATTATTATTATTTTTTCTTTCTAATCCTTTTGTGTGGTTGAATTATTTTTTTATTTTATCCTTCAATATTTGATCTATTAGGAATTGGGTTTCGTGATTTTTCTATGTTTTATGCTTTCGATCAAATGGTTCGAGACACGGGTTTTATGGGTTAACAAGGGTTGGTATCGTTTTTTTGTTTGTTTATTTTCTTTTTTCATCTTCATCATTTGGCATTGGTTTTCCCATTCAATGTTGTTTTCATCATAAAGCTTAATTCTTTTGTAAAGTCCCGCAATTTTAAATGTATTTATACTAAGTTCTAACGATCTTATATGTAACAATTTGGGTAATTATTTTTTAACATCATGTATAAAGATGTACCATTTATTTTTACACATTAGTAAGTTTTCCAACACTTTCAATATTATATGCAGATATCTTGATTATAAATTTCTTCTCTGTTACAAAGACCTATATGTCAAAGAGACTAAATAACTTGCTAATCTCTTGAGAAAAGCTAAAGCCTTCCAAGATAATTCATTGAGACACATGCAAGATTATAGAATTTAATTGGCATTCAAATAGTCATAATGATTAGTATTTATCAATCTATATTAGCAACTCAACATCATTAACCTATTTGTACAAATTTCATGGCAGACTTTAACATAATACTTTTTCATCCAGTATTGGTGAGATCCCTTCCTTTATTAATACTTATTATTAACCATCATCATCCTACTCCTTATAAAATCCCTTTATTAATACTTACAATCTATTTTCTTACTTGTTTGAAGTTTGATATCGCACTTCTGAAGAGTTATCTTGTTGTATTATTTAATAAATACATAATTTATTAAAATACAACACACGACTTTGTTAACTTGTTTCCTATCTTCATATTAATTTTTATGGAATGATACTTGTAGTGATCCTCAGGTTGAGACCGTTTGTAGATGTGCCTGTAAGGCTGTAACACATAATTAAAGTAGCTTATAAGTATTTATTTCCAAGTATGTCTATCCTCTAAAGCCTTTATCAACTCTAAGAAATTAATACAAAGTAACCACACATTCTTGTTCGTAGCCATAACTATAAAACCTTAATCAACTATAGAAATAATCACTTACTTATGATTCATTTACAATAAATTTTCATTTATAATAACTTTTAGTTTCTTTTAATTAATACTTGAAAAATTATTTCTTTATTATCGTATTACCTATAATAACCTGTTTATTAATTTACATAATTATTCATTGTAAGTATTCTTACCATAATTTCCTCCCACCAATTTCATTAATTTTTTCTAGCATCTTTCGAGATTATCTATAAGTCATCCATAATACTTTCCAATCATAATGTTTCCATGCATACCATGTTTCTCTTTTCATTATATTCTTTTTAAATTTCATGTTTTTATCTTACTAGCATATTTAGTTCATTCCATTTCTTCATTTTGTAACACATTTATTTGTACCATAATTTATTCTATTAATTTATTGAATTCCCATTTCAATAAAATTTCAGCAAAATTTCCTTTTAATTTTCCATTATTTCAACATCTTCATTTCATATTTTCCTGCATAATAATAATTTATTTCATTCATCACATCATATGGTAGCCTCATGCATACCTCAGTTCATTAACTCTTTATTCTACAATTAATTCTTTCATCGTATTATCATCATTTCCATAATAACATATAGATCCTCAACCATCCTTTTATGTTATACATATAATATTATCAAAGATATATTTAAACAACTATAAAATCAATGATTAGGTCAATTTTGTTCAGTGGTATTCGTTGGACCTACAACACATATAATAATATAATAATAGGTTGATTAATACACAACTTCACAATTCAAACACGACCATTTATTAGGTATGTTTAATAAGTCCTTTACATATACAGTTGCATTACAACCTTTTGATTCAAATTTTTATTATAATTTCAAGTCCACAATTTATATTTACTCTTTCTTGAAAATGCACAATTCACGCATAATATTTTAAATTAACAATTTAACCAATAACTTTGCCAACTAAATAACCACCTTATTTTTCACCAATATGTTTTAGTCATTTAACACCTTAGTTCATATATTATTATTTTTTTCAATTCTAATTTGTTATTCAATATTTCTAACTATCCTACACAGTTGTTACCAATTATGAGCCTCCTCCTAACGGATGACCATAATTCTAGCAAGCCCATTTGGTTTCCAACAATCCGCTCATCCCCTCATTGATGCCATTTATTTTGGCAAACCTATTTGGTTGTTGATAGTTCGGTCATCCCCTCACAATGTCATTTATTCCGGCCAACCTATTTGGTTGCCAATAATCTGGTCATCGCCTCACAAATGCTATTTATTCTAATGATTAGATTCACAATATTATTCCTTTCTTTGCTTTGCACTTTGAACATTCAATACACATCAACCAAATAAATTATTTGCAATAATACAATTTAATGACTTTTAAATTCAAATAAGGTGTTAAACACCTACATGTTCCATAAGTAGATCTAGCTCCTCTAACCGCAAACAATCCGACTCTAAGTGCCTCTCTTAATCTAAAAAAAGAGGTACCAACATGAATATCTTTTCAAGCCCAATTATTACACACTTTACTTATTAAGATCATTTTTTTTAACATAGTAACGTATTAGTTCTTCCAATTATAATCCATATTTATTTTCACTTCAAAACATTCTTTGGTGTATACATTATATTTGTACAACTATAAATACACGTGTACAAATCTTTCCAACATATATTTCAACCACATCTTCCCATTATTAATTCTCATATAACTTCTTAAAGATTTTAATATAACTTAAACAATCTTTTACGTTTAGTATAATATAATCAATAAATTCTTCACTACATAAGATATGTCTTTATTAAATAAACTTTTCTTTTATCAATATCAACTTTATTCATTACCACCTTTATTTTACTATATATTTCATTCATTTATGCTATCACACCAGCTTACCCTTACTAACACCTTTACATTAGCATCACCTATCATGTCAATTTGTTTAATTGTCTTCTATATCCATTCCAAAACAACATCATTTAACACATCATATCACAATAACTAACTCAACAAATCTCAATTTCCTTTTCCTTACCTATGTCGAAACTTAACATTAAATAGGGTCATGAGTTTTTCTTTGATTTTCATGCAAATTTATCTCATGACAAAAACACGATAAAAACATGAATGAATCATGAAATTAGGTTTCTTAACTCTCTTTTAAAAACAAATAAAAGAGGAGTTTGCAAAAAAAAAAAGCTTAGATTTCTCCCCTTCTCTCTTCACTTTTCTCTCAACTCTCAAAACCCTAACTCCCAAGCTTTGAAAACCCTTTAACTTTAGAGTTTCAACTTTAAATCTTTCTTACAACTCTTTAGAACACTCTAATCTAACTTTTGTAGTGTTTTCCCTTAGGGATTTTTAATGTTTACTAAGTCTTTTCTCTCTTTTTATTTCTTTCTCCATTTTTTCGACAGCTTCCGCCAGATATAAAAGAGGAAGAGGGTTGGATTCTCAGCCAAATGACCATTTTACCCCTCACTTATCCATGTTTTATTTTTTAATCTAATTGTTGACATTCTTGTAAGGTCTTCCCGAACTCTGATTTCTCTAAAATTGCAAATATATGTAAAACAATATGTCAAGTGACTCCATGCAAAAGTTCAATTCAATTCAATGGTCAGATTGAGAGTTGTACTCGATAGCGTAAAACTAGACAACATGGAAGTTTTATGCCAAAAATCCAAAAACATTTGTATTGTTTTATCTACTTAAATCATCTAGATTTTCAAAATAATTCATCAGAACTTTCATCCCTATTTATAATAAAAATTCTCCTTAGATTTCGTCCCCTTTCAAGTTAAAAATTATATGATTGAATGCAAGACTTACATCGACAGTCAAGGTCATTCACATGTAAAACCACACATTAATTTATTTGAAAAATTATAAAATACTTTTCTAAATATTTTCACTCCAAATTTATAAACATGCTCCATACTTAGCACTAGTTCAATTTTCAGGTTACAAGTTCGTATTGTACCTTTTATGTTCACCGGGTAATATTTTCCAGACCCCACCACCTGTTTATATCGAATCTAACCTAGGATATTTCAAATTTCATTAAATCATGTACCAATAATTTTTTTTCCTTGTACATCACTTTTATTTAATTTTTTATTTGTGTTTCTGTATTTTTTTATATTTTCCAGTCATTTTCAATTTTTTTAATATTAGCACAGAAATATTTTATTTCAAATTCATAAATCTATCACCATCCCCATAATTTAAATATTCACTTTGCTTGTTTAACATTATAGATTTTATCCGGGAGTTTACATTTTTTTCTTCGATATCAAACTTAACAATTAAATTTAATAACATCTACTGACATTTAAATACATACCTATGATAAAAAAATAAATAAAGAAAACATGAATATATTGTAGATAACATATTAATGATGATAATATCGCTACAAATATAAAAAAATGTTGTTAAAATTTAATTTATATTACAACGAAATTATTGAAAAACCACAGAAAAATTATTTTTATAAGATATATACCAGTATAAATATGTATTCTACTGGAATTTCCCTATTGCCATTATGATGTATATATATGTTAGCGACATCTATATTATTACTTTTAGTGGAAATTATGTTATACCTTTATAAACATTGGATATATTCAAATTTATTCTAAATGCCACTAATATTCGCACACCATTAATTTGACATAAATGTCATTAAATCCAATGCTCATAAAAATTTATCATGATTTCTATTAAAATTGGTATATATATATATATACACACCTTTAATTAACAAATATTGTTAAGGGAATATAGTAAAGGTAATTATTTTTTTCCCAAACACGTACAAGTACATCTCTTAAAAAATACCACTAAAACACAATTTTGCTGAACTTAGTAATTACATTTACTCTATGTCACACCCTCACCAATTGAAACCGAAGGGATAACGCTAACAAAAAAAAAGGGGGGATGCATCTCCTCCTTAATCAACAAAGGTTATTACGTACGTTAGTCTATCATTACGTTATAGATAAGAATTTGCACGTTAATTATCATTTTGTACCTTTATGCTTCTCATAGAATTGATGTGGGATATTTTAGTGTTTTGTCTTTCCTTCAAAAGGTTGGTCACACCTACATGGAAAAGCAGACGAACAATTTTAAGAGAAGCCAGAGTGCGTGATAGGCCCAGATAAGGTAGGTTATACAGTGCCTTGTCATGACTAGTCACCACAATATTGAAGGGGAATGCATCTCCTCCTTAATCAACAATCTAATGTATAGCAAGTAGTACGGCTTCTTCTTGCACCTTAGAATGAGCATTGAGTGTTCTACTTTTGTTCTTCTTTTTTTGTCTTTAATTAAAGAATATCTTTCTTTTTCAAACTTTGTATGGTGACATTTCAAAGCTTTTCATTTGTCAATTGGTTTAATATAAGTGAAATCATAACCAATTAAAGCATCTTTAAAGATAAATTCATGAAAAATGATGGCATTGACAGGACTTTTGGACAGTGATCCATTGAATTTTGTGTGATATTCTTTTTATGTAATCTAATATAATGTCACAACAAAGATTAGTTAAACTGTTCAAGGTTTGTTTTAGGTGGGTTTGAGGATTTTTAGATTATAATTGGAGCTGCAGGTCCATATATATAAAAGTTTCTCTTGATTTTGCGGTAATGGATGAATAGTATAAATTGAAACTTAAGTTTTACACTTGATATATGGTTAAAAACTAATTAAACGATATTCATTTTTATTTAAGTGTATGTATTTTTAATTATTATATTATTACTAGGCTGTATTATGCTCTTCCCCACTCAAAGATTACAATTTCAAAGGGAGAGTAAATAATATGGTTTTTTTTTTTTTTTTTTAAATCTCAATGGTAAAAGTATGCTTAAATCAGCTTTAGTAATTTTATCGAGTTTTAAATATATCAGCAACTTTCTTAAAACTATTTTTTCCAATATTCTTTTTTAAAATTTGAAATCTAGACAAAAAAAAAGTTATTTATCAACAAAACTAATCCTCCAAAAAAATAATCTAATTAACTCAAAGCAACTTTAATGAATAAAATAAAAATCTCACCAAGTTAAAAACACTTAAGCAAAAGAGAGGCCACACAATAAAAGAGATTCTGATTGAAAGAGAAGTAAATAGTGTTTGATTTATGAAAAAAAAATCTCAAGTTGACTGAAAAGGACCGTCCGGGAATTATCATTCCCTCTCTTTCCTTGGGAGCCATTTTATTGGGAGAATCATAAGATATTATTTACTTTTTGTAGTGACTGAGGAAGATGCATTGCACCATGTAGAAACGGGTCATGATCAATTCCCATTGTCATGTTATTATCTGCCCATTGCATCAGCTCTCGAATATATCATTACTGTCTTGACATGTTGGGTTTGACCCCCACAAATATACCTGAGAGCAAAATCTTTATGTGGCCTTGATTTTGTGGAGCCAAGACTTGACTCTTGTGGTCTTGTTCACTCTTGTGGAGTTGAGCAATCATGATTTAGTTGCCTTTGCTGTAAAACCAAGCCATTCATGTCAGAAATAAGGTTCTTAAAATTACAGAAACTACAGGTATAAAATTCCATCTGGATGTTGGGAATACTCTCAAGATTTGTCTAGTCTTCTAGTGTACAGGTCAAATACTAGGCCTTAAAGGTTGGCATTTGATTTTTCTTGTAATCTCCTCATAATTAAAGACAAAATCGGGAATTTGGTAAAAATCCAAGATTTTCTGAAATTCTTTGGAGAATGCAAACAGTTTCTTTATCTAAGAAATTCATTTACATGTGTTTTTCTAGATTTGGTCTGTAAATATAGTCTTATCCATTCATGAATCATGACAATATACTTCTACTAACTATATATCACTTATAGGGCTTTGTACTGAAAATAAAAAAGAACTCGCCGCTGAAAGTATAAAGAAAATAACTTGCTGGTCTTGGAGGCAATATCAAGAGGAATTTACCAAAACAAAGAGATG
>Ga0307517_10006276_pt1 | contig 17664 bp, 9 predicted proteins | sample 23_EM_MG_FD_194515 | JGI IMG/M metagenome (GOLD analysis project Ga0307517, IMG submission 194515) | Populus trichocarpa ectomycorrhiza microbial communities from riparian zone in the Pacific Northwest, United States - 23_EM | ecosystem: Host-associated > Plants > Roots > Unclassified | place...
TTATGCAGCCCATCAAAAAGGCAACGTGTCAGAGCATGCCAGCCCTGGCATCACGAGGACTGCATCCCCTCAATCTTTTAGCATGAGCTAGTTTAGCATGCTGATCTTAGCAGCCCAATCACATGCAGCACTATTCCCTAACAGTGCTATCTACGCAGCCCAATTACATGCAAAACCATAATTGAATAGGATATCAATAATGAGTTAGGCTTCTATCATTCCAACTTGTCCAATGACAGGCCAATGATTTAAATTCAAAGCATTTCAAATAAACTTGTTGCAAACCTATGTACACAAGATGCTTTTAGAGTAATACTGAGCAAAAAAGGCAATACAACTGAAGAGTGAAGATCAAAGCACCTGAGAAGAAAAAACTACAGCTCCTATGTTAAAATATGAATATTTAATACTGCAGAGCAAAGCACCAAGGAAAACCAAGAATTTTTTAAATAAAGTAACAAAAATAAAAAATATAGTCAGACTTCATGGAAAAACTTTGTTGTAAAAATACAGGCAAAACAGAAATCCTAAAATATATAAAGGTCCAATATGTGTACTTCATTTTATAAGCAATTTTATTGAGAATGGGAAAAGAATTCGGTACAGCTAAGAGGATAGCTGGATAAGACATCCTAAGTCGGAACATAAGCACTCACCCTTCCTTTAGGAAGCATACCACGAACAGCATGTTCAATAATTCTTTCTGGAATCCTCTGTTGTAGCTGATCAAATGTTTCCACTGTCATACCACCTGGTCTTCCTGAATGCCTTCTGTATAACTTTTGGGTCCTCTTCTTACCAGATACAGCAACTTTCTCAGCATTTACCTTTTGAGATCAGATAAAGCATTAACTCTCAGAACTTTAGCACTAAAGTTAAATGTAATTGATACTATAAGAAGCACTGTACAGCAATTGACATTCAGGGATGAAGTAGAAATGTCCCACTAATCCTTGCATCAGAACCTCAACAAGCAGGTATAATTGCATGGAAACAATTACAATACCAATTATCCATTAAAGCTGAGTGGAGTTGTGAGCAAATTATATCAGGTGAATCTCTAGATGACAATATTTTGAGAAAAAATGTTTGGTACACAAACTAAGGAAAAAGATATAGAGATTAATGTTTTGGAAATCAAAACAGATATCATTCAGAGAAATCCTGCAATGAGACATTATGAAGTCTAATTCTTCATCATACTTTTTCTAGATCAAATCAACAAACATGTGGATAAACTGTTGCCGGAATTTCAATTTCAAATTTTCAAGAAGTTCTCTCATGTCTGAAAATACCTGATGAAGTGAGACAAACCTCTATATGTATTAAGATTCTGGTACAAAACATGGTCATAGAACAACTAAGACCTACTCTCTTCCTCATCCAAAGCACATCAGTAATTCGTACTAAGCACTCTGAGTGATCGATGATCTTATCAATAGGAGTGTTAAGAGATACATTATATTATACCACCATAATGATAAAATTAGTAAATAATCCATAATGTAACAAGATTTTTCTTAAGGAGGATAAACACTCAGCAACCTAAGTGCGCTGCATGAAGCCTTCAGTATCAACCCACTTCCACCAATTGATGCTTATGGTACTAAATTGACTGGAAGATAATTGGTTTCCTAGAGGAAAACAACCTCAAAACCTATACATAAAGAGCAGTACACTTGCTAGTTGCTTTTGTTAATTGGGAATGCTAATTCTTTAAACAATTTTATAACTATCTATCTATGTTCATCAGAACATTCTTCTAATGCATTAGATAAGATTTTATGAACCATTCAACTCCAAATACACTGTAATCAAGCCTTAATGCATTTGATAAGATTTGATGAGCCATTCAACTCCAAGTATGCGGCAATGAGCTTGCAAGTTACACAATTAAGATAGAAACAAGTAAAAGCAGGTGAAACAAATAATATATCATGATCCATATTTGTCAGATTCACTTTGACTGATGCAAAAGGTGCATTAGACACAAAGCTATTTGAGGTTTGAAACCATACCAGGAGCATTAAGGATAACATCTAGTAGAAACTAATCAAATGCAATGTAATGTGACACAATAAGAAATATATAACAGTTCTATCTACTTGAAAACAACAAAAGCTCCCAATTTCAGAAATATTTAGCAGATGAAAATAAAATGAAATAAAGTGAAACGTTACGAATTCAACATTCATTGCAAATGGTTAAAGAAAGGCATGGAACAGGCGTCCTTATTCTATCCACATACCACGATCACAAAAGCCCCCATGTCCACACTAGGAGTGTAAGTCGCCAAATTCTTTCCACGAATGTAAATGGCAATTGTAGATGCCAGTCTTCCAAGAATCTTGTCAGTTGCATCAACAATATACCAAGTTTTCTCCGTGTTAATATGATCTGCAGCTTTAGGATACCATGTCGTATTCCAAATATCCTATTCAAAATAAAACCACAACAAAACAAAAAATTGAAATAAAGCAAAAGTGAACATCACGCACCGCCATAAGAATCTTACAAAGGGACTCAAAGCCTGGCAAATATCAGAAAGGAAAAAAAAAACCCAGATAACCAAAAGAAATAAGATAATTATGCATCAGGAGTTGTAACAATTAAATTAAAGAAACTTGAGAAAGAAAGAGCGGAAATTACAGGGCCATTAAGTTCAGATTCTTCAAACAACCAGCGTTGGTCAAGAGGAACGCGAGTGACTACGTTTTTCTCTTTCTTCTCGCACCGAACCTCAACACTACGACTGCCATTATTCAAAGGAAATAAAGATGTTTTGACACATGGTTTTAATTTTGATTGTGAAAATGAGAACCCAGCAACAAAAGGGGTAGTACAAATACTAGTGCCGTGCCTTGCTGAGTAAGAACAAGAGGGTTTTGTTGAAGTAAAAGAAGATGAGGCACAAAGCATTGCCATTCTCGTATCTCTCTCTCACTCACTCCCTCTCCCTGCAAAGTCCTTGCTGCTGTCCTCCTCTGGTCACGCGACTGGATAAGATGGGGTTCGTTTTTTCATTTGAGTTGTGTGGTTTGGGCTTGGATGAGCCCATGGAAGACGGATTTGAGTTTCGAGAGAGAGATTATCCAACCCCGCATTTTACTGAGCCCGGTATAAATTACATGATGATTATAAATTATAAATTACAAAAATAAACTAAATCACTATTTTCTATACACATACTCTACTCTCTTAATTGTCTTTGTTTGTTGCTCCTCTTAATTCTTCCACGTGTCTCATTATTGTCTATATTTTCTTGGTGTATATTTGCTTTACTTTTTTATTGGCTTTCGTGTGTTTGAAAACGTAGTTCAAATTACAAAAAACACTTTGAACCATAACTGCTATCACATTCTCAAACACACCCTTCATCTGATCGAAGTAGGTTTTTCTCTTGCTTTGTGCTTAGCTCATATGTTGTTGGTATAGGTCTCGGTTTTTGTTCAGGTGTAGAATTAATCTCAACTTTAGTTCATCAATGACAAGCTTATATATGTTATGTTTTCTTGTAAAAGATTGGTGCACAAAACTTATGCAAACTTACCTTTTTTTTTTCATGATAAGCTATCAGCTCTTATTAGTTTTTATTATAATTAATGTTATCTAAATCTTTCCTTTAATGTATCAATTCTACTTGTTGGGATTCTTGTTTTGCTTGGTTCTTTCTAATTGATGTATATTATTGCTATTATAGATGTTGATTTTTTTCATGTTTATTTGCTTTTCTTTTTCCTTGCCTTGCTAGCTTGTAGCAATTTGTTCTTGTCATTCCTTATGATTGGTCCTTGTTTTTCTTATGTAGATCTTTATCCTTTGATTATTGACCACGTTGATCTCAACTTTATTTCACTAATGACAAAGCTTAGGCTATGTTTGTTTCTCGGAATTCACTTTCCGGGAAATCATTTTCCAAACTTTCCTGTGTTTGTTTGACATTTGAAAAGTTGGTCAACGGAAAACACTTTCCAGTCAAAGGAAAATTTGGCTTGATTTCCAGGAAAGTGTTTTCCTGGAAAATTTGGGTGGAAAACAATTTCCGGAAGTTGTGAAAAATTTAGAAATATCATATTATTTACTGATTATATCAAATTTGGTCCTCAAACTTTTGATTGCTATATATATATATATTTTGTTTTGAATATTTATTTTTCAATTTCATCTCTTAAATTTAATTTTTATATTAATTTTGGTCCTCATTTTTATAATTGTTATTTGTTTTTTCCTTATCATTTTTTTATTGAAATTTTTTATCTATCAAGTTTGGTCCTCATTCTTTTGATTGTTACTTTTTTTTTTTGAAATAATTTGTGAAATGTTAATTATTATTATTTTAATTTCTTCATCTTTCATTTTTTTTATTTTTTAGATTTGATCTCTATTATTTTGATTATTATTTATTTTATTTGAGATAATTTATGAAATTATTTTTTTTCAATTTCATTCTCATTCAACGTTTTAATTTGTAAGATTTGTTCCTCATTATTTTAATAAACTTGAGAAAAATAAAACATTAATAAGTTATTTTTCAGCTCATTTTTCATGACATAACCAAACACTAGAAAATGTTTTCCACCTTATTTTCCATTATACTACCAAACATCAGAAAATAATTTACTTTTTCGGAATTCATTTTTTCGGAATTCACTTTCCAAAAGGAAACTACTTTCCAGCAAGGAAACGGGGCCTTAGACAAGTTATTTTTCCTATTACGTTTTCTATGGTTGATTCATTTAGTTGTCTTTAAGTCACTATTTTAGTTTTTTTATTTATTTAGGGTTTTGAGTCTGCATTCCAATATGATTGATGCTTAATATGATGATGATCATTGTTTCATGATTTGCCCTTTTTTTCCCCTCCCGTGAACCTATGACATCTTTTTTTAAATTGATGTTAACTCGAGTTTATTGATTTTTTTTTTTTTTGCTTACTTCTTCTCAGGCTTCTCCTTTTTCACACTCTTTTTTCTATAGAATTTGTATCCTCTCTTATATATGCATTTCTTTTTTCTTTTTTTTACAATGAGGGGCATTATCTCACTTTTAGCTCGACTTTATTGCTTAAGTATTTATTTTTTTCTTAATGTTTTTTTAAGTATTTATTTTTTCTTAAATTTGATGGTAAATTAGGGACTTAATTGAAAAAATTTAAAATCAAAGACCAAACTAAAAAAAAAGTGTGTGATTGTGGAGGCTGAAATTGACCAACTCAAAAGCTAAATTGAAGAAAATTAAAAGTTTGATGGTCATAAAAGGTCTATGTGCACAAATCAAAAACCAATAATCAAGATGAAAATGACACTGAACTTTGAGGCTGATGATTAAGTTTGGCAGGGGTGAAATTACATGAAATTAAGAGTTTGAAATGCAATTACAGTTGCAATTAGAAAAACATAGACCAAAGTAAAATTTATCAAATGTCTAATTAAAAACTCTAATTTCTAGGGTTTAACCTAGACAACGTGTTGTTCGGCCACTATTTAGTTTCTTCTTGACAATTTTAGTTTATCAAGTAAGCACCTTCAGACGAATGAATGTGGTGTTTCTGACCATCTCTGAGGTTGTAATCACTACCATTCAACTGAGAAACACCCTCTCTACAAAGATCAATTATTCTTATCAAACCTTTATATCCCATTTTCTTCAATGAACTCAATAACATCATGTCCCTGATCATTATTTAAAGATATGGTTCTGTCAGTTTTCAATTCACAACGAACATATTGGAGAGAATAACAAACTTAAATCTAAGAACCCTTGAGACTCCTAAAAGTCTTATCTAGTCTTAGTGTCTTGTTTACATCATTCCCTTGCGTTCATATGTTTGTCATTCTTAAACTTCTTTCAAGATTGAACTTAGTTTTTCAACTTTAGATTGCTAAGATTTATATGGATTTGCTTGCATTTAATGACCAGATGATTGGAAAGAGAAACAAACAGAAGTATGAAAGATCATTGACTTTGAAAAGTTGTAATTTTGGGCTAAAGAAGCAAGTTAAAACGAAGGTTATTGCTGATAAAGGTAAATCAGAGAGAGACAATCCCTTAAACATAAAAAAAACTTCAAAGGTTCATATACATCGAATAATATAATGCTCTTAAACAAATATGATTTTCAAGTTGTGTTTGGTTAGTGTTGTGAAAAGATAAAAATATATATTTGATTCTAGAGATAAGGCATGTAAGATAAATCACTTGAAACAGTGATGACTTTATATCTTTTCAAAACATCAATGTATTTTTTTTATCTTTAGATAGTAACTAATAGTTATCTCAAACATCAATAGTCGAGTCATAAAAGTATCCACCAGGATATAAAGAGCCCGTTTAGTATTGTGCAATGAATTTGTAAAATTGGATGTTTGTTGTCGAAGAAGCCAAGGAGTATTCCTTGCTTAAATCTTTGTCATAATCATGGTAGGATGTTTTTTTGCCTTTTCATCCATGAGGACCAAGTACTTAATTTTTAATGGTTGATTCAGAAAAGAGTGTTTTGAGGATCACATGACTTTAAGTGAGATTTGTGTCAATTAACAAATTTGTTGGACTTTGATATGTTATGTGCAAAACTCGAAACTGTGTTACTATATCAAGAAGTTGTCAGGTCTACTTCTTTAATGAAAAAGAAAGTATTTTCATCATAATGCTCTTCTTTGCACTATACTAAATGTTTTACTTACCCTGCTTTGTCTAAATCATGTTGTAGAAATAAAAAAAATTCTGCTTGTCAAAATTTACCATTGTCATTTCTATTTTATTTTTACATAAAAAATTAAAATGAAATTGAAATAAATAACATGCAAAATAAAATGGGTCTTTATATATTTCTTGGTTAATGAAAGGTTGACATATGGATGATATATTTAAGATATTTTGTTATAAATACAAGATCTTATAAATAAAATTCTACCAACAAAGTAATATCATGTGTCATTAGAAAAAAGACCTGAGTACCCCTACAAATCTTTATAAATGAAGGGTCTCATCTTAAAAAAAAAAAAAAGGAACTCTAGGAGATACAAAATTCTCTTCAAAACAACTTCTTCAAGCAAGGAAACTCTTTCAAAAGCTCTCAAGCTTCTTTTAGTTTACGCTTGAAGTCTACAAGAAATAAAATTTTGTTAAATTAAGCTTAAATATTAATAAGAGTTCTTCAACAATACTTTGAAGACAAATCAAATGTACTCTTCAAAGCATCAAATCACCAAGTATCACGCCTAAATTCATGTTTTTGCAAAGCACAAGTCTTTGCTTGATTTCACAAATCAATCATGTCACCATAAATCAAATTTAAGGAAAGAATTAGATAATTGCTTTATTTTTATAAGAATATTTTAAATAGAGATTATACCTAGTCATATATTTTAATAAAATCAAACATTTTATACACATGTGTTTATTTAATTTACAAGTACTTAAATTTGTGTTCATAAATTCCTGGCAATTCGACTAATGAGATCTTTGTCTCTCACCTCTTTCCTTAAAGAAAAAATTTTCAACAACCTCTGAATGAAAATAGAAAGATCATGATCACCGTTGTTGTTTTCAAAGGCAATAAGATTGCTCAGTCAAGTCACCAATGCTCCATTGAAGATTCTTTAACCCTGTGATTGAAAATAAAATTCATCATCGAGTTATATATGCAAACTCAATCAATTCTTGAGCTAATGGCAAAGCCAAATACATAAGGGGCAAGATGACTCACTACTCTGAGGCTGAAACTACAAGTAACTCCATCATAAAAGTAAAGTAGGGGGTGTGGACTTTTTATTAACATTCAAGGTGACTACATCAGTAATTCATATGTGGAGACTTCTCCATATCAACTAATATCACCAAGCAATGGCTTTGGCACCATGATAGTGATGATGGTTGAGACTACATCTTTGGAGGATTAAGTGGTTAATTTGACACCATTTGTTGAGGGGCTTTCAACTTCACTCAATAAAAAGGACCATAAGATAATAAAGTTGATGAATAAACTCGAGGGTTTGAATAAGAGAGGATAAACTTCGAATACCATGGCTTTATAAAAATATCACTCAGGTGTTGTTGAGGATTTCCTAATCAGAGCTACAAGGAATAAACAGTGTATTACTGATGACACATTCACCATGAGTTAACTGAAAGATTTCATCAAGAAGGCCATTATGGACCAAGAAAAGATTTCAATTCAATCTTTGTATTCTCGGATGAAGTTGTACACCTAGAAGATCAACCTAGTAAGGATGGCTTTGAATTATCAACCACTAAAGTTTCAACAATGCAATAAGGGAATTCAACGAAACATATAGCTTACTTTGTGGAGACTTATAACAATGTCAAAATTAATGATGATCTCATTGTAAAATAATTTGTTTGTTCCTTAAAGGGCAATGTTTTCCACTAGTATAGGCTCAATTGATAGTTAGGAGTAATTAGAATGTAAGTTTCTTAACTACTTTTACAACACTCATTGTATGGTCAGTATAATTGAACTCACTAATACATATTAATAGATAAAGAAGCCTATCATCAACTACATTCATCAATGGAGAAACCTTAGTCTCAACTATATGGATCGACTCACTGAAACTTCTACTTTAGACATGTGTATTTAAGGAATGTATTGGAGACCATGTTATATTTTATAAGGTATCAAACTAAAATCTTTTGAAGAATTGGCTACTCGAGTATATGACATGAAACTCATCATTGTTGTAGCAAAAAACTCAACATTACCCATGCAAATGCTTTAAGAAAAAGCCTGAGGGTTGTAAATTTGAAAAAAAAAAATTTAAAAGTAAAGGAAAAATAGTCTTTAGTAATTAACTAAACTCTTGTAAATTTACCAATTGATGTTAAAAGTAATAATCATGCAACTGATTGCTTTTCAGAAGGGTAAAAAGAAAAAGTCATCCTTAAAAGAGCAATAAGAAAAAAAGTATCAATTCCTCAACTCAAACATATCTAGGATGCTTAATGATTTACTTAAAGCAAATCCCATAAGCTACTAGAGATGAAACGTCCCAAATAAACAAATCAAAGGGACAACTCAAATTACTACAAATATCATCGTCTAATCAACCATTTCATAAATAAGTATTTTGTGTTAAAAAAAATATAAAACTATATAATAATGAGGACATCATTTTCAATAATGAAATAACAACTCTCAATATCACAACTATGGTTAGTTTGGTCTCACATCAATCACTCCCTTAATCCTATAAAAATTAGTGTTTTTTTAAATATGATATTTTTAGAGCCTAACTTATATGAGGAACATTATTATGAAGATTGAAATTTAGTCACTCATAAAAAGAGGAAGAAAAAAATAAGCACATATAATAAAGCCAATTATTATTTGACTCTTGATTGTAAAGTAAAAAATAATAATTTTTTTTTAAAAAAAAACAGTGTGACTACAGAGATAAACGAGACATAATAATAATTATAAAAAAAAAACTCGGAGGATCCACCTCCCAAAACTCAAGAGATTAGGACAGGCCTTAGATTGAGCCTTCACTGTCGGTAGAAATAATTTTCAGATAAAAGGAAGGTATTGCTTACTTATCAGTTATTACCAGGACTCGAACCTTAACCCCTAACCGAGAAATGGAATACTGGGTGAACCTGACTTTGATCGAAGCTCTAACCCAGTTTTGTTTGGATAGTCAAATGCTCATGCTTCTCACTTCGCATTCACTTTCAACTAAAGTCAAACAGAACACTCAAAAATGGCACTTTCGACACTCCTCCACATCAAACACCCAATTCTCTTCGCTCCTCTCCACTTCTCCAAATCTCAAATCCACCCCAGAAAACCATTAATCCCCACTTCCATCCCAACACTTAAATCCCACAACAAAATGCTCCCTCACAGACCAAATGCAATCTCGACGCAAGGAGTTCTATCGGAGGCTATGAGATTGATCCAATCAGCACCACCCACTTGGCAATCAGCGCTTTTCAGTAATCTCTCTATTTTTCTTGTTGGGTCTCCAATTTTGGTATCTGGGCTCTCTCTTTCTGGGATTTTTGCTGCTTTTTTGTTGGGTACTCTCACTTGGCGCGCTTTTGGTCCTTCTGGGTTCCTCCTTGTTGCCTCTTACTTTATTATTGTGAGTTGGAAAAGAAAAGGACTGAATCTTTACTTGCATTTAAATTGATTTATGTTTTGGGTTGTTTTTGTTGGGTTTTGGTGATTCGTTTTATTGGGTTTTTTTTTATGGCTTATGTAATTGAATTCCTTTTGTTTTAGTGATTCAGGCGTTACATTTTATGCCCTTTTTGTCTTTTCTAGTTATTTGTATAATATTTATGCATGTTTATGTTGCTTGAGCTTTTTTTCTGATTCTATTCAATTTAGATTTTGTCCATTTAATTTTGGTTCATTTTTTGTGTAAGAATTAATTTTTCAGTCTGCCATTGTGTTGGATTTTTTTAGTTATTTTGTTCTAAATTTCGGTCCTTTCTGGGTTTAATTTGTAATTCCTTTCATTTCTTTTAAATGGTTAAAAATATTATGTGGGATTTTGATTTCTCTTTTCTCTTTCTCCAATCTTATATATTATTTTGTATTTCTAATGTGCAAGATCTGAATAGTAAAAGTTAGAGATTACTTTTAGCAACCGATTGTTTACAAAACAAAATGCCTGATTTAGAGGGTGGTTTATCAGTAATTGCAATTTTTTTTTTTTGTTATTTAAGACCTTGTTCTTAATAGGATTCAGTTAATTTATGCTGTTAGGGAACTGCAGCTACAAAAGTGAAAATGGCACAGAAGGAAGCTCAAGGAGTGGCTGAGAAGAGGAAGGGAAGAAGAGGACCAGGCAGTGTGATTGGTTCAAGTGCTGCCGGTTGTGTGTGCGCTTTTCTGTCAATATTTCAAGTAGGGGATGAGGCATTTCTTGCACTTTGGCGACTTGGGTTTATTGCCAGTTTCTGTACCAAGCTGAGTGATACAGTCTCAAGTGAGATAGGGAAGGCATATGGAAAAACTACGTAAGTATTGCTTTTCTTTTTGGTGAGGATGTGGCAGTTCATTCTGAATTTTTAGACTTTAATTCGGTCATTCATGATTAAGAAGGATTTTGAATTCAGTGGCTTTAAATGGCATTAACCTATTGCTACTTATAGCATCAGTCATCAGCCAGTTTTATTTAGTTTTTCTTTATTTTATAGGTGATAGCTTCTCCAGAAATAACTTAGAAGCAGTACTTGTAGATGATTTAGAAGTTTGATCATGTAGTCAGATCTGAATTTGGAACATTGGTAGCAGTTGCACTAATGGTAGTCTTGTAAGCCTTGAGACAAGGACTATCTTGCTTAAGAAGGTAGCTGGGATAAGAAAACTAGGACTGATTTAAGAAACTAAGGTTTGACTTAGAAGTAAAAGATGGAATAGAAGATTTGTGTATGTAGTCTGCATTGTTTGGGTACACTTTAGATTGATGTACTAACCTTTTCAAGGAGGGCTGTTTATGTGAGGAAACTATGTAAGAAATAGACTGGTTATTTTGGAGATATGTTTGATTGATTAACTTTCCAATGATTAACTACCTTATTTTGATAATAATTTTTTGTTTGAGGTTTGCATTTCTTATTTTCAGATGGTTTTCAAAAGAACGAGTGTGATATGTTCCCATTATGATTTACATTTTTTAACAGCAGGAATTTTGAAAAGAAAATGTATAAAATTTAGATAACAAAGCATGAACGATAGAGGAAGCGTAAATAAAGATATTATGAAGTTGGCTTTCTCAAAGCTTATGTAAGCTTAATTCTTATCTCATCCCATGGTCATAGCAAGCTTTCAAATGGGCAGGTTTTCTATATGGTATCTAGGTAATTATGATGTCAAGCCTGTGCACTTTGCACATGTACCTAATTCTAAATTTTTTTATGGAATGTCAGAGACATGTACAATAAGCATAATCAGATCATATGTTTATGTTTCTTCTCATTCACTTGAAAAGAAAGCATGTAGTCTTATGCCATCCCAATGACAATCAGCAGTATTGCATCATTTACCTGTAAAATGTGTTAGTGCTTTTGTTATATATGACTCATATCCAATGTATTTCATTTTTTATTATCCAATTTATAACTGATGGGAAAAAAAAAAGGAAAAAAATAAATAGAAACCTTCCTATGAGGCAACATGTTCTTGCACACTCCCAGACACAAGTGCACACACAAGTTGAGTAATTCCTTACATGCTGTAGTTACACTAGTTTATGAGGGTTAGCATTTTTATGAGAGCTTAACTTGATAGTCTGGAAATGCTGGTTGGAATTATTTCTTGTTATTTGATCATTGCACTTTCAAGGGTTTCAGTGTTTAGTGAAGCTTGTATTTTATAGGAAAAAAATTGATTTTAATGAAATTCTTTGATGCCTTTCTCAATCTTTTGTTTTGTCTATTGACTGTAAGAAGTCTATAATTTCACTTTTATGTGGCTTGAGTAGGTACCTTGTTACAACATTTAAGGTAGTTCCAAGGGGAACAGAAGGGGCTGTCAGTGCTGAGGGAACACTAGCTGGATTGTTGGCCTCTATACTTCTTGCCTCCGTTGGTTGTCTCATGGGTGAGGTATTGTTTATCATCTTGTCTTTAATTATGCACAACCAATTTTATTGTTTAAATGACTCTTTATATGTATAATTTATTCTTCTTTAGGTTGACTTGTATTCTTTATAAGCATAAGAAAATAATTGTTGCATGTACAACCAAATGGCTGTTAGCACTATGAGCTTTTCTTTCCTGCCTCTTTCTTTTTCTTTCTCACATTGCTTTGGGGATCGTCACAGTGTTTCGTGTCCTTATGCTAGTAGCGTTATCATAGTTTCATATTCGCAGATTATGTTGTTATAGCAAGGTTAGTGCTGATAGTTACTGTCAAATGTAAAATCTAAAAACATGGTTTAGCTTGATCCATAGATCTTTATATTCTCCATTTAATTTCTGCCACCAATCCCACAGAATGCTATGAGAAAGTTAGCTCTTTGTTGTGATCACCATTTTATTTCTGAAGCCTTGCCAAAAAAGATTAACTTGGTGGAAACCTTTCCAAAAATGATTTGGAAGAAACCTTGCCAAAAGAGATTTTGAAGGAACCTAGTATTATGGAGTCACTCCTGTTATCTGCGGAGGACTATTACCCCCTTTTTTTGCAGTTGTTTTAGATATATTTCTTCACTGTCCATTATGGAAGCTTTGAATTGAGCTTTTATGATGCTCATGGTCCAACTTATCCCTCAGTTAAACCTTCCTTCTCCCTATATTCGACATAAACAATTAAAATTTAAAGAATGAACAAAGTATATTTTAGTGAAAAACTTCCCTGTAAGAATTAGGAAGTTACTTGTTTTTGGAGGAAGCATTGTGCATTTATCAACATGAAAAGATGTTTTTGGTGCGTCAGCAGAGAACCCTTGGTCTAATGATGGGCTGCCAAATAGGGGTGCCGCCTGTTTGTTTTTGCGTTTCAAAAGCGTTTTTGAAAAAAATTGAAAATTTTTTATTTGCTTCAAATTAATATTTTTTTGGTGTTTTTATATTTTTCTGCTGATGTCAAAAATGATGTTTAAAAAATAAAAAAAATGATTTTGATGTATTTCCAAGCGAAAAGCACTTTGAAAAGCAATCGCTACCACACTCCCAAACACCCTAACCGAGCATCCTCTGTCTGAACAGGATTCAAGGAGACTTTAACAGGTAGGTGCAACCATTTTGACAACATTTGCATGCTGTTTCTTCAGATTATGTATTGATCTGAATTGTATGCTGTTTCTTCAGATTATTTATTGATCTGAATCAAATGCTGTTTCTTCAGATTATTTATTAATCTCGTTCAGATCATGCCACACTATTTTATTGTGTAACTGCTTTGACATATTCCTGATCTTTCTCCTTTTCCTTTTTATGGATCAGATAAATGTACCTGAAGTAGTTATATGTGTGATAGCTTCCCAAATTGCTAATGTTGGTGAGAGCATAATAGGTGCTGCCTTCCAGGATAAAGAAGGGTTTCAATGGGTAAGCAAGCAAAAAACAGATAACTTAATTTCTCATATTGCACTCACAATCTTTCCTTTTTTTTTCTCGTATGAGGGGGACTGGGGAGTTTAAAGGACTACTTACCCATAACTCACCCCCTTTTCCCTGTTCCAGGAGCCATAGAAGGCTCAAACTCAGCATTCACTGGTGTGCCAACCTATGGAATACAGCCAGCAGTTGTACTTGTTATGTTTCTCTGCTATTGTCAATATATGTTCTGAATTCTGATCAGTTGTGTGGAAGAGTGGGTTGCACTTGATTGTCAATGACTGTTTGGAGACCATTAACCAGCTTGAACCTTAAATTTTAATTATTTTTGTTAGATTGTGGTTAGCTTTGAATTCAAATTTGGATTCATGTAGCTTACCTGACTAGTTTGGGATTGAGGATTATCACCTGAGTTGAGATGAAGCATCTGGTTGGTTTTGGATTTACCTAATGGATATACATGCTGTATGTGTGGAACCTCTTTTAACCAGAGAGTAATAAAAAATTGAGGCAATTGTATGGCTCCTAGCTTGTCCGGACCCTCCACTATGAAATGGGCATGTTAAGAAAGAATATTCCACTTCTCAGTTTCTGCAGATTATTGGAATAATTCATCACCCTGTAGAGTATTGAAAACTCTATTGTAGCCAGTGTGTACCTGGTTTGATGTTGCTTAGGTTCAGGATTTCATCAATCATATGATAGGGTGTTTGAGTCTGTGTTCACTAATAAACTTCTGCATAGTACATTATATAGTTTGATGCTTCTGCTCCTTTTCCGCAGCTCAACAATGATGCTGTCAACGTCATCAACATATCCATGGGCAGCATTTTAGCAGTACTGATGCAGCTAGTCATTCTCCAAAAATGGGGTGCTTGAATCTATGAATCACCGGAATACAAATGCCTGAACATTTTGGATATTAGCATCAACATCATTCCAGCCACCTGCAAGTTCTATTGATAAACAAAGCATGATCAGGCGCTGATAAAGTTTAATGCCCTGTTTCACTTCGAGCTGTGAGATTGACTGTTTGGTGATCTGCATACAAAGCTCTCTGCTACTTCGCATCAGAGTGCCAAACAAGGAGGTATTTATAAGCACTTCTGGATCTGTTTGGGATAATATTCGTTGTATATTTGTTAGATACAAAATGTTACCATTTTTATTTGTATATTTATTCTTATTAGCTGATGCATTAGTCCTTTGTTAAGAGATCAGACTGACAACTGAACAATGTGATTTTTTAATCTTCTTTATAGGCAATTTTCTGATGGAAACGATGTAATTTTGAATTCACAACCTCCAAAAGTATGAATAGCTGAAACAGTGACAAATAATTTAGGGGAACGTTTTACACACTACGCTTTTATTAAGCAGCTAATATACCTAATTTAGCGCTGCTCACACATGACAAGAGCTATGGCCTATGGATTTCCTTACTCCATTTAGGTTTTGTAATTTCTAATCTGTTTACATGTCACCGTTGTCCTCATGGCTATTCCTGCTAGTGCCTCCCTTGGCTTCCTTAAGAATGAGTTCCAATAGTCTCTCGTACACTCCAATCGCAGACTCCAGCATATCAATGGTTTTGCTCCTATCTTTTGCTGCCACAGATAAGACATCCTCTATCTCTACTGTATCCTTTACTGATCTGGTAAACTCTTTTCCAGATAGCACAATACCTCCACCAACAGATTTATTCATGTTTTCACCAACTCTAACACCTTGTCTTCTAGCATCACAAATCCCACTGGCGACAACTAGATCGCTTATGCTTTCCATGTTATTGCCAAGAACCATAATCACCTGCCCTCTTTCAACTTCCCACAAATACACCCTCCCATCTTCTGCAGCAGATACCAGATTCTTCCCCGCATTCATCATCACCACAGATATGATTGCTCCACCATGTTTGTCAGCCAAGATCGCCAATTCAAGCATGGGGCTCACTTGTTTTCTGCTTCCGACTTTCAAAAATCCCTTATAAATCAAACCATCTGCCCCTGCAGCATAGAATTCTGTCCCTGTTGGATCCAAAGCAATCCTTGAAATTGCACATGGAAATGTAATTCTGCGCAGGTTTGTTCCATCCAAAAGGCTCCACAACTTGCATGTGCAATCTGTTGAGCATGAAATTACAGTATAGTGGCAGAACCCAATACAAGTAATAGCCGTAACTGGACCATCATGTGCAACAAAGCTATGCAACATCAAGTCTTTACAATTCCCATCCGTTGTTTGCTCAACAAGTTGAAAGATTGGAACAACAAGTATGGTACCATCATCACCACCAGAAATTAGGAGTGACCCGTCATTGCTGATTGTGAGGCAGGATACAGGTTTAGTGTGGGCAGGAAATGATTTCAGAATGTTACCTGAAGGGATGGAAAGAGCATAGATATTCCCAGAAACGCCACCAGCAAATAAAAATGACCCATCAGGAGTGGCAGCGAGTGGAGCCACAGGTTCAGGGACAGGCAGATGGTGAAAAGCTGTCGAGGACCACCAATTGTACAGGTGAATTGAGCCTGAGGCAGTGGCTGAGGAGATATGAGAGGCGGCAATATAAGCCTTCCCTGCAAGGACAAGGCCATGGCGTGGTGACCTGCTGCCAGAGAAGCGAGCTAGGGTGGTGCCTGAGAAGATGTCATAAGCAGTAATGGGGCCATCAGGAGAGCTAGTGAGGACAATCTCACGAGAAGAAGACATTTTCTTCAGGAGGGACTACTGGCTGCTGGGCATGCAATAAATAATATAAAGGATGTCTTGTGATTTTACTTGGGGTAAACGTGGATTCCATGTTAAGGTTGGATTTTTGGTCTTGGGCGTTGAAAACGAGGTTACTAATATCATCAGCAATTCGCTTTCCTTATACACCTGTTAAACTAGGAAGGTGGGTTGGTTCACGTGGCAAGAACAAGAACAAGAACACGACCATTTTCGCGTTAGGTTTCAAGTTTCACAGACTAATCCTGTTCATCATCAAAGGAGAACCTTAAGCTTTATTCCTACTAAGAAAATCACAATAATTTTTACCAAATCTGCGGTATACACCCCATTCTGTATCCAAAAACGACTTTGAGGAGTATCATCGAGTGGTAACTAGTATTTCCACCTACTGGAGTTATATTATGATCATATAGGCAAAAGGTTATGATAGAGAGAATAATCTTAAGGCTGCATCATTGTTTACTGTTCGTGTGTTTCATAGGAAATCTCCCTTCTGGGTTTCTTACAGGCTGCAAGAGAGGAGCTAGCTTGAGATTTTTGTTTCTCAAGGTGATCTTTTTATATATGCTGCATTCCATAACCCGTCAAGATTGGAGGAATTATTCACCGACCAGTAATACAATCTCACCATGTTGATTACCTTCCTTGTCTACAAATTAATTGCCTAATTAACTGGGGAGGGTCACAGCATTGCAAGAGGAGGGCTGGGCATCTGAATGTTTTATGGGTGGGCTACTTTAGTAATGGGTTAAAACTCTAAATGGACTTCTCTTTAATTACACGTTTTTCTGGATTTGATGCCCTGCTAACTGAAATTGAGCTTGGATTTGATTATCTCTGCTTGAAAATAAAAATTTTCATCTTCACTTGATTTTTTTTTATTTTTATTTTTTTGATT
>Ga0307517_10006277_pt1 | contig 17664 bp, 17 predicted proteins | sample 23_EM_MG_FD_194515 | JGI IMG/M metagenome (GOLD analysis project Ga0307517, IMG submission 194515) | Populus trichocarpa ectomycorrhiza microbial communities from riparian zone in the Pacific Northwest, United States - 23_EM | ecosystem: Host-associated > Plants > Roots > Unclassified | place...
TTTTTAATTTCTTTATTTTTTTGGCTTTTTTTTCAAAGTCTTATAGTTTTTAATAATTTTTAAATCAAATTTATGATTTTTTTAATAGTAATAATTTTATTTTTAAATTTATTAATAATTATATTAATAAAAATAAAAATAATAATATTTATAATAATATTAAATATACCTAACTCAAGTTTACTAGAATTTAGCAAACAGAGAAGAACCAAATAAATGACAAGTTTACTTGTGTAGGCAAAATTACAATCACATACAAATTCACGGTATATGCTTGAATTTGTCCTGTTGGGGGCTGATGCTACCTTTAATGATGAGTAAAAAAATTAAAAAATTGATTAAATTAAAAAAATTTTAAAAAAAATAACTGAAAAAACTGAATCGTAAAACAAGATTGATTAAAATTTTGAAAAAACTGACCGGTTCGGTTCGATTTCGGTTTTATAAGCCTAAAACCGAAAAAACCAAACCGAACCCAAACCAAGCCAAACCAGCTTGAACCGGTTTTTGTCCTAAAAAACCGAACCGAACAGAAACCGGTCAGTTTAAACCGGTTTCGTTTTTTTTATAAAAAAAATCAGTTTGATTACCTTTTTTAAAATAAAAACCAAACCAAACAAAAAATAATCACACCAAACTAATCCTATGCCTAATGCAACCATTAATAAGAACACAACCTGAGTTTTTTAGAGTGTGAATTTATTTTTTATTGATTTAAATAAATAAATTCAACAAATACAACAAGGTAAATGTCTTATTTTATTTGATTGAATATCTTAATCTACATTCATTTTTTATTTTTTTCAATTTTTTTTTGGTTATTGTTAACTATTTTATTTATTTATTTATATAAATAATTATTGTTTTTTTAATTAAATGCTTGTATTAACTTTTTAATTTATACTTTTAATTTTTTATGTAAGAAAATATATTGAAATAATCTGCATAGGCGGTGCTTTTTGAAAAATATTTTATTTTAGTTAATTGTTAGATAGCTAGTATGAGTTAATTGTTATGTCATTTGCATTAATGGACCTTTGTTCTAAAAAGAAAGTTTTTATTTTTTATTTTTTTACAACATGATATTTTATTTTTAGAATGCTAAATTCCTTTTAATGTATTTTTAGGTGATAAAAAGTATTGTTTTATTTGCCTTCTTAAGAACACCGTTTAGAAATTTCTCTCCAACAAAAACCATCTTTTCATAAAGGAAAATACACAAAGTCGCACATTAAATCAGAAGAAGAAGAAGAAGAAGAAGATCGAGGAGAAGCAAGAATTGTATTTGTTTATTTTTTTTGGAATATTATATTAAATATTGTTAGAACCAATAATATAAAAGAAAATAAAAAGAACTAATTCAATAACCATAGTAAAATAATTCTGAAAGGAAAAAAAAAAAAAATAAACAACCACAACAACCTGAAGAGTTGGCCTGGTTGTTAAAAAAATCTGTTTTTTCCCCTTAATTCTTTAAGTTTAAATTTTGAATCAGTATTAAAAAAATTTATAATTTTTTATTTTATTTTCTTAAAAACGCTTGAAAAAAAAAACCTTAGTTTCTATTTACACTTAATGATACCTAAAAAAATATCATAATAAAAGAAAAACACTCTTTTACTTGTGTATATATAAATACGGAGGCTTGAATGAAGCAAAATCTCTGATTATAGCAATAACAAAGATTAAAGAAAAATGTGGGGTGTTGCTATAGTGGGTGCGTGTGAGCGAGAAGATCTTCTTGTCCTCCGGTAGCCCAACCCTAATCGCCTTCAAACAACGGCAGCGCCACCAGGTGAACCTGCCGCCGACTTAACCTTGAATTATATATTTTTTCTCTCGGTCCTCTTTATATTAGGTTAGGAGATGATTTTGTTTTTCATTGAGATCAAAGATTTACGATCGGCTGAGCACATAATTTACTGTTCATGCTCGTTCGCTCCTTCTCCGCGGATAATCTTAACCCTTACTAATTTAGCTGGTGCGTGTGAGCGAGAAGATCCTCTTGTCCTCCGGTAGCCCAACCCTAATCGCCTTCAAACAACAGCAGCGCCACGAGGTAAACCTGTGCCGACTTAACCTTGAGTTATCTACTTTTCTTTCGGTCCTAATTAGATTAGGTTAGGAGATGATTTTTTTTTTCATTGAGATCAAAGATTTGCGATCGGCTGAACAAATAATATACTGTTCATGCACGTTCGCTCCTTCTCTATGGGTAATCTTAACCCTAACTAATTTAATATCACATAGGATCTCTGATCATCGATCTTGTTTTATCAATTTATTATTGTCCAAGCTTATTAGGATCTGTCCTAATCCAGGTGAGGTCTAAGGAGAAACATGGTCTCCTCAACACTCCTCCTCGAGCAAGAAGACGATTTCCCTTTCTCCTCTAGAAAGAGGCTGAAGATTTCAGATTTTCAGCACCAAGAACAACAAGATGCATATATCTCCATTGGCAACTGTGATGACGTCACATTCATGCCGATGAACAACGCAGAAGAATGCTCATTCAATGGGTATTGCGTTACTCTCAATCGTTTTCTTTTTTCAACTTCTTGATTTTTATTTATCTAATTCTCTCCCTGTCTGTCTGTGTCTGCCACTGCTGCTTCATTTATGATGAAATATTTAGTTCAAATTCCCTACCAGAGATGAGTTGCAATTCTAATGGAAACAGTGATGGTATTCCTGAGTTGTCTATTACGGGCAGGTCTTCATACCAGGGAAATAGTTGTTCTGGCTACTTACCACCTGCTTTTGTTAGTGGATGGATGTACCTTAATGAAAATGGACAAATGTGTGGTCCTTATATCCACCAACAACTGTACGAGGGCTTATCTACAGGTTTTCTGCCTGAGGATCTTCCTGTTTATCCCATTGTAAATGGAGCATTGATCAATCCGGTTCCTCTCAAGTACTTTAAGCAGTTTCCTGACCATGTTTCCACTGGTTTTACATATCTTTCTTCTGGTACTTCAGGCACAACTATGCCAACAAATTATTCCACAGATTTGGTGGCATATAGGCAATGCGTTCAGTATGCTACTCCAGTCTCTACTTATCCTGTTGCAGAATCGGTAACTGATTCTTGTGTTCAACACCATACTTATGGCTCCAACCAACCAACCCCCAACCCTGAAGCAGCTGACTATGCTACACCAGTTTCACTTGTGGTACTGTAATTTTTTTTTCCTGGATGGTCGCGGGTTCATACCTCTTTCCTATCTCTTTCCCTCCCTGACCCTTCCAGCTCACTTCCACCTCTGAAATGCTTCTCTACTTTTTTTTTCCCAGTCAGGTGAGGATTCCTGTTGGCTATTCAAGGATGATGAAGGGAGGAGACATGGGCCACATTCTCTTATGCAGCTTTATTCTTGGTATTGGTATGGATATCTTAAGGATTCTTTAATGGTAAGCAGTTGCCTCAAACTTGTTCAACCGTGTTTCTCACCATATAATACATTTTTGCTTGTATTTTAACCATCGCTGTGCATTTCATTTGGCAGATATATCATGCTCAAAATAAGTTTAGACCCCTTCCTTTGCTATCTATTATGAATGCTTGGAGATTGGATAAACCTGAATCTTTCTCCAAGACTGATGCAAACACTGAAACTGGCTCATCTCCGAGCTTCATGTCCGTAATTTCTGAAGAAGTTTCCTGTCAACTGCACTCTGGAATATTGAAAGCTGCTCGTAGAGTTGTATTAGATGAGATAATCAGCAATGTTATTTCAGAGTTTGCTAATACAAAGAGAACAGAGATATATCATAAGCTTGATAATCAGGCTGCCATAAGTTTTTCTGCAAATAGTAGAATGGTAATGCTTAGAAATTCTAGGGATTTTATACGTTCTTGAATTTCTTCATGCCTCTCCATGCCCTACCTCACTAATGTCTTCATATTTTTTTCAGTCTCAATTTGCCAGTGAGATGGATTATTCTATTGCCAAGTGTGAGGCCTCTGTCTGCAATTATAACCCTGATCAGGCATGTGTTGATGAGTTGTCCATGCAGTTACTGAGACGTACAAAATCTGTTGGTAACATCGATGATTTTTGGGGGTCTTATGCGGTTGTTTGTAGATTTCTTTCTGATTATTGCATGGAAGTCCTGTGGAATGCTGTCTTTTATGATACCATAGCAGAGTATACAACTTACTGGAGAAAGAGCAAACTTTGGTTCAGTCATCCATATTTGTGCAAGAAGATTGAAGAATTACCCAGTAAACCAGTATGTTGGGAGTTAATTCAGGTTTTCTTTTTCCTAGTTCCATGTATTTAAAAAATCTGAAACAGTTTTAAATGGTTTTGCAGTATTTTTCTCGTCAAGAATCTCCTGCTAGTAGTGTTGACTGCCCTCCTGGTTTTGAGCTTCTCAAAACTGAATCAGATCGTACTGCACCATCATCTATTGGATCTTCATGTGCCTGTATGGAAGAAAAGCCATGCAAACAGAATATCCTATTGTTCAAAGAGTGTCCAGATGATGACCTGAAATGCTTCTTAGAAAGTGTAGCAAATGAGTTACATAAGTCCACAAAGGTGTCTTTGGCTGAGTATGTTGAAATTCTTGTGGAAGAGGAAATGAATAAATTAGTTAATTTTTCAGAGGAGAAGAGATTAAATGAGGTAACATTAAGGATATTGTGCTCTCTCTCAATTTTTTTCCATCGCGGTTAAAGAAAATAAAGGGAACTTGATTGTGGTTGTCAATTTGCAGCTTTATCTCTATTGTTTATGCCTTTTACTTCTGCTGCAGGAAACTGTTAACTTTTCTATTCCATTCAGCCAGGCAAGTGAGTATGGTTCTATTGAAATGAAATATGAGCGGATGATTGATTCCAACCAAATTTCGGGCAAGATAAATTTTTCTGGTGATTCTCAAAGTTCTCTACAAGCAGAAAAATCATTTTTTCCATTTCAATCTGGGAATGCTATATCCAATGTTCTGGCAATTGCTTTTGAAAGAACACATGCTTCTGTTGACAATGCAATTGATGTTGAAAACATCGATGAGCCACCACCTCCTGGATTCAAAGATAGTGCTATTTTCCCTCCCACTATAAGTAAATTCCAACCTTCAAAATCACTTGAATCGACTTCCAAGAATGGAGCCTATGTTGCCATTGCAATGTGCAAGCAGAAGCTGCATGATGATGTACTTAGTGTTTGGAAATCGTTGTTTGTCAATGATGTTCTTCATCGATTTCCTGGATTATGCTGTACTTCAGAAAAGCATACTGAGCCTGATAGCAATGAGGTAGGGATTTGTTAGTTTTGACTGAAGTTCTTTTATAAGGAAAATAATTCAGATTTACATCTATTGCATTTTTGTTGGTTGCTGTATTTTGATGGCATGCCTTTTGGAATTTTGAAGTGTTTAGATTCTTTGAATTGATGTGTATATCTGTTTTAAAAAATTTAGGAAGGAGTTTTCAAATTCACAGAAGGGTCAAGGAAATTTCACAGTCCAGACTCTTCAGTGTTGTCATTGGTTTCAAGTAAATACACATATCACCGGAAGAAAAAGTTGGCAGGAAAGAAGTTGGGTTCATCTTCTCATTCTACTACTACAGATGCTGGGTTGCAGAAACGGCCCGTGGAGAAGTCAAGAAAGCAAAACTTTCTTAGAAATGTCTCTGAGAATGTAGTAGTTCAACCTGTAGGGACTCCTAAGAAGAAGGAAAGAATCAAGGGCCAGGCTGAATCATCTGTTAATGGTAGGCCTTCAAAAGCCACTTTCGCTGAATTACCTGTTAATGCCAGGTCTTCAAAAGCCACTGTTAGAAGCACTGTAAAAAGGGTTCAATCATTGCCCAAAAATGCTGGTCATCGGAAAGTAATGAAGATTGCACAAGCAGTTAATGGTATGATTCTTTCTTAAAACTTCTTGTTTCTTTGTAGATGAAAAGCCTTAAAAATCATGAAGTCATATAATTTAAACCGTTAATGATTTATTATTCAGATGATAAAGTTGCCGAAGAAGCCATAAAAACCTCAAGAGAGAGGGCTGGGAAAGTTTTTGATTGCAATGGCTGTGATGTTGAAATTGAAAATGCAGAGACTACTGAATGTTCTAAGAAGACTCTAAACAGTAAGAAATGCTATGATTACGTTGTGTTGTGCATAAAACATTTTTCTTTATCTCCTTGTTATTGATTGTTTCATCTTGTGCATAGCAAATAAGGTGTCAAAGTTGAAAAGGAAAAGCACAGTAGATGGTGGATCTGTATCACATCCTATGAAGTTTCTAAAAGTAGAAAACAGTGCTATCAAGCAAGCAGCAAGTAGACAGGTTTCAGTTCGGAAGACAAAGTCCAGTAAATCCAGGACATTAAATCCCTGCCCTATATCTGATGGTTGTGCTCGGTCTTCAATTAATGGTTGGGAATGGCATGCATGGTCAATTAATGCTAGTCCTGCTGAAAGAGCTCGTGTTAGGGGAGTGCCACACGTTCATGCCAAGTATTCATTTCCCGAGGCATACACATCTCAGTTGTCAAATGGCAAGGCCCTTTCTGCAAGGACAAACAGGGTGAAGCTTCGCAATCTTGTTGCTGCTGCAGAAGGTGCTGAGCTTTTGAAAGCAACACAGTTGAAGGTAATTGAAAAATGAAGCTCATCTATGAACTGCTAATATTATGCTTTTTCAAATTATAATTATTTCATGTTTCATTTAGGCAAGAAAAAAGCATTTACGTTTCCAGCGAAGCAAAATACATGACTGGGGTCTTGTTGCTCTTGAGCCAATTGAGGCTGAGGACTTTGTAATTGAATATGTTGGTGAACTGATTCGTCCACAAGTAAGTTTGACTTATTTTAAATAATGGTTGCAGTGTGTTAACATAATTTAATTGTAATTCCTAAACTTTCCCCCCATTCCTTTGAGCTTTTAATTATTCATTTTCTTTTGCTATTTTCTCTCAATTTCATTGATGGCCTTTCATTGTCTTTCTACTTTCCACAGATATCTGATATACGTGAACGTCTTTATGAGAAGATGGGAATTGGCAGCAGTTATCTTTTTAGACTTGATGATGGTTATGTGGTAAGTAGATCAAATATTATGTCATGTTTATGATTTTGCTACCAAATTTCAATTTTGTGATTTTTAAGGCTATTTTTTAGCAAGAGGTGCCCTCTTTCCCAATCAATTTATGTGACCATATGTTGAGTTAATGACCTATTCATGTGGACCAAGTCTATAATGTACCCCAGATCTCTGGTATACTGAACCCCAGGATTTTCATATAGCTTTGTTTTCTTCCCCAGCAATGTTCATATTAATGGACTGCCTAATGGGGCTTCTGGTTAAGGTTTGTTGGCGGGTGGCATCAACTGTTGATTACAAAATCTAAAAACCTAATTGGAGATGGATGATCTTTTTAAGACGTGTTTTCATGTTATTTTATTGTTGCAAAACTGTGCTTCAATTTATTTCTGGCATGTGGTCCCTCTAGTGAATACTACTGTTGTATGCAAACCACAAAGTTTATATTGGGATTGGAGGGCAACTATGACCTGCTGTTATCACCATTGAATTTTCTTCTTTGATGCTTGTTATGAACTATGAGGGCAAATAAGTTATTTTTGTATGCCCTTCCTAAATTGTATAGGTTGATGCCACAAAGCGTGGTGGGATTGCAAGATTTATAAACCATTCTTGCGAGGTAGGTACATAAATTATTTTGCAGATGATTTCATTTACTAAAATTGTTGTTATTTATCAATTCTTATGATATGAATTGACTGTCATATGTAGCCCAACTGCTACACCAAGGTTATAAGCGTTGAAGGTCAGAAAAAAATTTTCATCTATGCAAAACGCCATATAGCTGCTGGTGAAGAAATTACTTACAATTACAAATTTCCTCTGGAGGATAAAAAGATACCTTGCAACTGTGGTTCTAGGAAGTAAGATGTGACTATAACTTTGTTATCTTGTTTGTGTGTTCTTCAAGTTTGATCTTACATTTAATTCAACATCTTTTTTGTTCAGGTGCCGGGGATCATTGAATTAGGAATTATCCTGAGATGCCAATTATTGTAAGCGTAGTTTTCATTATTGTTTGTTATGAGACATGAATTTTGTTCATTGCCTTCTGATGTCATATGATCTATGTATTATTTTGTAGGCCGTATTTTAGAGTTTTGTCTCACTTTGCATGGTTGACAGAATCAGTATATAGGTATGTTATCTTATTGATTTATCTTCAATGCATGTGTATAGTTTACTCAATTAAATTTGTTCAGTTTAGCTGCTGCTTCTTTTTTCTCTTTCACCTCCTACTGCATCTGATTAAGATCTACTGTAGGATACAGCTGATGTGGCTATTATTTTTTTTCTTTTTTTTGTAACCACATGACAGATAATTGCCCCATGGATGATCACATGGTGTAAAATTAAAAATAGGACATAAATGCAAATTTTATATTATTTGAAACGTAGGGGACAAATAATGGATTTGCAGTAATTTAAAACTGGAATGATTTCTTAGTTTACAATTTTTTTTCCTTTCAAAACTGGAATGGGGAAATTGTATCTAGCTATTTCATTTCATGTTTTAGCAACTGAGAATTTAGCAATTCAGTTTTTTGTTGTAGTTTGATGCTTTTGGAAGAGCCGGGATTGTTTTCTTGAGATTTGAAACCCTTCACAAACTGTTGCTTGAAAGATTTCTTTGGTGTTCAGATGAGATGAATCGGGGTGCAGACTAGCAGCAGAGAACATTAGCATGGTTTATCTTCCATTGTATGTTTTTAATTGCTGATCACTTTGTGTATGAGTAATTTATAGTACTCCTATTATCGACCACTTTACAATTTTTTATTGGCATCCTTTTCTGGTTAATGAACTAATTCTGAGATCAATAATAACTTGGAATGTTACATGTGATACCTGCAGTTTGTCTTGCGTGAGTTTAGCTTATAGATGTGAGGTTGATAACTGAAAATTCGGAAAGCAAATGTGAAAACAAGAAAATATGTTGGCATTAAGGCACGATGGCATATCCCCTGGTTCCAAAGTGCTATTTGAGGATGAAGTCTGGACTTGAGGACAAGCAACTGGGTATGGCTGACGGCTAAAGGAAAAAATAAAATGGTATCAAGGCATCTTGAGTTCAGTCGCTTTTATATCGTCAATTGACACCAAGAATCGGTTAATTTTGCCTCTTGGTTTATCTATTGAGAGGATGATGCTTTTTGTGCATTTCAATCATTGATTGAATTATTGTGTTGTTTCAGGCTGTGAATCGTAGGTATTGATAAAAGCTGGATGGTGTGATTGTGGAGATCTTTCTATGTTGAATTCCCCTCCCTACTAGTCGAAGATGAATTAGTGACCTGTGCATTCTTGTAGATCTCTCTGCTGCAGATGAGTTTCTCCTCTTAGAAACACCAAATCAATATATTGTTTCCGTACTTTACATTTCTGGAGTATCAATTTGTTGTACAGACATGCATTAATTTTTTTTATTAATTCAATACAAGTGAAAATATAATATAGATGATGAATCTTGTGAATAAATTTAATTTTTTCTTCTATTGGTAACGTTAGTAGGTGATCACTGCTTCAACATGTTTTTTTGTTGCAAAATTAAATTAGAGAAACAGAAGAGTTTTTGGAGCATGTGGTGCTTACGCCCTTTGAACCAAATATTGACTACAGGAGGGGCCTGGTCATGAATGGACTAGCTGTCAGTTGGTAAAATTTTTTTCAAGGGCATGGTTCTCAGCTTTTTTTCTGTCATTCCAATACTCATGAGTAGCCATTTTGAGGGCTGACATGAATCCTGCTGCATGACGGAACCAATTTTAAGTTTCGCTTTGCCATTTACTGAATCCTATCGGTCTTTGTGCCTTGACTAGCGAAGTTGTGAGATAAAAACTGACGCCACCCTAGCAGTCTAGCTTTTAGATTATAATTTCTAAATATTTCAAGTCACCGTCATGATGAGAGTTCCATAATTTTACCAGGTAAATGGAACATCTAGGGTTGAAAGACGCTGAAACCAAGGGAAAAATTGTTTAGGATTTATTGGTCACAATTTGAAGATGTGGTTAAAAGTGGCGATGCACCAAAAAGAGATCAAATGGGAATGTTGATGACCAATGTCCCACGCTATTTTGGTTGTTTAATATTGAAATTTGAGCCTTTGGTACATGATAGTTTCATGCAACAGCTTTTCTTTGGTGTTGGGTAAGTGTTTGATTGTTCATCTTTTTCCTTACATTTCTTTTTGGCTGCAGGAGTGCATCTGGTAGAGATTCACTGTAGCTGCTGGGTTGGGGCGGAGGTTTCCTTGTGCCCCCTGGTATGTGTCTGCTTCTCCTCTCCTATGTATAAAAGCTAACGCCAGTGGCCACTACTATGTTGGTTTGTGCAGTTATGGAAGTTACCAACCAATGGCAATTGCTAATTTGAAAACAATTTATAAAATCATGGTCAAACTTCATGCATATACATCCTTCTCTTATAATTAATTAGTGCAAGTGTCGAGAGCCGGGGTTCTTTAATTAATTTTTAAACCTAATTTAACTCAATCAAATCTCAAATCCAAACCAAGTTAGGCTTGACTAAAAGTTTTTTTTTTAGGCAGACATTAGTTGATGGGTTTTTTTTTTTATGACACTTTGTAACCAAATCATACGAGGAATTCAATTGATAACCATTACAAAGTTTGAAATAAAATACTAAACCATGGAATTTAATTTAATTATATTTTTTGTGATACATTTAGAAATGAATTAAATTAGTAATCTTGATCATTTTGCCTTTAATTCAGAAATAAATTTTTTTGTTAAAAAAAACATTTTTTTTACAAGCATCTTATATTTATTTTAATGATATAAAATATAGATATTTTAAAGAAGATATAAATGGATCTATTTGATATTAATTTTTTTATTATTATATATATATTTGTTAAAAAAAGTTCAATCAAATTAATCTTTTCATTGAAATGTTGAGAAAAAAAATTCCAGAAATATTTCAAAAAACATTTTACTCAAATCAAGTTTAAATAGATAAATATCAAATCAACACAAATCACATTACTAAATAGACAAGTTAATGACGAAGAATTATAATTTTTAGTTCTAATAATTCAAAGATCACCGGATAAAATAAGTTTTTGACAATTGTATAAATAAGTTTGTGAAAATTATATAAATGTTAGTTTTAATGTTCATGCTTAACTTTAACTCCTTAATAAAATACTATCAACCCATCTTTTTAACTAAATTTTCAATGAAAAATATTCCAATAAAATCAGAATGATCTATAAGCCACACAACCGCATCTTTATTGAATACTCTCATTGTATGTTTCTTTGTTGCACATTTATGTTACCTTCTAAAAATAACCGATGCACCAGTGCACCAGTGAATTTGGTTTGCTCTGTCGAGGTATTTTAGGAATTTTCTTGGTATTGTTTACAATATGATCTCTTGCTAAGTTTTTTAGAATCCTAGTCACTCTGTAAACATGAAGAGATGATGGGGTTAGAACTTGGAAGAAGAGAAGGAAAGAGATGGTGGGGGATTTTGTAAAAAAAAAAATATGGTTTTTTGTTGTTAATGGTATTTTTTTAATATTGTTTTTATTGTCAATTCCAAAGAGAAATAATGTAGCAAACCCGCTTATTTGCTTTTACATATATTTTTAAAATTGAATTCTATTCGGAATTCAAATCCATACCCTAAAACAAAAATTCCAAATACAAAAATTGATTTAACACTTGAATTCAATCCCGGTTCACAATTAATAATTAGGTGATCTAGAGTAGTTAGCGGAACAGGAGAATTGTATCACCACGACAGATGAAATTGGCCGCTATTGTGACGAAGTTGAGGGGCTAATGTGGCTTCTTTTATTATGAGACATTTTTTAAAGCTCTGAACATTTGACTTTCTTGCAGCACAAAATAAGGTGACCAAGTGGTTCGAACACATTGGGGAAGCCCAATATACATGGTTTTTATTTTCGTGTTGTATTGGTGTAATGCTAATAATGAATGCTAGCAGATATTGGCAACGAGGACACTCCTTTTCTAGGTCGCCACATGGTGTCCATTGCTAGGATTAGTTCCAATGCGAGATCAAAAGGAGTACATAGGTTCGAACCTCCATGGCAATGCTCTGGATTTGAGAAAAGGAGAGGATTTAAAATACATTAGTCTGTTCCATCATCTAGAGTTCGGTGTTCCTCGCACAATGTTTGCTGCCCATTTTAATAGCACAAGAGTAACTCCGCCTGTGTTGTTTCATGGTTTGTCATTGCACATCACAGCCGGTCCCAAGCCCGGACAAAGGAGGAGGGTGTGGTTAATAGATTATGAACCTTGCAACAAAAACATATGCATGCTTTTCACTAGCCTTAAAACTTGAATCATGGTTCAATTGGATTTTAAAAGATGATGTGTTAAAACTTCAAATGACTTGGCAAATGAACAAATTTGTTAGGAACAATGTCAGGAAAACTAACAATTTTAATAAATCATCGTTAGAAGTTAGTGTTTCTCGGCTTTATTCATAATATGAATTAAGATAACATGGTTTTGATATTACAAGTTGGATCAAAATACCTAAAAATGCTTTATGGGTTTTTTTTTAACTGTTCTTCCGGTGGCCTGAGAGAGAGAATCGGAAGGGTTGAATTAATGTCCCTTTATTGGAGTTGGGGACTTGAGAAGACTGGAAGGGTTCAACTTTTGTGTGATTAGGGGTTTGTTTCGTAGCCTGGGAAGATCGTAGCGTTGTGCAAGTGATTGCCACGGTGATGATAGCAGTGCAAATCTGGTCTCTTATAACTATTTTTATTTTTTTTAAGCAAATATGGTTTTTAGGTTGAGATGTCCTACCCTTTGTTGTAATTCACGTTGTAGTGGGAATATCGAGAAGCTTGTGCTATTGCTGAGGCCACAATCCACAATATAAGAGAAGGAATAACTATAGAACAAGCCAACGATTGTTAAAGCAGAAACCTTTTTGTGGCCCACAAATCTACTGATAATAAAGGAATGTTGTGAGTTGAGAGAGAAGAAACAATTGGGGTGATATATATAATCTGCATGTTTCTGTGTTTTTAGACCCATACTTTGCAAGTTTTTGACACAGGTAAGTAGTGCTGATTGGTTTTTTTTTTTTTTTTTTTTTTTAAGGAATGAAAAAGTGAAGATGGTGTTCGGTTTTGGTTTCAGATGAGAATCGTAAGCAAATGCAATGCCAAATTGCCAAGGTAGAAAGGGGCAAGTCTGGGCCAAAATGGAAAAGAGAGTGGGGCTGGGCCTGGGGGAGGTCAAAAGCAAAACATGCAAGCACGGGATATTGGTCCCATGAGAGGTGGGCCAATGTCCATGAACCCCACATCCATAAGCATTTACCATACCAACTCTAACTTCAATGCTCTTTTTATTTTATTTTACCTGCATTTAACTCTTACTCCCCTTAGGCCTTAGCTCTTTCTTTATTTTATTTTTTTTATTTCCTGGTTTCTTTTCTTTTAAACCTCTATTCCCTCAAATAAGAGGTAAAAAAGGCCGATCGTCTCTTTTGAAGGATAGCGCTGAGGCGCCTCCACTGGGACGGCGTCCTTTTCATTTATTTTGTGTAAAAAAAAAAAAGAGAGTAAAAATAGGTCCGGTGTCGTAAAAAATAATAATGATAGTGATACTCACGTCTATTTTTTTCTTTTATTATTGTTGTTGTTAAAAAAATAGAAGAAGAGAAAAGACGAAAAGCATATTACAACTTACAAGCATTCATCAACAAAAGAAAAGCATACTACAAGTCTATGGTGAGGGGTGAGGGGTGAGGGAAAAGTGAGTTTGTCTGGGTCTGTGTTTCTCCCTTGTTAAAATCAGCAGAACAGCATCTCTCTTCAATCACTTCAATCCTTTTCGCTTTCTTTTCTTTTGTCTTGCCTTGTCTTTCCCTTTATTGTTTTTATCTTACTAAAGAGCAAAACAAAAAAAAGAAAAAAGAAAATCTTTTTGACAATTAAATAAAGGAATGCTAGATTATTAGTAATTTTGTAGTACTTTCATTTTTTTTTCCAGTTCTCTCTCTCTCTTCCTTCCTTCCTTCCTTATCTCTTTGGTCCTCTTTCTTTACACTTTTTTTTTTTTTAATTTCGAGTGTGAGTGCTATGGATAGAAATCTCTGGGTTGAGGGTAAAATCTAGAGGGTGTCAGCATCTAGGTTTTGGCGGCGGCGGCTGTTGGTAGCAGTAGTAATGGTATTGATGGTAATAGTGTGTTGAAGGGAGGAAAGAAAGGAGAAAGAAATGTTGTTTAATAGTAGTATTTGATTGAAAATTGATCAAAATCTAATACATATAAACTACGTAGTATATAATATAGTATAGTACAGTAGAGTACAGAGAGGAAATATGAAATGTGTGCGAGAGAGAGAGAGAAAGAGACAAAGAGAAAGTGATATTTATTTGATAGGGTGAAGTGAAGTCAGCGATCTTTCTTTTCTAAATCCACGACCAATATTAGTAATAGCAATTTGAAGAAGAAGAAGAAGAAGAAGAAGAAGAAGAAAGAGTGTGTGTAGTGTGTAGAGTTGAGAGTTGAAGTCAAAGGTGCAACTAGTAGTAGTGGTGGGTGGGTGGGTAATCTATCAGACTCGGTTATGGGGTCGGAGCAGAATAGATTCCCTCAGCAGCAACAGCAGCAGGAACAACAGGTACGTCTTTCTTTTTCTTTCTTTCAATTTCCAGTAGATCTGGATCTGATGCCTCTATACCATCTTTCTCATAAATGCCCTTTGCTTTTCTTTTTGTTTCAATCTTCTTTTTCCTTCATTCCTTCCTCAGATGAATAGATAGATCTGTAATCTTATTTTATTTGTTACTCAATGCTTATCGTCTTCTTAATCATCGAGCAAATGAAATTTTGCAAATCATATGTATCGAATGAAAAAAAGAGCACAGATCTGATGGTAAGGACCATCTTTATCTACTAATTGTTTTCATTATTGTATTTCCAGATCAAACAAACAACACATGCTATCACTATATCACTAACGTCATAGGATAGCCTTCCTTTCTCTCGGATTATTTTGTTTAATTACCCTCAGAAACCATGTATGATTAATTTATTACGTTCTATATATATACACCAAGTTTCTCCATTTGACATTGTGGTGCGTGCGGTTGGAGATGCTACTCCACTCCACTTCATGTTTTTTTTTGGTTTTCATTGCTTGAACATGAATTTCATCTCAAATTATGGAATAAACTTGTATTTGAAAATGCTACAACTTGTAACTTTTTTTAAACCCACCTTTTTTTCTCTTCAAATTAATGAAACTGTAGTACCAAGTTGTGATGAAGCTCTTTTTCCCGCATCTTTTAATTTTCTGGGTAATAATGTATAATAGAATTGGATCAATTAGAAAAATTTATCTTTTGATTTTTTATTTTATTTTTCATTTAGTGATGTGATAAATACTATTCATGTATGTATGTGTGTGTACAAGGTGATTCTATATCTATTTCATTTGAATTTTCCTTTTGAATTACTCGCTACACAAGCTCTTGATTTCTAGCATTTGGATTTGATTTTCATTTTTCACATTTGCAATTTGCCATCTAGTTATAATTTGTCTTGACTGTATATTTAGCAGAGCAAGAGATGGGGAAAATGCTGGGGGGCATTGTCTTGTTTCAGTGTGCAGAAAGGTGGAAAGCGCATTATGCCTGCATCTCGTATTCCTGAGGGCAATGCATCAGCAGCCCAGCCAAATGGACCTCAACCTGTTGGCCTAACCAATCAAGCTACAGCGCTAGCTCCGTCACTTCTAGCTCCCCCATCTTCACCAGCCTCATTTACAAATTCTGCTCTCCCATCAACTGCTCAGTCTCCTAGCTGCTTCCTTTCTGCTAATTCACCTGGGGGTCCTTCATCCACAATGTTTGCCACTGGACCTTATGCTCATGAAACCCAACTGGTTTCTCCTCCTGTCTTCTCAACCTTCACAACAGAGCCGTCTTCTGCTCCTCTTACACCCCCACCAGAGCTGGCTCACTTAACTACACCCTCTTCCCCAGATGTTCCTTTTGCTCAATTCCTTACATCATCTAGGGATCTCAAAAGTGCTGAAAAGAACAATTACATCGTTGCATCTGATCTTCAAGCAACATATTCACTCTATCCTGGAAGTCCTGCAAGCAGTCTCAGATCACCAATTTCTAGGACTTCAGGTGACTGTTTGTCAGCATCTTTTCCCGAACGAGATTTCCCCACACACTGGGATCCGTCAGTTTCTCCCCAAAATGGAAAATATTCAAGGAATGGACCTGGCAGGCATTTTGGGCCCGAGACTGCCGGTGCCTCCATGGTGTCGCAAGATTCAAATTTCTTCTGTCCTGCTACATTTGCACAGTTCTACCTGGACCATAACCCACCATTTCCTAATACTGGTGGGAGATTAAGTGTTTCCAAGGATTCGGATGCTTATCCTGCTGGTGGAAATGGACACCAGAACAGGCATAATAAAAGTACCAAGCAAGATGCAGAAGAATTAGAAGCTTACAGAGCATCCTTTGGGTTCAGTGCTGATGAGATTATCACTACTCCTCAATATGTAGAGATTTCTGATGTAACGGAGGACTCATTTAGCATGACTCCTTTTACTTCAACCAAACCTACAATGGAAGAAAGCGTGGAAGCCTTGTCTCCAGATGAGGGCCAAAAAGCATATGCAAACTATGAAGGTGAATTCTCTAACTTTGTTTCTTGTTCTGAAAATCATGAAAAGAGAAAAAAAATTGAAATCTCAGAACAGTGGCATTGAAATGTAACTCGACCTAGGTTCCCAAGTATCTTTTTATCTATGTTTTCTCAACAATCAACTATTTGATTATGTTTTTCCAATTTGCTGTTCGATGTTCTAAACTTTAAAATGTAGTGGGGAAAGCTCCTGTTAGAAAGATCTGTGCCTTCGGGTGGATAAGAAAGGGAGCATGGCAAGGGATATTCTCGATGATATTGGAATGTTAACGCCAAGGCTTTTGTTCCCTCATGTCTGTGAACAGAGCACCTTCATCTCCTCACATGTCTCTGTGCTTTTATTTGCAACTATAATGCTGTGACCATGTACAAAACATCCATTTTTTTAAGATGTACTCTCATAGTCATCCTTTGTTGTATTTAACTCAGATCCAAAATCAAGACGGCAACCTGGGAATATATCTGGATCAAGAACACCCGGCAACCATGTTGTGACTGATGATGACATATTCTCAAAGATGGCATCATCCAAAATTAGCCGGAAATATCATTTGGGAATATCGACCTCTGATGCAGAAATTGACTACAGAAGGGGAAGAAGCTTAAGAGAAGGCAAAGGAGATTTTGCATGGCATGACTAGAGTAGAGAAAAGCAAGCTGCCTTTTGTTTTCCATGTGTATTAAATTGAAGGTTTCTTTGTCATACTCCTCTGTTTGCGTTCCTGTGACAGGTGGCATGATCTAACCTGTGATCTAACCTATTCTGTCTTCCCTGCTGCTCTTTCAGGTGTGTGGCCTGGTATCTCTGATTGATGAGTGTATTGCTTTTGTTCCTAAAATTCCACTTCTCTATAAGTTATATATATATATATATATATATATATATATATATATATATATATATATATATTATATAA